>Ga0209701_10000030_pt1 | contig 55176 bp, 33 predicted proteins | sample CZO8metaG_4_FD_188356 | JGI IMG/M metagenome (GOLD analysis project Ga0209701, IMG submission 188356) | Vadose zone soil microbial communities from the Eel River Critical Zone Observatory, Northern California, USA - CZOApr15con2H3.8 metaG... | ecosystem: Environmental > Terrestrial > Soil >... | reverse complement strand
TTTTTCTCCAGCCTCTCTTCGAGGGCAACCCTAAAGGCTTGACTCTTTTTGTTACTCGGAAAATGAAATAGGCAGTAGGGCTTGCCTGCGTCGCCGAATGAAGCAGCGCCAAAGCAAGCGGAACGGAAATCCTTCCTGGTGCTGCAAAGGGGAAGGCCCTCGGTTGTCGTGGGTGACGATGTCATGCGCACCTCCTGGTTCTCCAGGCCAAAATCAAATCGTGTTCGACAAATCCAGGTACTTTGTCTTCAATTGCTCGTAAAAACATTCGGGATCGTAGGCGGCGTTTTTGTCCTGACCCGAGTCGCGCCACATCTCGTTCCAGAGATGAATCGCGCGCGTTGATTCATTGAAGCGAAGGTGCGCTTCAGGCTCGATCACCTGGCGCCAATCGGCATAACCGAGCGGACAAAACACGTCGGCAGGCTGCCGGTACTCCTCGAGCGAGAATTTCTTCACTGCTTCGGCCACGAGGCGTGGGCCGGTTTCGCCCCAAACCAATTTCTCTGTTTGCTTGCTCTGGCAAATGGCCCAGGCGTAAGCCATCGCTTCACTGCCGGTGGGCGCTTTCAGAATGGCGCTGGCAATGACTTCAGCTTCGTTCACAATCTCGCTCGCGAAAACATGAGGCTCGGAAAAATCAAACGGCCTCAGGCAAATCACGTCGGTGTCGGCCCACCAACCACCGCGCTCCAGCAAAAGCTTGTAGCGAAAAAAGTTGGCAAAGCCCGCGTACGAAGGATATTGCGGGTATTGAAAGATGCGTTCCGCCGGCAAGATTTCATTCGCGTCCCTGATCACACAGCCGCGGGGAACGTTCTTCATTTCGCCGTAAACATAGAGATGATATTCATGCCCGTTGCGGAGGAACGAAGCAATCGACAACTGCTCCATCACGGAAAGCTCAGGGCCGATCCACAAGCCCTGAATGATCTGTCTGTCAGTGGCCATTGCGAGCGATCTCTTTTTCGTATTCGGCGACGTAGTCGGCGGCCATCCGCAGGTAATGAAAGTCTCGCATCGCCTTCTCACGGCATGCGCGCGGCGGAATTTCCTCGACGAATTTCACAGCGGCCACAAGTTCGTCGCGGTTGCGACAAACAAACCCGACGTCCGCAGAAATGAGTTCCGGGCAAGCGCCGCAGTCGCTGCAAATCACCGGCGTGCCGGACATCAGGGCTTCGACCATGCCAAGCCCGAACGCTTCGACGACTTTGGTCGGGAACAGAAAAGCCTTCGCGCCGGCAAGCAGTTCGGCTTTGCGCCGGCCCTTCACATCGCCGACATACTCGGCCCCAACCTGGCGGCACATTTCGGCGACGCGTCTGATGCTCTCGTAATCTTTGCCGGTTCCGGCGACCACTAACTTGAATCCAATCTCTGCAGAGAGCGAAAGCACTTCATCCAGACCCTTCTCGGCCCCCCAATCCATCGTGGACATGAAAAGAAAATAGTCGTCCTTCGTCTCTGAATAGATATAGCGCGACGGGTCGATGCCGTTGAGCACATAGCGATTGCTGTCGTGGGATTGGGCCAGCGTGCGCGAAACAAAAATCCAGTTGCCGGTCACGGGCCGGCGTTCCATGCCGCGCGCTTTCAGATCGAGGTGACACGTCGCCACCCACGCCTGCCCGCGCGATTGTCGCGCCGCGATCAAATCTTCGTCGCGAAAAGTTATCGTGTGCAGGATGTCCGCGTCACTCACGGGCTCGGAGACCAGCGTCACTCCGGTGGGCGCGGGCGCGTCTGCGCCGTTTCGTAAAAGGTAGAAGACTTCGTGGCCCAATTCCCCAAGGCCCTGCGCCAAGAGATCGTGAATGTAGAAACTGGACCCGGAAGGAAAGGTCTTCGGATGCAGCCCGATTCCGGATTCGCCAAAGGCCGGATAACGATGAGTCGATGAAAGCAGAACGCGCATGTCAGGGTTGGTGAAAGGCGATTTTAGAAAAACGAATTCTGTTCTTCTCTGCGCAATCTCAGCGTTCTCGGCATCTCTGCGGTGAGTGTTTGATTAATAAGATTCACCGCAGAGACGCAGAGTTCGCAGAGGTTGCGCAGAGATTAGGCAGTTCCACCGGCCACACTCAGTTCAATGCTGCCGACGGAACGCGTGTCGCTGGCCCAGCTATTCTTATAGTCTTCAGTGCCGCGCATGAAATCGTATTCTTCCAACCCGAGCGCGCAGGCCAGCTTGATGCCCGCATTGATCAAAAGTTTCCCGGGCGAGCAATGAGCCACAGAAGGGAGAAAGCCGCCGTTCCATGCTCCCAGGCTCTGGTCTCCCATCGTATAGAGGTCGATTGCAACAACCTGCTCGCCGGCTGTCAAAGCGCAGGCGCGAACGATCCCCTTATTGAAGAGATCAGGAATGACCTCGCGGGTGAATGTCTGCGCCGCCCGGGACTCGAAGCACGATCCGGCCGTCTGCCGCGCCAGGTGCAGCGAAAGGAAAACGTCCGCCAATTTGTTAGCCGGAAAGCTTCCGGGCACGAGTTCGCTCACGAAAAAGTTGCTGTCGCCGGCCAGAGCTTCCAGCCGCTTGAGGCGTTTGCGAAATCTGCTGACTTTCGTTTTCAGAAAATCATCGTACGTCATCGGCAGGCGCAGGTAATGGCAGCCCACCATTTCGCGAAACGCGTTGTCGGCCTCACTTCCATTTTTCTGAGTCTGAAGCGCGCGCATACAATTCGAGTCGCTCCGAATGTGCCGCAGCATCAGACGCCGGTAACCATTTGGCTCCGCGCGCGCGTGATCCAAAAGGCCCGCAACCACGGCGAAGTCATCGCGAGCGACTATGGCGTCACTGTAATCCGTCAGGTAGCTTGGGAACGTCGCCACCCTGCCGTTTTCGATCAGCACGAGCGGCAGGATTCCGGCCAACGCAGCTCTCCTGCGCGCGATGATTACGTGCGGCTGGAATGATGGATTGGCAGAACAGCTCGCGACAAACCACTCCGCCGAACTGAAAGCGCGATTGCAGACGGAGCGCGCGAGCAGCGCGTTCCACTCATCGGCCAGGTGCACGATTTCAGACAATTCGGTGAGCACCTGAAGAGACAAAGACTGAGACTCGATTGATGCGCGCGCCTGCATTTTTTGATACCGGGGAAACTTCGATACTGTTAACTTCATTTCGACTATGCTTCGCACCGTCATCCCCAACCCTCTTGCTCCCTCTCCCTTTGGGAGAGGGTTGGGGTGAGGGCCTGAGCGTAGACCCTCCCTGATTTCACGTTGTCACCCGGCAAGCACGACTGAAGAGAAAAACTCTTCGACCCATGCTTCGCACCCTCATCCCCAACCCTTCTCCCAGAGGGAGAAGGGAGCAAATCCAAACGTAGTTTTCCGGACTCCAAAATCACCCCGCCCGGCCATCGACACAGGCGATCCACGAACCGTCTTCACAAAGGTGAGCATCAACGTGGTGCATACCAACCGCATTCCATCCGGCACCACTGGCCACGAGTATCGGACTCGTTCGCACTTCTTCTTCGACGTAGCTGGTGGCGGTCAGCTGTTGAATCTCGAAGGCGCGAACCTGCGTCCCATAAACCGGAGCGCAGTCCTGCGAAAACCGGATCAGTTTTCCATCGAGCGTCAGAACTCTTCCAGCCGGCCGGGCGTTGTGCTTGTTCCCACTCACGATCGGGTTCGCCGGATGTTTCCGCCACGGGCCGAAAAGTTCATCCGCGAAATAAAGCCGCAGCGTGTCGTGTGAATAAGGAGTCGTGCAGGCCAACATCCACCACTTATCTTCGCGACGAAAGATGGAAGGATCGGCGTAACTTCCTTCGACCAGCGACGCAACCGGCGACCAACGCGTCGGAAAAGTTTCCGCGCGGTACAAGCGCAGCGCCTGCGCGCCCAGAGTTTCAGGGAGCAGGTAGCACTCGCCCCCCCATTCAAAGACGTACGGATACGAAAGGTGAAAAGGCTCCGCGAGCACGATCTGCTGGTACGTCCAACTCAGTCCGTCGCTGCTGGTCGCCAGGCCAATCTCGCCCCTTTCGGTCGCTTGATTAAGAACTTCAAAGAACATGTACCAGCCGCCGGCGCGCCGCACCATGAACGGATCGGCGACGAAGCTAGCCGGCACGTCATGCACGCTCGCGCTGGTCAGAATCGGATTAACGACGCCATTCGCCGGGCCCAGATCCAGGGGCGATGTGCCGGTGTAGATTCCGATTGACCACATCAATTTTCAGCCATGAAAGAGCCGCCGGGCCACGCCGGGCGAGTCAAACACTTTCAAGGATTGTTCGACCCTCGTCGACAGGTCGCTCCCTTTGCGGCCTTTCGTTTCCGGCCAACCACCCAGCGCGCGCACGCCCCGCTTCGTAATGATGCAGGATGAATCGCAGATGTCTTTTTTTCGACGGGGTTCGTATTTCCCGTTGTAGTTCCAGCGGTCGTCGTGGCCCAGTAGTCTCAAGGTATCGTCTTCATCCAGTTCGCAAACCGCGCGGAACGCGCTGGCGAAATCGTGTTCCCGGCACTTCAACAGGTTCGCCTTGATATCTTCGCGAGTCAAAAATATGTCGCCATCCAGAAAGATGAAAAACTCTTTGGTGTCGCCAAACATCTCGACGCCCCGATTGAAGCCACGACTGCCGCCGGCTCCGGCCGGAGCATTCAGAAATTCGTAACGGCAGTGGGGCGATAAAGTTTTTGGATCCACGCGCGGTGCGTCGCCCTGCTCAACCACCAGCAGCGCCACCGCCGGCAGTTTGCGCGCATAGTAATCGACCAGAAAACTCAGATTCCGGCGGGCGGCGTTATTGCCGCCACGTTGGGAGATGATCAGCGCCGTAGCTTTCAGAATCTCATCCATCTCCGGTCCCCAGAGCACCAGCGATTCCTTCAGCCACCAGAGATTCATCGTTTCCTCTCGCACGTCCGAGAAATCTTCTTCGACCCAGGCCAGATGCGGCATGAAGCAATAGCAGTTGAACTCGCGTTGCAGCGCGCGCGTGTTCTCGTCCAACACGGTCAGCGCCTGGCGATTCAAATCGATGTAACGATCGAAGATCGTTTGCTTGAGCGCGTAAGCGTAGGTGGACAGCGAATGCGTGACCCGCATGACGTTGTCTGAGACTTGCTGCGGCGGCTCCTGATGAATGGCGCCGAAAAAAACCATGTCCCAATCATCGGGGAGTTGATCGCTGAAAGCGGCAAACCTGGCGTTGAACTCCGGCGCCAGCACGGCGTCGTCTTCAAAAATCAGCACGCTCGGCCACGCCTCGGCGCGGGCCTGCTCAACCACGGCGAGATGACTGCGCAGGCAGCCATAGGCGCCCGGAAAGTCGTCCCAAGAACCTGGAATTGCCATCCCGCTGCCGTCCGCTGCGGGAAAGCGGACTACCCGCCTGAGATCGTGTTCGGCAAATTTAGCCTGCATCTGCCGCCAACGATCTGCGCGCTTGTCCAGGTTGATGCAAACCTGGTGGGGAAAGAAATCGTCAAGCTTCATTTGAGCGATAAACCTTCGTTGGATCCCTTCAGCTGTTGATCCGGGCCCTCCCTAACCGCCACCACCCCAGCCGGGCTGCCCGTCTGGGGACCCCGGGGTCGGGCTTCTGACAACGTCTATCTCAACAAATTCCGTTCGCGCACAAATTCCTGCCACGCGCTGAGGGTTTCTTTCATGTCGTCGGTTGGCGAATGGGGCCAGATGGTCAGCTGTCCGCACTCGTCGCGCCCGCGCGCACGCACCACCGGATTAATCGTTTTCTGAAATTGCGGCGTCACAAATCGAATGATGAAGCCGATGCGCTTGTCGTCTGAGTCGTTCGCCAGCGATCCATGGACGATGTTGGCTTGATGCAAAGACATTTCGCCGGCCTTGAGCTCGATGTCTTTGGCGCGGGAATCGTCCGCGTCGAGACTGTACGTCAGGATGTTGTTCTCGATCGCCGTCGCTTTGTGCGGCTGAATTCCGTCGCGATGCGATCCGGGGATCGCGCGCATGCAACCGCTCGCGCGCGTGCTGTCGCTGATGGCCACCCACGCGCTGACAGTCGGCGCCGATTCCCGGCTCGTATATTTATAATCCTGGTGCCAACTGACAAACGAAGGGTCGTGCGCATGCTTGCATAAGATTAAGGTGGCCTGCACCAGCACCTCCGGCCCCAGGATCGCCTGCACCGCGTTCAGAATTCCAGGTTGGGTTGACAGATCGAAAGCCCAGCGGAAAAACAGATGGGTCATCGCTGCGTATTCCACCCTGCGCCCGAGCAGAGTTTCCAACTCTTCGAATCCGGCGCGAAACTTTTGCGCCTCGCCGGTCGACATGATACGAATCGGATGCACAAAGCCGTCCCGTTCGTACCTCTCGATCTGCTCTCGAGAAAGACTGCTAACCATCTGTTTTTCCATTCGTGATGACGCAACAATGCTGCCGGGAAAAGGGTTCGACCGGGGTTCGAATCTCGCCGTGGGGGAAAAGGCTCTGAAAATATTCCGGAGTGTAAAAAGCCAGATATCCTCCTTCCGGATTTCCGCGAAGATCTTCCAGCCGCTCGCTTTCGATTTCCAGTTCGCCGTTCCGGAGTGCACACCAGCGCGCGCCGCGAACGCCGGCGACCTGCGTGTCGATCTCGGTTAGGCTCAGGTCCGGCGCGCGCATTTCAAAGTAGTACTTCAAATTGATCACCTGCGAACCGGGCGGAACGTAATTAGGATCGAAAAAAGTAAATGCCAGCCGGCCACCACGGTTCAGCAGTTGTTCGAGATTCTTTACGAGGTCGAGCATCTCGCCCTGCGGCGTGTGCGTGAACACCGATAGCGCGAGCACAAAGTCGAACCTGTGTCCATTCAGGGGAATCGCCAGGTTGCGAATGCCGTCCGGGTTGTACTCAAAGTTGTAGCGATCGTAAAAGATGAAGTGCGCCGCGGGCGCCGCCTTCCGGCCCGCTGCGATCGCGTCGCGCGAAACGTCGACGCACCAGTACTTGTCCTTGTCGATCGTCGACCTGGGATGATGCACAACGTTTCCGATATTTCCGCCAAAATCCAAAACGCTTTTCCCTTTCCATTTCGGACTTCGCAGTTGCGCATCGAAATACACGAACTGTCCATCATTGCGGGTAATGAACGACATAAAAGTTAATTTCGCGCCGCGCTGCGCGACAGACCGGCGCGCTCCACCAGCGCCTCTTTCTCTTTGACGAGCGGCAGCACATCGCGGCCAAAGCGAATCATCTCTTCGAGCTTGGGCCAACCTGAAAGTATGAATTGCGAAACGCCCGCGTCCCGGTATTCCATGAAAGCGTCGGCAATTTCTGCGGGCGTGCCGACCAGCGCGATCGCGGTCGGGCCAATGTACGGCACCGCGCCTGTCCAGAAAGTCGGCGTCGGCCACTCTTCCGCGGCCAGCGCGTAAGTCGCTTTGATGGAACTCGAGTCGGTGCTCGTGACAAACTCCTGCTCTTTTTCCTTCGTGTCCAAATCCGCGAGCAACGCTGCGGCTGCGTCTCGCGCCTCAGCCCGCGTCGGTCGCGCGATCACCGACAGACGCAATCCAACGTCGATGCCCTGCTCGGAAATCCGCAAAGCATCCGGCCGGATGCGATCCGGAATATCAGCCAGACGCATCCAACAAGTTCCCTGCCGCAGCGCCAGCTCTTGCGCCGGCGGCGAACTGCCGGCAATGAAAATCTCCGGAGACCGGCGATTGGCCGAAACAAAGGGCGTGGTCAGCTTTCCGTTTTCGATTTGGTAATACTTGCCCTCAAAGTTCACTGCGCCATTGCGTTTCCAGAAGGCGTGGCAGATGGAAAGGAATTCCTCGGTGCGTTCGTATCTTTCATCGTGCGACAAAAAATCGCCGTACGATCGTTGCTCTTGCGGCGAGTAGCCGGCGACGATGTTCAAAGAGAAACGGCCGCCAATCAACGCCGAGAGAGTATTGAGTTGCTGCACGAAAGTCGTCGGCGACAAAAGCCCGGAGCGATACGCCACGATGAAGGTGATCTTTTCCGTGGCCATGCCCAGCGCCGCCGACAGCAGAATTGGATCAGGCTTGGCGAATCCAAAATCAGTTAGCAGCGAATCGATGCCCGCTTGTTCCGCCTGACGGCAGAAATGAACCTGCGCTTCGAGATCGGGCAAACCGATAGCCGGCAGATCTTCCTGCGCGGCCCGAGCCCAGCCGGAAGTTTCCCCGCCAAACGGCAATCTCCAATGAAATCTCAAGGCCATCGTTAATGTTTCTCTAAACCATCGAGAGCAGTTCGTGCTGGTCCGGAATCGCGAAGACATAGCCGCGAAGTTTTGTGGGCGCGTTGCCTGTGCGCCGGCCCGCGCCGCGAAAATAGAAATAACCCTCCAGCCGCCCAACCAGCGGAAATGAGTTCAACTCATCGAACTCGATCAACGGACGATTCTCTTCATCGTGCGCCAGCCGCGCGCGCACTTCACTGCTCGTTTTCCATCCGTCAGTCGTGAAGCGATAACGGAGCGAACCCACCTGTCTTCTGGTCAGGCCATGCAGGTTCGGAACGGAGTGTCGATAGTGATCGCCTTCTGACTCGGCCGGAATGCTGACATGTAGACGGCGAGTTTGACTTTCGTCGTTCCAGGCGCGCACCCCGTAGCGGACACCGTCGATGATTCTGATCTCCATCTCGATTCCGCCGCCGGTCATCCGCCGCGCATTTTCCTGGGCCAACAGTCCATCAACGCGGCGCAGCGAAGCGTTAAGCCGGCCGGCGATCGCTTCGCGCACGATTGCCGGATCGTTTGTCGATCGATAAAGGGCGATTGCCCGGTCGAGTTCCCCGTAAAGTGTCTTGTAATAGAGCCGATCGAGCGGCTCGTTCTCGAACTCCGCGCGTGCAATGATCGAAGCCCGCATGCTCGCCGGATCGCCGTAATACTCTTCGGCATAGTCCGCGCCGGCGTTCATCAGCTCATCAAAAAGATTCGCGAACTCGGCAATGAATGTCCTGACTTTCGCTCGCTTGCCGGCGACGCGAGATTTGTCGCCGCTGAAGACGGGGCGCAAACACGCCCGAATCGTCTTCGCGTGTCGAGCGCGCGGCGCGGCGAAGTACTTTCGCGGAAATTTTCCGAACAGGCCAAATACATCCAGCACGGAAACGCGCTCGACCACGGCCCTGGCCACCATTACCGGCCCCGGATTCCTTAACGCCGCCATCTTCATGATCAGTTCCGCGAAGCGCTGCGCCAGTTCAGTCGTTTCGGTTTGGATGCGCCGGGCGACTTCCATTTTCAGGCCCGCCGCGGACAGCAGCATCAACTGTAGATGCTTTTCATAGGTCCGCTTCATTTCTTTCGGGATGTCGATCCATTTCACGCTAAGGGCTTCGCGCTTCGATCGCGGAGTGTTACGCAGCAGCCTTCGGTAAACCGGAACCAATTGCGCGCTGCGCTCGAGGTGTTCAGCGCCAAAGGCGAATTCAACGTAGTCAAGCGTGCGAATCGGAGCAGTTCGCGGTTGCGACGATTGCGTCGGCAGGTCGAGCATCGCGCCGCTCATTTCCATATTCGACGAGGTCAGTGCGCCGTGAATCGTTCGCCAGCGAAAACTCTCGGCCGCGATCCGCGCGTGGTCGTCGATGACGCGCAACATCGTGCCGCGCACATCCGGCAGCTCGGCGCCGGTGCGCTGGTCGCGACGCGTTATCAGCTGTCCGGTGGCGCGGGTCATGCGCACAAACTTTTCCAGCAGCGCGCGCCCCGGCGTGTGCCGGGACATCAAATGGCCGGGACGAAGCTGCGCGCCGGCCCGCACCGCCAGCGCGATCGGTATTTGTTGTCCCCTGGGCGTGGTTACGTGCAGTCCCTGATCGATGATCGCGACCACGCGCGACGCGCCCATCGTGAATAGATTTTCGTTTACTTCTCCTAACAGTGCTTCAGACAAACAATCGTCCAGATGGACCGCGCCATGCGAATGAACAAAGTCGTCCGGGTCGTCGTGCTTGAACAGCGGCGTGAACCCGACGCCTTTAACGTAAAGATTTCCGTAAGGCAGAAAGCCGGCGCGCCCGGCGCCCAGGGCCGGACTAACGCCTTCGCCACCGTACCGGTCCGCATACATCGTGAGCGTTTCCTGTCCGCGAACCTCGTCTTTTGGCTGCACGGCGCGGAAAGAAAGGGCGTTGATCAGCTGCTCGTGAAGTTCCGCCGTCAGCTCGTTCGAGCGCGGGACATCAAAGCCAAGCCTTCTCGCCAGATCAAAGTTGCACCAGATCACTCGGCCTGGCGCCCTGACAACGGCAAACTCGGCAAACAGATCCGGTCCCAGAATGTCCATAGCTTGCGAGAGTCGCACGCCGTTTTTGGCAAATTGTTTAGACTCGATTCCAAGGCGGCGAAACATCAAAGCGTCCTGCGTCCGCCGGCGCGCGGCAAATTCGGCAGGCGGCGGCCAGGCTTCCGCGGGCAGATATCGTCGCGCGCGCCTGAGGCCGCGCGCGGCGATCGCTTTGGAGCGGCTGGGAATGGGCAAAAGCATTTTCTTTTTGTTACGCGGCTGCCGAATTGTTTTTTGCGCCCTCCCTCACCGCCTCCACCCCAGCCGGGCTGCCCCTCTGGGGACCCCGGGTCGGGCTACTGCCCCGAACCTCCATTCTTCTAATCAACGGCAAAATCTCGCGGCCAAAGAAAGTCATTTCCTCGAGGTCCGGCCAGCCCATGAAAAGAAATTGCGAAATGCCGATGCTTCGGTATTCCATGATCGCGTTCGTGATCTCAACGGGGCCGCCCACCAGCGCGATCGCCGGCGCGCCCAGGTAAGGAATCGCGCCGGTCCAAAGATACGGCGTCAACCACTCGGACTCGTTCGCTTCGGCCAGCGCCAGCGTCGATTTGAACGCGACCGAGTCCGTCTTTTCAGCAAAGTCTTTTCCCGGCTGTCGTGATTGACCGCGCAAAACTTCGATCATGGCGTCCGCATCGAACAGCGCCTGCTCGCGGGTTGGCCGGGCCAGAATCGAAACCAGGAGTCCGACCTCGATTCCTTTCTCGACCAGCGGCGCCACGTGCGGCTGCAGGTTTTTCGGCGTGTCGGCGAAGCGCCAGAGACAATCGGCATGCTTCGTCGCGAGCTGCTCAGCCAACTCTGAGTTACCGCCCAGAAAGATCTCGGGCGCGCGGCGGTCGGGCGAAACAAACGGAGTGTTCAGGCGGCCGCTCTCGATCTTGTAGTACTTGCCGGAAAAATTAACTTCGCCGTTCCGGCTCCACAACGCGCGACACACGGTCAGGAATTCATCCGTGCGTTCGTATCTTTCTTCGTGATTGAGAAAATCGCCGTAGTAGCCGAGCTCCTGCGGCGTGTGGCCGGTCACGATGTTGATCGAGATGCGGCCGCCGGTTAAGGCCGAAACTGTATTGACCTGTTGCACGAACAAGGTCGGTGACAAAACTCCGGGCCGCGCGGCCACCATGAACTTGATCCGTTGGGTCTTCATGCCGAGGGCCGCAGAGAGCGTCATCGGCTCAGGCCGGGTAAAACCAAAGGCCATCAGCAGCGAATCTATTCCGCATTCTTCGGCCCGGAGACAGAATTCAACCTGGCGCTCCAGACTGAGCAGTCCAGCCATTTCGGTGGTGGCTTTGGTCCTGCGGAGTTTGTCGCCAACCTGCGACAGGCTCCAATGGAATCGCAAAGGCATTTCGGCCTTTCCTTATTTCTAACTTTGCCAATGACCCTGCAGGCCCATCTCATCTAGTCGCAAGCGGACCAGGCTGTGAATGCGACGAGCGCAGTTGACATAGTTCGCGAGTTCGCTGCCCATTGGATCTTCGACGTCGCCGTCCGGATCCAGGCACAGCGTTTTTCCGGCCGCCGCGGGCGCGATTTCGATCACGGCATTCCGGTGCGCCTGAGTCATGCAAAAAATCTTCTCAACTCGATGGGCCAACTCGGCCGTTAAATTACTTGCCCGGTGTCCGTTCGCGGAAATCCCTATCGAGTGCAGCGCCTGTTTTGCTTCAATCGTCATCGGTGCTCCCTCGCGCGCTGAGACCCCGGCGCTGAGCGCTTGCACGCGTGCTGCCGCCGACGACGGTATTCGCAGCCGCCTCGCAATCTCGGCATTGCCGATCGCCGCGGCCATCGGCGAACGGCAGGTGTTGCCGCTGCACACAAACAAAATTATCTGTCCGATCTTCTTGAACTCATCGGCGCCGGCGGCCATCTGGTTGCTGAAACCAACATCGGCCACGGTCGGTTCCAGGCCAACGGCCGCCCGCGCGTGTTCCTTCGCCAATATTCGGGACAGCGCATACCTGAGTTTGCCGAGATAGAGTTCGAAGTGATGAAGCGGCGACAGCAGCGCCAGCGCGACCACGATCAAACCGGCGCTGGCGAGCTGCGACGTGCTCGGCGGGCGTTGATTGAGAAAAAAAGTTAAAGCATACGCGGCCGTCAATCCTGCGAGCATGCTCGAGCCGCAGTGCATTGGCACACAAAAAGTATTTTCGCGCCGGTCGAGGAAAATCAGCGTCGTGCAGATGCACAGGCCGGCGTAGAACAGACCAACCAGCAAAGCCCAGCCGGCTGCTTTGCTCCCGAGAAACGTGGTGAAGCCGAGCCGAAATCCCAACATCTCTTCACCGCGGCCGACAAGCGCCATCGCTCCCAGCGCCAGCAACAAGAGCGGCGCAGCAATCATCTGTTCTTCGACAAAGTAACGCAGGGTGGCGCTGTGCTCATTCGACTTTGCCAGCTTGGTCATGAACTGAAATTTGAAAAAGTACGCAGTCAGATACGCGCCGACGTCGAGCAGCGCCGGGAAGCTCAACTTGAAATTGCCGGCATCGCTGAGGACGACCACGACGGCCATCAGACTGATCCACATCGCGGCCCACGAAAACCAGCGTACTCGCCGTTGGCGGATCGCGTCGACCAGCGGCGCGAGGATCAATACGCCTCCGCGCAAAAGGACCAGAACCAGCACGATCGAAATTCCGCCGAAGGAAAAAGCCAGGGTTGTGGTCCCGATGATCGTGGCCATGCAGATCGCCGAGAGAAAGGTCTGGCGGCGGGGAAAGGGAATGCTCACGCCAAAGAATTCGCGACGCCCGGCATACTTCCACCACTTCATCACGGTGATAAACCCCAGCATGCACGCGGCGGTAACCATCACCGACGCAGGCAACAGAACCGCTCCCGACACTGGCGCGCCGGTTAGCAACCCGTTTGACAGAGCTTTGGTTAGACCGCTGTAGGGCGTGTAAAAAAGGTAGTAACCGAGACCGAGGCCCCAGATTCCAAATCCATAGTTGCGTTTCTTGCGGAGCAATTGAACATCCTTAAGGTTTGTAAAAAGATGGATCGTGCGTCAGCCCGAGTACTGACTTACCGATCATTGCCAGAATGTGATCGTCATTGTCGTGGCGAACATAGAAGGACAGATCGCGGTAGATGCGTTCCAGGGCGCTGGGCCGATTCAGACAGCGCGCGCCACACGCACGGATGCAGCGCTTGACCGTATCTTCGGCGAGGTGCTCGATCACGTGTCGCGCGCGGCTGCCGGCGATTTGCGCTTCCTGATACTTCTCTGTTTCCCAAAGCCGCGCAACATGCCGCAACCAAAGGTGTGCGGTTTCGACGTTGACCGACATTTGGCCGATGTGATGCTGCACGTATGGATCGTCAACCTTGTTCTGCGAAGTCAGATAGTCGAGAGCATAGTCGTAGGCGGCTTCGGCAGCGCCGAGAAAAGTCGCTGCATAGTGCGGAATGAAACAGGTCTGCCATCCTTCTTTCAGATACTGGCCGGGATAACCGATTAGATTCACGTCGGGTATGAAGGTGCGCCGGAAATTCACCAGATAGCTGACTGTGGCCCGCATCCCGATCGGATCCCACCAGGTGCTGTCTATTTCAATAGTCGGGTCAGAAAGTTCGCAGGCCATCAGCAGTTGCGCGTCCAGAGATGACGCCGTCGCGTGGCGAACTCCGCCGGGCGCCTCGGTGTTAACCAGCAAAATAGCCCACTGCGCGCCGCTGGCGCTCGTCGAAAAAACTTTGTTGCCATCGATGACATAGCCGCCGTCAACTCGCTCGACCGAAGTTCCGAAGCGCATCTTCTCACCCGGTTTGCGCGCTTGCGGTTCGCCGCTCCAGGCGACCCATTTGTCGCCATGCTTTACGACGCCGTCAAACCAGCGCGTCCTTTGCTCGCCCTTAACCATGCCGTCGAGCAAGACCATCGAGTTGACGTGACCTTCCCAACAGCGCGCGAATGAAAGATCGGCCTTCGCGATCTCTTTGGTCATCATCCACAGAGTGAAAACGTCGCCGCGATATGGCCCGAGACCCAGGCCGCCATGTTCTTTCGGAATCGCCGCCGCATTCAGTCCGGCGCTAAAAAGATCTGCAAAATCCTCGGAGGGAAAAGTGGCCGTCCGATCGTATTCCGGAGCGCGCGCGGCGAATTTCTCGCGCGCCAGCACACCGACCCGATCGATCAGCGCCAGCTGCTCGCTCCTGAGTTCGAGGTGCTTGTAAGCGCCGTGGTTAGAAGCTGTCATCATCGACTTGATAGAAGAACTCTCGGGTGTAGTAATCGGAACGCCCGCTCAGATCGCTGAACTTGTTAGCGGTGGCAATGACCATCGTGCCGCGCTTGAGATTCGTCTGTAGATGCGTTTCCATGAATCCGAAATCAAACACCGCAGTGAATGACATCGCCGTTTGCGAGTTGATACTGTCGGCATAGACATCCGCGGAAGCCTCTCCCCAGTCGCAAGGGTCGGGGGTGCAGTATCCCCACGCGTGAACCATCAGGATGCCGTCCCTGACGGTCATGACTAGTCTGGCAATCCGGTGCGGCGCCGAATCGTTGGTGTTCACCCACGTGCCCACAAATGGTGACGGATCGACCCGGCTCGGCCCGCTGTTTGCTTCGCGGGTCCGGTAGTCAACCACGGAAGTAAAATCTCTGAAGGTCATCTTTTGGGCGCCTTTCATTTCTTTTCGATTCTAGCGGTGAAAAAATTCTCGGCAGATGTAATTCGCGCGACTGCTGCCGTCCTTGAATCGGTTGAAAGTCAGCACGACCAACAAACCGAGGTTCATGTTTGCCTGGAACACCACCTCGCTCGATCCCGTGTCGTAGTGCGCGGCGAAGCCCGCGCCCTTTCGTGAATCAACCCGATCGGCAAACGGGTGTGCTTCGACTTCTCCCCAGTCGCAAAGATCGGGCGCAGCAGCAGCGAAAGCCTGGACGAAAAGTTTTCCATCTCTGTTCGAGACGATCAGCTTCGCAAAGCCCTGCGTGTCCCGCATCGTATTGATCCATGTGCCGACGAATGGCGCGAGGTCAATTGTCCGGTCCACTCCATCATTCGCCAACTCGGCCCTGTCACCTGCGCGAAAGTATTCTCCGGTTTCCATATTTTTCACTGGCAATTCGATCACGCTGGCTTGGCGTCAGGAAGTTTCCCGTTACTTCCGTTCGCCTTCGCCACGCGCTGGCCGAGCGTCTCGCGCGCCAGGCCGGCCGACATTTCCCGGCCGGTCATTATTTGAAACTGCCGCAGCACCTGGGTCAGAAGTACATCGCGCCCGTCAATCACTGTTCGCCCCAAACCGACCGAGTTGTTAACCAGCGGCGTCGGCCGCGAACCATAAACAAGATCGATCACGACCGCTTCTTCAGCCAGCGTCTCGAGCTTGAACGGAGCGGCGTCGTCGTCGCGTCCGACGGGCGTCGCGTTAACTACGACGTGGTAACCTTCGGCGTCAAAATTCAGCAACGGGACATAGGGCAAGCCCAGTAGTTGCGCGGCAAACGAACCGCGCTCCTGACCGCGATTCACGAGGGTGACTCGCGCGCCCGACTGGTCGAGGGCGGCGGCAATCGCACGGCCTGCTCCGCCGCAACCGATCACCGCGGCGCGTCTCTGCTTTACGTCGACACCGCGCTCGCGGCTCGACATGAACACGATATCCGGATCGGTTGTGTCTGCGCGCCAGTAACCGTTGTCTCGCACCAACAAGTTGGCCGAGCCGGCCCCGCGCGCGATTGAACTGACTTTTGTGGCTGCTGCCAACGCAGCTTCTTTGTGAGGAGAAGCCACCGTCAAACCCATGATGGGCATACCGAGAGAGTGCATGGCGCGTCCGGCCAACATGTGGTTCCAGAAATCAGAGAACGAATCGACATGAAACGGGACAAAGAGCGCTTCGCGACCCAAAGTTCGGTAGCCGGCGTTATGCAGCCGCGGCGAGAGCGAGTGCGACACGGGATTTCCGGCGATGCCGTAGATTTCTTTGAACGGCATCAGGTTTGGCAGACCATAGTCGGCGATCATCCGATTGATCGAAGGCTCTTCACCCGGAGAGCCCACGGCGCCGAAAACGAGTGGCGACCCAAGTGCGAGTGACGCCAGACGACTCCACAATCCAATCGGACCGGTGGCGTAAGCCGCGGTGTCCGAACGCGCGAGAGATTGTAGCAGCGAGAGCGGAGCAATCTCGTCGCCGGATCGCGCGGCGGCCGGAGCCAGCTGGTAGTAACGCGCTGCAACTTCGGCGAACCTGGCAAACTTCGATTTGAGTTGCTCGACCCCAACCGCGGGACCATGCCATGAGATCATTCGTCGCTCCCGCGGAATCCGCGCCAACAACTCGGGTGACAGATCGCGATTACCTTCGAGGTTGATGAGGTCGTACTGGTTAGCCGCTGCCAAAAGGCGGCCCGCGCGATCACCCGGATCGCGTCCTGCGCGTCCTCCCTCGGCGTGGCTGCGTAAAGTGTAAATCAGACGACCGGGGAAACGCCGCCGCAGCCATTCAACGTCCGGGTCACCAATTAGATCAGCGCGGACTTCTAACCACTCGACGGTATTCGGGAGCGCGGCCAGCTCTTCCCCGCGTGAAGAGGGTTCATCCAGGAGCGTTGCGACAAGAGTAGCTTTTAGCATAAGCTGCAACCCGAATTGCCGGCGGCAAGTTCGCGCGATGTGGAAGCTATTCCGAAGTTAATCCGTTGAGCGGGCAGGAGCATAGACCGTTTGCAAATTTTCTGTCAATGGCAAACCATCGGTTCAAAGTATTAGTGGTAATTTTGTTGGGTTTCAGCGTCGCCCACGCCCGTCTCGCACAAGCACCAAAAAAGGTTCCGCCGCCGCAGAAAATCGTACGCGAGGGAATCGCCGTCGAATTCACAATTGAATCCAGCGGGAGCACGCACGCCGGAGAGTTGTTGGAAGGCAACGACGCGACGGTACGCTTCAAGATTACCGAGAACAATACGAGTCAACCGATCAGCCGGCTTCACCCATCAGCTTGGATCGATCTGAAAAAAACCGGCCCGGTGCCGGACGAAAGACAATGCCGTGAGAAGGTTCAATCGTTTCTGCAATCCAGCTTCAACCGGCGTGCGGACATTGATCTCAACAGCTACTTCATTCTGACGCTGAATCACGAACCAAACATCTCAGTCATAGATCCGCTTTCTGGTTTTGGGGGCAGTAAGCTTTTGGGATTGATTCCGCTAGTGAGTCCCGGCGAAGACTGGGTGATGAGCGGTGACCAGAAGAGACTTTTCGTGACGATGCCCGACTCTGGCCAGGTGGCGGTGATTGAGACGTCGAGTTGGAAAGTGCTGACCCATATCAATGCGGGCGTGAAGCCGACCAGGATCGCCCTGCAGCCCGACGGGAAATATCTGTGGGTGGACAATGAAGACGCGGATGAGGCGAGCGACGGAATCACCGTCATAGAGGCCGGTACGACGAAAGTCGTCGCTCATATTGTGACCGGCACGGGTCCACATCAGATCGCCTTCAGCGAAAACGATCGTTACGCCTTCGTCACAAACAAACGGGGCGGCACGCTTGCCGTAATTGACGCGTCGAGGTTGGCCCGGATCAAAGTACTGAAAGTCGGATCGCTGCCGACGGCGGTGGCGGCCTCGCCGCTCAGCAAAGCGATCTACGTGATCGACGAAGGCGACGGTGATGTCGTCGTCGTCGACGCGCAACGACATGAGATTCTGAATCGGATCAAAATGCGCCCGGGCTTGCGAGCCGTTCGGTTTACACCCGATGGTCGGTTTGGTTTCGTGGTGAATACGCAGGCCAACGTTGTCTATGTTTTCGATACGGCCACCAACGCGTTGCTCAACACCGTGCCCGTTGGACAAGCGCCGGATCAAGTTTCGTTTACCAGAAATTTTGCTTATGTGAGATCGTCCGGCGACGAGTTTGTATCGATGATTAGTTTGTCGGATCTTGGCAAGCCAGGCGCTGATGCCGGCGTAACTCGCTTCCCAGCGGGCCAAAAGGCTCCGGGATTGTCCAGGCATCTTTCCCCTGCCGATACGATCGTCGCGGCGCCGGAAGACGGGGCCGTGCTGGTGGCCAACCCAGCGGACCAAATGATCTATTACTACATGGAAGGAATGGCGGCGCCAATGGGAAATTTTCAGAATTACCGCCGCGATCCGATGGCCGTGCTGGTTTTGGATCGGGGGCTGCGGGAGACCTCGCCCGGCGTTTACACCGCCACAGTCAGGCTCAATGGACACGGCAGCTACGACGTGCCCTTTCTGCTTGACTCGCCGCGTGTCCTCAATTGCTTTGAAATCGAGGTCAGGGAAAATCCGCAGCTCGCGAAACCGAAAGAGATTCCCATCAGGATCGAGCCACTGGACACGGTCCCCGTCGCCTATGCCGGCGAGAATCTCCATTTGCGTTTCCGCGTGCTGGACGCCATCACCGGCAAGCCGAGATCGGATTTGAAGGATGTGGGCGTGCTCGCGTTTCTCGCGCCGGGTATCTGGCAGCAACGCGACTGGGCCACGCCGGCGGCCGGTGGCGTCTATGAAATGAACTTTGTGCCGCCGCAAGCCGGCGTATATTATGCATTCTTTCAATGTCCATCGCTGGGAGTTCACTTCAATCAACTCCAGCGCTGGACCATTGAAGTAAAAGAGCACCGCGCCAGGCCGGCTCCCGCGACTGCTTCAAAGAATCTTTCAAAGTGAGGTTCAAGGCCATGCATGGATTCGTCGCCTGGTTTACCAGCTATCGCAAAGCGCACATCGTTCTTGCAATCCTTGTTTTCGGCGGCAGTCTCTCGGTCGCGGCGCAGACTGGTAACCCGACCAAGCCGGCTTCATTTCAAAACGCCTCGGAATCTCCTGCTCACAAGTATTTTACCGATGTCGTGCTGTTGAATCAGAACGGTGAACGGATGCGCTTCTACAGCGATCTGTTGCAGAACAAAGTGGTGATCATCGACTCGTTCTTCGCAACTTGTCAGGGAAGCTGTCTGCCGATGAATCGCAATCTTGAGAAATTGCAAGAGGCGTTGGGTGATCATGTCGGCAAGGATGTTTTCATTATCTCGATCAGCGTCGACCCGGGAGTCGATACGCCCGCCAGCTTGAAAGAATATGCAAAGAAACTTCACGCCAAGCCGGGCTGGTATTTTCTCACCGGCGACAAGCAGAACGTGGATTTCGCCCTGAACAAGCTGGGCCAATACGTGAACGACAAACAGGATCACCTCAACATCTTCATTATTGGGAACGAGCGGACCGGTCTGTGGAAGAAAGCTTTTGGGCTGGCTCGAAGCGACGAACTGGTCAAAGTCGTCGAGAGCGTTCTGAATGATCAACCGCCAGGAAGCAAGTGAGAATAACCATTTCACAATTCAAGAAAAGGCCCTCCGGGATAATTCAACTCGTCTTGCTCGCCGGCGCACTGCTGTTTCTCATCTTTAGCTTCACAGTCCTTGCGCAAAATGCTCTGACCCCGCAGGAAAGTCGCGGGAAGCAGATCTATGTCCAGGGCAAAGGTTCATCGGGTCGAGAGATCCTGGCCTATCTGGGCGCGTCTTCGATCGAAATCCCCGGCAGCGCGATGCCCTGCGCGAACTGTCATGGTCTGGATGGCCAGGGCAAGCCCGAAGGGGGAGTCATTCCGTCCGATCTGCGCTGGGAATCGCTAACCAAACCTTACGTTCTGGCGAACGCCAATGGTCGCAAGCACCCGCCCTACACCGAGCGCGCCCTTGAATTGGCGCTCATGCGCGGCACTGATCCATCCGGTAATAAGCTGCTGGACGTCATGCCTCGCTATCAGATGTCGCGCGAGGATCTGTCCGATCTGATCGTCTATATGAAACGACTGGGCAAGTATCTAGATCCCGGAATCAGTGAAAGCAAGATCATAATTGGAACGGTGTGCCCAACCAGAGGCACGCTGGCGGAAATGGGGCAGGCTGTCAAAGCCGTAATGATCGCTTACTTCGACGAACTTAACAGTCAGGGCGGAATATACAACCGCAAGTTTGAATTGAAGTTCACCGAGACTGGTGACACGCCGGTGGCCACGCGCGCCAACGTCGAGCGCCTGATTACGGACGAGCAGGTCTTTGCCATGACGGCAGCTTTCATCGCCGGGTCTGAAAAAGAGATCGTCCCATTAATGGCCCAGCGGGAAGTTCCTCTGATTGGCCCGCTCACGCTCTATCCGCAAACTGATTTTCCGCTGAACCGGCAAGTCTTCTACTTGCTGTCAGGAATTGATGGCCAGGCTCAGGCCATGATTCATTTCGCTGCAAAAAAACCAGAGTTCCGAGCGCAACATTTCGCAGTGCTCTCTCCCCAGAGCGAGATCAACCTGCGGGTCGTCGGCGCCATCAAAGATCAAAGCAAGAATGAGGGATTGAGCGAGCCGCAAGTCCTGGACTATTCGACCGGCAGCTTTGATGTCGCCAACACCATCAAGCAACTGAGACAAACCAGTTCAGAGGTCGTCGTCTTTTTGGGTGCCAGCGAGGACGCGCTGGCATTCATGACTGCGGCTGATAAATCACAGTGGCACCCAACGATCTTTTTCCCCAACGCCAGCGGCGGCAAGGAGATTTTTGGTGCTCCGGTCGGATTCAATGGAAAGCTGTTCTTCTCGTTCCCGACTGGCCCGGCAGATCAAAGCGCCGAGGGCGTGAAAGAGTTTCGCGCGCTGGCGGACAAGTACAAACTTCCGACCCATCATTTGGCGGCGCAGATTTCCGCGTATAGCGCTGCCAAAATATTGGTTGAGGCTTTGAAGCGAGTAGGCAGGGACGTGAGCCGGGAAAAATTGATTCAGGCTCTCGAAGGCCTTTATGAATATCAGACGGGTCTGACACCCGCGATCACCTATGGACCAAATCGCCGCGTCGGCGCGATGGGAGCATACATCGTAGCAATTGATTTGAACGAGAAGCAGTTTTTGCCTGCCAGCGGATGGACCAACTCCAATTGAACGCATTCAAACCTTAGCGTGAGAGTACAGGCACCTGAACGCAGCAACCCTATGAAAGCGATTCCAATCATCGTCATCGCAGTGATGCTGGGCGTTGCTCCCGCTTACGCACAGACCGCGCCGGCCGGGCGTCAAGAAAGTACGCGCGTAAACAGCGCGACGCGCTACGCCTGTCCGATGCATCCGGAAGTCGTTTCACGCCGTCCCGGAAAGTGTCCGAAGTGCGGAATGAGGTTGAGAGTTGTGAAGACTGAACCCGCGAGCGCGCTGCCGGCCGCGTCCACCGCAGAGACGAATGACCTGACTTCGCTGCGCATTCCCGACGTACCGATCTACGATCAAAATGGCCGGCGCCTTAGCTTCTACACAGATCTCGTGAAAGGCAAGACTGTAGCAATCAATTTTATTTTCACCACCTGCACGACGATTTGTCCGCCGATGACGGCGACGTTTCGACGTGTCCAGCAACAACTCGGCGAACGCGCCGGCCGCGACGTCTACCTGATTTCCGTGAGCGTCGATCCCGTGACTGATGTGCCGGAACGGCTGCATGATTTCGCCGCCAGGTTTAATGCTGGATCCGGATGGACATTCGTCACTGGCAGCAAGACTGAGATCGATTCACTACTCCAGGCTTTGGGTGCCGCCGTCGCTGACAAGAATGACCACACGCCGATGATCCTGGTCGGCAACGATGCGGCCGGGCATTGGACTCGCGCCTACGGGCTGTCCCCGCCGACAACCCTGGTCACGCTGATCACGGCACTCGCCGATCGGAAGTAAACACCCCGCAAATTCAGGCTTTTACCTCACCATCCAACTGTCCGCACGCATTGTTAGTGTGATAGCAACAATATTTGCTTGACATGCGAGATCATTAGAATTAGGCTTCGCTTCCGACAAACCCAGTGTTGCTATCTTGACGATACTCCCGTTTGTCTTTCGTTGCTCTTGCTAACGAAAGCTGTCAAGCCGTCGTTAGCCTCAACCTGTCTCCGAGACTGCTGACTTGATCTTCAACAATTGGTGCGCGTGAGCGAATCTGAGGAGAAAAATTATGCTGGGCCACAAAAGCATTCTTCCGCACTTCTTCAGTTACCCGATCCTGGTTCTCTTCTTTCTCGTGCTCTCGGTGTCAGTAGATGGCCAGACCGCGAACGGGTCCAACAGCGCGACTAACACCACTCCAGTCAAGGAAGAGCCGGCACGTCCGCCGGTCAATCAGTCCTCGTCGCTCGATTCGACGAATGAGCGCGCAAGCACCGCGGTCGATGCGGCTCCGCGTGAAGAAAAGTCGCCAAACAGCAAGAGCGATCCTCCGAAGGCGAATCCCGCCGCGCCGCCTCCAGTTGCTCCGTGCCAACGAACAATAAATGCGGATGTAGTGGCACTGCCCCAGCCCATCATGCTGAATCGCATGGGCGCGGCAATTCCCGACGCTTTGGTTTTCGCACTCAAGGCAGACACAGCGATTGTAAATGGGTGGCTTCAGCTCAAGCCCGGAAAACGGCCGCGACCGCTCGTGCTACGGGCAAACGTCGGAGACTGTCTCAACATCACTTTCACTAATTCTGTACCGAAGAACAATTTCACAAATACCAAGGCCGCACCGCCGACCGGCACAACTGAGGTGTCCCTGCACATTCAAGGAATGGAGTGGACCACGAGCACTATGGATGACGGCTCGTTCGTGGGCGTTAATCCTTCCAGCCTCGTCAACGCTCCTAATCCGCCTCCGGCGCCACAGCAATACAAACTCTTTGTGAAGAATGAGGGGACCTTTCTGCTGTACACGATGGGTGATACCAGCAGCGAGGGAGACCAGCTCGCGCGCGGACTGTTTGGCGCCTTGAACGTAGAGCCGGCAGGAGCCGAATGGTATCGCAGTCAAGTGACTCAACAAGATTTGAAGCTGGCCACGAAAGCCACTAGTGCTGACGGGCACCCGGTAATTGACTACAACGCCAAATACCAGGATGGGACCCCGATCCTGAAAATGCTCGATGCAAACAACAATATCGTGCACACGGATCTTACCGCGATCATTACCGGGCCGAATGCGGGAAGATTTCCCGGCACGACCGGACCAAACACACCCGAGCCTCCATGTAACGCTGAGAACAATCCGGCGTTGGTGCCCGCCAACGGAATAGTTGATCCGCTTTTCTGCCAGAATCCGGCCGCTCCCGATCGTAAACAGCCTTACCGCGAGGTAACGATTATCTATCACGAGGTAGGCGCCGTCGCATCGCAGGCCTTTCCGGTATTCAACGATCTTTCAGCCACGCTGGCGCCCGGCGCCGACGGTTTTGCGATTAACTATGGGACGGGCGGCATCGGAGCCGAGGTTTATGCTAATCGCATCGGCGTCGGGCCGATGGGTCCTTGCGTCGATTGTAAGTTTGAGGAATTTTTTCTGAGCGCCTGGAGTGTCGGCGACCCGGCGATGCTGGTCGACAAGCCGGCTAACTCTAACAACCTGACGCAGAACGCAAATTTTCAACCACCGTGCAACACCACTCCGGCTTTTAATCAGCCGCCCTGTGGCGGGACCAGAGTTCCCGGGCCAAACAACACTTACACGATGCAGCCGACCGCCAAAGCGACCGTGGCGTTCTTTCCCGACGATCCGTCCAATGTCTATCACAGCTACATCAACGATCACATCAAGTTCCGAATTCTTCATGGCGGGACCGGCGTGACTCACGTGCATCACCAGCACGCGCACCAATGGCTGCAATCGCCGAACAGCGACGAGGGCAGCTATCTCGATAGTCAGATGATTAGCCCGGGCTCGAGCTACACGCTCGAGATGACTTACAACGGCAGCGGCAATCGAAACAAAGTCGTAGGCGACTCGATTTTCCATTGCCACTTCTATCCGCACTTTGCCGCGGGCATGTGGGCGATGTGGCGCACGCATGATGTGTTTGAGAGCGGATCGCAACTCGCGAACGGAATGCCCGCCGCCGGAACGCGCGCGTTGCCTGACGGCGAAATCAAGACCGGCACCCCGATTCCCGCGATCGTGCCGCTGCCCACAATTCCCATGGCCCCGCTGCCGCAAGCGCAAGCCGAAATCGTCAACGGCCAGATTAAGATCACGGGCAACGGTAACCCTGGGTTTCCATTCTTCATTCCAGGTCTCGCGGGCGCCCGCGCTCCGCATCCGCCGCTCGACTTTGCGCCCGACACGGTGAACGGTGGTTTGCTGGATGGCGGACTGCCGCGCCATCTGGTCACCGGGGGCTCGATTTCATACGAGCGTCACAACAAATTCGACTGGAGTAAGGATCTGGCAACCATCAACGCCGTCAAGCTTCCCGAGGATGGAACCGCGGTAGAAAAGGCCGCGATTGCTTTCTTCAGCAAGCGCTGTTACCCGACCTTCTTCCCGGATGGAACGCCGGGAAGTTGCCCTTCTTCGAACAGCACTCCGCCCCAGAGTACCCTCAACACCCCGCCCACGGGTTTCATCCTCAACGGCCTGCCGCTGGGTCCACAACATGGCGCGCCGTTCGCCGATCCGGCTGTCGATGACAATGGGAACCCGGTGGGTTTGAAGCGCACTTACAAAGCCGCGGCCATTCAATTGAACGTGACCTTCAACAAGAAAGGCTGGCACTTTCCGCAGCAGCGCATCCTCACATTGTGGGACGATGTGCGGCCCACTCTGGCTTACACTCCCGGAGGCTCGACCGGCCGCGCGCCGGAGCCGCTGTTCTTCCGCGGCAACAGTGGCGATGTGATCGAGTACTGGCACACGAACCTTGTGCCTAACTATTATCTGGTTGACGATTTTCAGGTCCGCACTCCGACCGACATCATCGGCCAGCACATTCACCTGGTGAAGTTCGACGTGACCTCTTCCGACGGCGCCGGTAACGGTTTCAATTACGAGGACGGCACCTTCAGTCCGCAGGAAGTTCAGGAAGTAATCAAAGGAATCAACGCGGCGGGTGGTTTACTGGTGGATGGCCAGCCCCCGCAAGCGTTAACTCCCAAGCCCCCTCCCAAAGAGATTATCGACTGCGCCAATAATCCGGGCGATCCGCGCTGTACGCCGTGTCCTGATAACTGGACGGTGAACTCGCGTCCGCAGTGTCAGAGCTGGATGGGAGCGCAGACGACAATCCAACGTTGGTATCTGGATCCGCTGGTAGATGACTCAGGCGTGGACCGAACTCTGCGCACTGTTTTCACGCACGATCACTTTGGCCCGTCAACGCACCAGCAAGCGGGTCTCTACGCCGGTCTGGTAGTTGAGCCCAGGGGATCGATTTGGCAAAACTCTGAGAACGGTTCACTCATGGGCCAGCCAGCGAATCTGCCGCCGGTGCGTCCGGACGGAGGCCCAACCAGTTGGAAAGCGAACATCGTCACCAAAGACAATGCCAATAAGGACGTGAGCTACCGCGAATTCATGCTGGAGTTTCAGGATTTTCAGCTCGCTTACGCGATTGCTTCGACCGGCACGGTTACGCCTCCAATCACGCAACCGGATCCAAATCCTAACAAGGGTTGGATGGATCCGGCTTACGCCATCAACGGCCGGCCGTCACCGCAATTGATAAGCACCGGCGTCAAACCGCCGCCGGGAACTCAGTCAGTGAATTACCTCAACGAACCAATCGCCTGGCGCGTAGGAAAATTCGGCGACATGTCTTATGCCTATGATTCGTCGTTCAAACAGGCCAGCAATCTGCCGCCCAACGGCGATCCGATCACGCCCCTGCTACGTGCTTATCAAAACGACCGCGTACAGATTCGCGTGCTGGTTGGCGCGCATATGTTCGCGCACCAATTCAACCTGGAGGGACCAAGATGGTTCGCGGAACCATCATGGAAGAACTCCGGTTATCGCAGCGTGCAGGCGATGGGCCTCTCAGAACACTTCGAGTTCTTATTCAACGTGCCTTCGTCTTCGGCGCCGAATATTTCTCGCAAGTGTCCCGACTACACGTCGGACGGCAACTGCGTTGACTATCTCTACAGTCCAAGCCTGGATGACACCGGAGTCGCCAACGGCATGTGGGGCATCTTCCGCGCTTATGATCCAAACAAGTTGGCAAACAAGTTGCAGCCGCTGACCAGCAATCCGGTCAAGCCGAACAACAATGTGACTTACGCGACGTGTCCGGCGAACGCCCAGTCGCGAACCTTCAACCTCACGGCGGTAACCGCACAGAAAGCGTTGTCGATTATCAGTCCAGTGCCGGGCTTGAATCCGCCGCAGGGGCAAATTCTCTTCAACAGCCGCGGTCAGACACTGCGCAGCAAAATTGGCGTGATGTACGTTCGTTCGGAGGATCTTGACGCCCAGGGAAGATTGAAAGCCGGAACGCCGGTCGAGCCGCTGATCCTGCGCGCAAATGCCGGCGATTGCGTTGAGGTCAATCTAACTAACAAGCTGGATCCGTCCTCGCTCGTGTACCAGCAAAACTTTTCCCTGGCGTCGCCGTTCGATGGCGTCAACCCCGTCAGTCATCAGCCGGTCTTTCAGTCCCAGATGTCCAAATACGTGGGTCTGCATCCGCAACTGCTTTCTTACGATGCCGCAACCAGCGACGGCATCAACGTCGGCTGGAACAGCGACATGAAGAATCAGGCGATCCCGTTTGGCCAGACCATCAAGTACCAATGGTATGCCGGCAAGATTGACCGCGACGATACCGGAAACCCGACCTACACTCCGGTCGAGTTCGGTTCGCTCAATCTGTTTCCGTCCGATCCGGTTTACCAACACATAAATGGCCTGTTTGGGTCGGTGATTATTGAACCTCTCGGCGCTAAGTGGGGGTGCGATGCAATGAATGGCGGTAGTTTGATCTCTGTCACATGTGATCCGACTCCCGGTTTCGATCCCGCAACTGTTAAGGACTACACCCGCGCTTCCGCAACTGTTACGCCGCCGGATAGCCCAAACTTCCGCGAGTTCGCGCTGATGATCAGTGACGATTTCAGAATCTCGCAGAGCAACAGCAGCGCGGTGAACTATCGGACCGAGCCCAAGAGCTTTCGTTATGCCGGCAACTCCACCACCGATTTCTCGTGCATGTTGTCGAACCAGTTGATTCAAACGGCGCAGAAGGATCCAAAGACGCCGATCTTAACCGCTGAAGTTGGCGACGCAGTGCGATTCCGCATGACGCACCCGTTCGGGACGGGCACATCGCAGGTCTTTACGGTGCATGGTCACGTCTGGCAGCGGAATCCGTACACCAAAGAGTCGCAGGTGATCGGCAACAACTCGCTCTCGCAATGGCTGGGCTCGCGCGACAATCACGGGGCGACGGATCACTTCGAACTGGTCGTGGACAAGGCAGGAGGCGAGGCCGGACAAGCCGGTGATTATCTCTACACCGTGTTCCTTCCCAACCAGGCGAGTCTGGGAGCATGGGGCATTTTCCGGGTCGGCCACAACAGCGGGCCGGCGCCGGCGATTACAGCGTGCAAGCCGCCGGTGCAACCTCAGGCGTTGCCGGTGGTGCCGAAGAAGGACGACCTGAAACGTTTCATCCGAGAGCCAGTTAAGGACACGAGCAAACCGTAGCACTCAACTTTAGAATTCGAGGAGCAAAGTTATGGGAAAGGGAAAATCCAGTGGTCGAGGCGGCGTTAAGTACGGCGCAGGACGCGGCGGCGGCAAGTATAGCCCACCAAAGTATAGCCCCCCCAAGTACGGCGGCGGTCGTCCGAGCGGTGGCGGCAAGTATAGTCCGCAAGACACCGTCGCGATCATTCTGAAGCGAGAGACCGCGGTCGATCTTCTCGACGCGCTGATCATCGCGCTGGGAGTCGTGCCGAGTCCGTGGAAGAAAGGAAAAGGCAAGAAGAAAGACGGCGGCGGAAAGAAGTATCCTCCGCAGCAACCACCTTATCCTGGGAAGCCAACCGGTACGAAGTCGTATGGCGGTAAACCCACCGGCGGCAAAACGTATCGCGTCAAGCCGACCGGAACCAAGTCCTGGGGCGGTAAGCCGAAGCCTCCGGGCGGCGGCAAGTATGGCCGCGGCAAGTGAGCTAAGAATACCCGGAGCGGTGAACGGCCCGGCGCCGGCACCTCAGGTCGCGCTTGATTGTGATTCCAGCAGCGAGCGAACGGTCGTCCGTTCCTGGCCGGGTCGTTTATTCTGAGACAATGAACAGTCCCGGAAGGTCCCAGCGCGTTTCCCCCAAAGACAATCTCCTCGATCTTCTGAAAGCCGAGTTCGCCGATGCGCGCGCCGCGCATCAATTATTCGCAGGCCTGCTCCAACATGAATCTTACGATCGCGGCTTTTGTCTGAGGCTCTTCGAAGTTGCAAAGCCAGCGGGCGGCGCGCCGTGGGAGATTCGGCGACTGGCCATCCTGATGCTCGAGCATCAGATCCTCAAACTTGATCCTGCCGACTCGAAAGAATTCGATTTTCTTTTTACTCAGTTGAATCTGAAACAGTCGCCCCGATCGAAAAGCCAGATCGCCGGCTCAGTGTTGAAGGAGGGCTACACGACAACTGAAGTGCGCGGCTTCACCTCTGAGTTCCGACGCAAGCTGGAAAGATACCGCCGCGTGCACGAACAGATTCGCGGGCCGCGAACCCCGTGGAATGCCGTTTGTGATTTCATCCAACTGGCCCGCCACGATTGCAAGCTGTCTCTCGCTCGTTACTTGTTCACGCCCGACGAAGTGGTGCAGCGGATTCTCGATCAGTTGAAAGTTTCCCGCGGCGTGAAAGACCTGGATACGTTAGAGCCCGCGTTCGCGGCAGATGAAGTTCGCCACGCAGTCGATCTCTTGCCTGACTATGAAGCCCGAATTCTGGCAGGACTCTCTCAATCCTCGAACATCTACTGGGTCGCGGAGGGCACCAGTTCGGAAATCAATTCACTCGTGGAATATCCGCTGACGACTGTCGTGGTAGTCGTCAAGCCGCCGGGAAGCGAATTCGAGTTCGAATTCAAGAGGGCCGGTCGCAAGCACCCAAACCCTTTGCATATCGTCTTTGCGCGCGACGGATACACCGTCCCGCCCTCACACCGGCTCGATGGCGGCGGCATGCAGTGGCTCTTGCGATACGAGGCGAAGACTGCTTCCAAACTCGCGCTCGTCTATCGGCTGGTGCATGGCGATGACGCGCCGATGGCCGGCTATGTCGCGCGCTCCAGCGTGTCTTCCGTTCCCACAAAAAGAAAGAACGCGCAACTGCTCACGTACTTTACAGAGCCGCAAATCTTTGACAAGGATTTTCGGCGGATGCGGGTAGCGATGGGTGAAGCCGTCGAGGCCTTCTCCGAAGAGGGCGATGCAATCCTCCCGCATCTGCGCGGCGAGCTCGGGCTCACCGCGCGATTCATCGGACATGTCGCGCCCGCTCAGGCAATTCTCGCCGGCACCAGTTCGTTTCGTCTGGATAAGCTGGCGCTCTATCTCTCGAGCGATGGGCCGAAGAGTTACTTTACCAGGGGCCTCGGTGTGCCTTACTCAAAGCAGGACGCGAAGCGTCTCGCCGGCGATCTGCTGGAAGAAGTTCTGGGTATCTATCGACCGCCGAAAGTCAGCTACCACGGTTACCAGAATTATGTCGACGCCGCGCTTTCCGCGGCGAGCAATCGGGCCCGGGCCGACCGGGTTTACTTGTCGCTCGTGCAGCAGATCGGAAAACTTTGGGGCACGCTGTTGGCGGCGCGCGGCTATTCCAGAGGCGAATCCTTTGTCGCCAGGAATGTCGGGCTCAAGAGTTTTTGGAGCGGTGGCGAATGGAAAGTGAAGATCATTTTCATGGATCACGATGCGCTGGTAGTGCCCGGCCCGCAAACCATAAATTTTCACGCGCACGGCACGCTGCCCAGCATGGCCGTGGATGAACGTTACATCTGGGGCAAGTCTAACCCAAAAAGATTCGCGACCAGCGAAGTGGGTTACCTGCAAAGCATCTATCGCCCCGCCAGGCGCGTATGCGTGGAAGGTGAAGCCTTAGCCCTGCGCGCCCTGAAAGATGCTTACCGAAAAACCCAAAACGAAATGTTGACCAACCCGCGGATGGAAAAGCTATTCAACCAAGTATTCATCAAACGATTGCTTGATTGGGATACTCTGGTCAGCGGATACCTGCAAAAGAATTCATCGAACCCGGCATGGAAGAAGAAGATGAGAAGGATGATGGCCGCCAAAGGATACGAGCGCCGCGCATTCGATGCTTACATGGAGATCATCGAAAGGAACCAGGACTTCATCAAAAGGTACGCAGTTCTTTTTGAGGATTAGCTGGCGATGCTTGACTGAGCCCTCCCTCACGGTCGGGCTACTGCCCCGCTGCACTGACGTTCTGTGCTCGCTGCAAGCATTCCGTCAGCTTATTGGCTAACTCGGCTACGTGCGGTTCTTTGATGATGTTGAGGTGGTTCCCCGGAATCTTCTGGACTTCGATCCCACCGGCCGCCAATGCACGCCAGCCTTCGACCAGATCGTTTGACGCGCGCAAGTCAGCGCACGCCCAAAACAAAGTTACGCGTCCGTCGTACGCCTGCGGCACATAGCGATCCGCGGCGAGCGAGTTCAACTCTGTTACGCTCTCGAGCGCGCGTGGAAGTGTCCGGCCAAACTTCTGGAGTGAATCGTAGACCGTTCGCCAGACCCGGCCCTTGATCTTGCGGGGAACGAAGCGGGTCTTCTGAGCGACGTATCCCAACTTCTCTGGCAGAGACAAACCGCGAAGATTCGTCACGTGACCCGCGAGTCGCCGGACAAATCGCGACGGCCGCGCCGGATAAGTGTCCAGCAGCGCCAGCAGCGCGATCTCGCAACCTTCCGCTCGAAGGTGGCGAGCCATCTCAAACGCAATCGTGCCGCCGAGCGATCTGCCGCCAATGAAGTACGGCCCCATTGGCTGTAGCTCACGCATCTCTTTGAGGTAATGCGCCGCCATGTCTTCGACGCTGGTTAGCAGCGGTTGCTTTCCATCAAGACCTTGCGACTGCAAACCGTAGAACGGCTGATCATCATCCAGGCGCCGCGCCAGATCAGAAAACTCGAGCACGTTGCCGCCCAGCCCATGCACGCAGAAGAAAGGCGGTTTCGATCCATTAGGTTTGATCGCCACCAGCGAAGACCATTCTGGGGACCATTCTTTTTCAATGGTGGCCGCGAATTGCGCGATGGTGGGTGCTCGGAAGAGCGTAGCCAGCGGCCAGCGCCGTCCAAATCGTTTCTCGACTTGCGCGAACAGACGCACGGCCAGAAGCGAGTGGCCGCCGAGATCGAAAAAGTTTTCATGTATCCCGATGTGTGCGACGCCCAGCACGTCGCGCCAAATCTCTGCCAACAGTTTCTCAGTTGGAGTTCGTGGCGCTGCTCCGGCTAGTTCTGGTTTCCGATCCGAAATCTCGGGGGCCGGCAAAGCGCGGCGATTCAGCTTGCCGCTTGAGGTCAACGGCAACCCATCCAGCACGACGAAAGCGGACGGCACCAGGTAATCCGGCAGCTTTTCCCGCAAGCAAATTTGCAGATCGTTGGTAACTAACGACTCGGCCTGATAAGGAACCACGTAGGCTACCAGCCGCCGATCACCTGAGCCGTTGGCCGTAGCGACGACGGCACACTCGCGTACGCCGGGAAGTTTCGCCAGCGCCGATTCGATTTCGCCGGGCTCTACCCGCACGCCTCTGATTTTGACCTGTAGATCTCTTCGGCCGGCAAAGACAATGCCGCCATCGGGCAAACGGCGTCCCATATCGCCGGTGCGATAGACGCGCGCGCTTGATCCGTTGCCGAAGAAAGCCGCGTCGGTTGCCACTGCGTTGCGCCAGTAACCCAGCGCCACATGTTCGGATTTAATCGCGATCTCGCCGTACATCTCTGCGCGTTTGCCCGCCCGGCTGATTAAGAAGACTTCTGTGTCCTCGACCGGGTAGCCAACCGGAACTCTTGCGCCGGAAATTGCCGTTTGCTTGTCGATGAAGTATTGCAGGCTTACCGTTGATTCCGTGGGGCCGAGGCCGTTGACCAGCAAACAATTAGCGGCGAAATTCTCTCGGTAAAGTTCGATATCGCTTGGCGTGACCTCTTCGCCGCCCAGCACGACCAAACGAAGCTGTGGAAACTCGCCACGACTCTTCATCTCGCTGACGAAATAGCGATACACCGTGGGCGTCGAATGATAGATGGTGATTCCCTGTTCGCTGAGCGCTTCGCACAAACGACTGAAGCCGTCTTCCTTAATGTCGAGCGGACACAACGTCGCGCCATTCAGCAACGCGCCGTAGATGTCCATCACCGCCGCGTCAAAGCAATACGAGGAAAGCAAAGTCAGACGGTCGCCGGCGCTAAGGTGCAAGTTGTTCGTGTACGCGCGAATGAAGTGCAAAACGTTACGGTGGTTCTGCATCACGCCCTTCGGCCGACCCGTAGAACCTGACGTGTAGAGAATGTACGCGAGACTGCTCGGATCAATTTTCAGATTCAAATCGCTGCTGGGGACAGCCGAATCCAAAGCCTCGATATTGAGCAAAGCAACACCATTCACTGTTCGCGCCAGCGTTAGATTTTCTTCATTCGTTACGATCGCGATCGCCTGCGAGTCTTGCAAGAGCTGCGACAGTCGCTCAACTGGATGAGACGGGTCGAGCGGGACATAGGTCTTTCCGGCTTTCAAGACGCCGAGCATGCCGGCGATCATTGGTGCGTCGTGGGCAAACAGCAGCGCGATTCTGGCTTTACTATCGCCAACGAGTTCAAGAATCGTATGGGCGATCTGGTTGGCTCTCGTGTTCAGTTCCGCGTAGGACCATTCGTGATTCGCGGTCTTGACGGCGATCCGCGCGGGATATTTTCTGACTTGAGCTTCAAAGCGTTTCGTAATCGGTTGTTCGATTTCTGACCGTTCGAACCTGGTAAACGCGTTCGCCGGACGAATGTCGTTTCCCTCAATTGAGACCTCGGACTTGTCGGAAAGCGCGCACTCGGAAATCGAAGTTTCGGGATCGGCAACGACGGCCGCCAGCAGATTACGCAAGTGCGCCAGCATCCGCGTAATCGAATTTTCTTCGAACAAATCGCTGTTGTAAACAAACGCCAACTTCAACCTTTCGTCTTGCAGGCCGGCGTAAAGCGTCAAATCAAACTTTGATTGGTTCTCTTCGGAATGCAGCCAGGCGTCTACAAAACTGATCGTCTGCGGCGTCGCCCCGGGCAGCTCGATCGCGTCGCTAAAACTGAAGAGGTTGAAATAGACCTGGAAGATCGCCGAGCGACTAAGGTCGCGCTCCGGCTTCAGCTCTCCGATTATTTTTTCAAAGGGCACGTCCTGATTCGCGTACGCGTCCAGCGCAGTCTTTCGCACCCGCGACAGCAGTTCGCGAAAACTGGGATCGCCTGACAAATCCGTGCGCAGCGCGAGATTGTTCAGAAAGAACCCAATCAACTTTTCGGTTTCCGCCCGCGGGCGGTTGCCAATCGGCGCGCCGACGATGATGTCTTCCTGCGCCGTGTAGTGATGAAGCAAGACCTTGAACCCGGCCAGCAGCGTCATGAACAACGTCACGCCTTCGCGCTGACTGAGCGCCACCAGGGCCTGGCTCAACTCTCTTGATAACGTCAGGCCTGCGCGCGCGCCGGGATAGGTTTGCATCGCCGGCCGCGGTCGATCCGTCGGCAACTCAAGCACCGGCAGCTCGCCGCTCAATTGATTCTTCCAGTAAGACAGTTGCCGCTCGAGCACTTCGCCGCGCAGCCATTCTCTCTGCCAGGCCGCGTAGTCGGCGTATTGAATTGAAAGTTCGGCCAGCGGTGAGTTGTGGCCATTTGCGAATGCGCGGTGCAGCGCCGAGAGCTCCTGAAAGAACAGCACAATCGACCAGCCGTCGCTGATGATGTGATGCATCGTCAGAAGAAAAATCGATTCCAGCTCGCTGAGTCGTATCAGACCGGTTCTGATCAGCGGGCCGCAGGCGAGATCGAATGGACGGACCGCTTCTTCTTTGATTAAGCGGCGCGCTTCCGTCTCGCGTTCCGCCTCGCGCAGCGTCGTGAGATCGATTACCGCCAATTGGAGATCGAGATCGGCGGAAACTACCGGCTCTGGTCTGCCTTCAACGGTTATGAAGGTAGTGCGAAACACTTCATGACGGCGCGCAATCTCTTTGAGACTGCGTTGCAGCGCGCTCAAATCGATTGGTGTCGAAAGTCGCACTGCGATCGGAACGTTGAGGACCGGCGAGGCGGGCATCAACTGATCAAGAAACCAAAGCCGCTCTTGCGCAAACGAAAGCTGCGGCTCGCTCTCGTGCAAACGCCGAGCGATCGAGCGCGACGAGGTCAGGTCGTCGTCAACTTCTCCGCGCAGATACTTTTGCAGCAGGGCGCGCTTGGCTTCAGAGATGTTAACCGCCCCCGGTTCGGTCGTTGGATTTGAAAGGTGCTCTTGCAACTTGTTGCCTTGCGGTATTCGACGCCCAATCGATGACAAATGAAAATTGGAAAATGCCAAATGGAAAATGTCTTTGGCTTCAGCCAAGCAACGCCTGGGCTTCTGCTTCGCTCATGTTTTCTACTTTGGCGATGATCTGCTTTTCGATCTCGGCGGCAAGTTCGGCAATCGTGGGCGCGTCGAACAGCGTCCGCAGCGCCAAATCGACGCCGAACGTGCTGCGAATCTTTACGATGAGCTGCGTTCCCAGCAGCGAGTGTCCGCCGAGCAGAAAAAAATTATCGCTAACGCTCACTTCACTCAGATTCAGCAGCGAACACAGGGTCTTTGCCAGTCGCTGTTCGATTGGAGTGCGGGGCCGCAGGAAGGATTCGTCGCGCAGCGTATTCACAGCATTTGGTTCGGGCAGCAGGGCGCGATCAACTTTGCCGTTTGCAGTCAGCGGCATCGCCGGCATCGTAACGAATACTGACGGCACCATGTAGCCGGGCAATTCGCTTTGCAGGAAACCGTGGAGGTCGGCGGCCGCCGGAGTCGTTCCGTTACTCAGCACCAGATAAGCCGCGAGTCGCTTTTCTTCACCGGCAGCGCCGCGAGCCGTAACCACGCTCGACGCGATCGCCGGGTGGCGATCGAGCACTGCCTCGATTTCGTTTGGTTCGATCCGGTGTCCGAGAATTTTCATCTGTTCGTCGATGCGTCCCAGGTAAGCAATCTCGCCATCACCCAGATAGCGCGCCAGGTCGCCGGTGCGATAAAGACGCGCCTGCGGCTGCGCGGCAAACGGATCGGGAACGAATTGTTTCGCCGTTAGTTCCGGGCGATTCAGATAGCCGCGCGCCACGCCCACGCCGCCAACACACAACTCTCCTGACGCTCCGTCAGGAACGCGCTGAAGCTTTTCGTCGAGAATGTAAACCTGCGTGTTGTCGATCGGGCGGCCAATCGTCGGCAATCCACCTGCTCCGTTTTGCACTCGTCCCGAAGTGGCCACCACCGTGCATTCCGTCGGTCCATAGTTGTTAACCAAACTGAACGGCAAGTTGTCGGTCGGATAGCGATGCAGGGTGTCGGCGCCCGTGAGCAAGAATCGCAAAGCAGTGTTCGCCGGCCATTCCAAAGTCATCACGTGCTCAGCCAGCGCGGTGGGAAGAAAGCTAATCGTAATCTGGTTAGCCAACAGCCAATCGCGCAGCAGCGCAGGCGAGATGCGAGTGACTTCGTCTGGCAGGTGCAGACTCGCTCCCGCAGTAAGGTACGGCCACACTTCCCACACCGCCGCGTCGAATCCCACGCTGGCGAGATGGCTGGCTCGGTCCTGACGCGTGACGTCGAACTCACGTCTGTGCCAGGACACAAGATTCAGCAAACTCGCGTGGTTGATCTCAACGCCCTTTGGACGACCTGTTGATCCGGACGTGTAAATGATATAGGCGAGCTGATCGGGCCTGGCCTGAGTGGCCGGAGAGTTGGTCGAATAGTTTTCGATCTCTCGATCGCGTCCAGGGCGTACAACCTTCCACGGCCCTGCGGAAAATTTTTCGGCTAACTCTGCCCGCGTAATCAACACGCGCGGACGGGCGTCGTTCAGCATGAAGAGCAGGCGCTCAGATGGGTAAGCAGGATCAAGCGGCAGATAAGCACCGCCGGCTTTAAGAACTGCCAGCGCGCACATCACTGATTCGGGCGAACGATCAAGGCAAAGCCCCACGATGGTTTCTGGTCCGACGCCCAGCGCGATTAGATAATTCGCCAGTTGGTTGGCGCGTTTATCTAACTCTCCGTAAGTGACCGAACCACCGCTAGCCATGAGCGCAACGGCGTTTGGCTTTGCGGCTGCCTGAGCGGTCACCAGTTCCGCAACACTCCGGTTGCGCGAATAGGAATGCGGCCCAGTCATTGATTGATTCGGCAAGTACGGTTGCGTAGAAGTTGTGATGTTGACAGGCATTTCTATGAACTCATTGACGCTCAATCGACAACCCGATTTAGCGACAGACTAAAACCCTCTGCGCGAAGTATTTAAATGATTAATTCGCCGCGATTTCCCTCTCCTCACGAGCGTTCGACCTCTGCCCGATTCAGCGGTTGAAGGTCGTGTTGCGTGCAACCGCGCCAAACGGCGACAGTCAGTCGCAGAAATAGTCACTCTAAGTCTCAATTTCCGGCCATTTTTCTGGCAGAAAAGGCCCTTTGTGATTTTCTTTCCAAGAGAACTTTATTTCAGGCGGACCGGTGTTTTGACGCTGGGCGCTTCGGATTTTCTGGTACGGCAAGGTCGAAGAGGAGGCCAATGTCTTGATTCACGCACTCGTTTTTTCAACGCTTTTGATGTCATTCGCGAGCCGCCTGACTGACTTAAACAATCAGCTTTCGCTGTTCATCAACAGTGTGGCCGGACGCTCATGGCTGTTCGACAACGTCGTGGCGTTTTTCCTCGATAACGATCTCGCCAAGGCCGGCGTAATCGGTTGCTGTTTCCTGGCAGCGTGGTACGGCGGCAAGACTACTGAAGGAACTAATGCCCGGCGAAAGATTCTGATCACGACGCTGATTGCCTCAGTGTTTGTTATCGGCACCACGAAACTGCTTTCGCACACAATCTTCTTGCCGCGACCCGACATTCAAACGCAGAAGATTTTCCGGCTGGAAGGAGACCAGCTCGTCGAAATGAAACGCATGCCCACGCGCATTCCTTTAGACGAAGCCAGCCAGAAAGATTATCGAGCACTGCTGAGCGGCGACGTGCAAACCAACGATCTGGGATCGTTCCCCAGCGATCACGCCGGGTTTTTCATCACCATCGCTCTGGGAATTTGGCTCGCCTCTCGCCGGCTGGGACTGGTGGCGCTGGGTTGGACGGTCTTTGTGATCCTCGCCGCGAAAATGATCAGCGGCCAACACACGCCAATCGATATCGCCGCCGGTGGTGCAGTCGCGCTTATCGAGTTGTCGATCATTCAGTATGCCGCGCAACAGCGCTTTGGCAGGTTGCTTGATAAGTTGCCGCCGCTGACTTTGCGCTACAGCGCGCTGTCGAGCGCGATCATTTTCGCGGTCATGTTCGAAGTGTCCAGCACCCTGACCCACGTGCGGGCCTTTTTCGGACTGCTCGCGGCAGTCAGACGGCACGTGCTGTTTGGGATTAGCTGAACTTCTTAATCAGATGGAACAACGAGAGTTGAAATTACTATGAAGCGACTAAGTATACTTTTCGTCCTGATCGGTCTCTTCTTTACGGCTTCCTGCGGGCTGCAAAAAGAAGGGCTGGTCCTCATGACCGACCAGTCGTACAAGGCAAGCGTCTTTGCCACCAACAAGATGGGATTTGGCTCGCCCGATGGTCTGATCTGGCATAAGGGAAAGCTCTACATTGCTGACGAGGGCGGCTCTGCTCTCGAAGTTTGGAGCAAAGCGGATGGATTGAAAACCCTTATGGACTCTAGTTTTGGCATTTCGTCACCCGAGAAGCTTGTCGTTGACTCTGAGGGTAACGCCTTTTTCACTGATGACGATGTTGGAGGGTTGTGGGAAGTCGACGCTGGTGGTAATCGACGCCTGGTGGCCGGAAGAGACAAGGGACTCGTCTACACTAAAGGCATCGCGCTTGCTCCCGACGGTTCAATTCTGGTCGGCGATGGCGAGCAACACGAAGTGTTCCGCGTCACCAGAGATGGCGCGGTGTCGGAATTTATTGGGAAAGAATACGGAATCACCAGACCAGAGGGCCTGGTTTACGATGACAAAGGCAATCTGTATATCGCCGATGAAGAGGACAACGTCCTCTACATGCTGGATCCGAATCGCAACCTCCATCGTCTAATCGATCGGCGAGACTCGTTTTCGCCGGAAGCCCTTTGGTACGTCAATGGCTTGCTTTATATAGCCGACGAACACTTTGGCAAAGTGTACGTGTATACGCCGAATGATGGGTTGAAACCAATTGCCACGTTTGCCGGCTCCTTTAAACAACTTCAAGGGATCACCGTGGATGATCAGGGAGACCTGTACGTCGCCGTGCAGACAGACCTGAAGCACAAGGTAGGACACATCATCAAGCTCAGCAAAGAAAGTACTGAAGTAGCCGCAAGATAAAATCGCCGGGTCGAGCGACTCGCGCTCGAAGAGTCCTAACAGACATGCCCCAACCAGTTACCGAGAAAAAAATTCTCGAAATAGAACCTCTGGCCGATGCTGCGTTGCAACCGCGGGCGCACCTGCGTGGCGCGCGGATGGATCACTTCACCGAGCGGCCGTTCTCGCGGTTGTTCGAAGAACAGGTGTCGAGCGCGCCGCACCAGCCGGCAGTCATTTACGAAAACGGAACGCTCACTTTTGCCGAGCTGAACGCGCGCGCCAATCAACTGGCGCGTTATCTGCAAAGTCTGGGAGCCGGCGCCGAGTCACTCATAGGGATTTGCGTCGAGCGCTCGCTGGACATGGCGGTCGGCATCCTCGGGATTCTGAAATCCGGCGCGGCCTACTTGCCTTTGGATCCGGAATACCCGCAGGAACGTCTGGCTTTTATGCTCGACGATGCGCGTCCTGCGCTGGTCCTGACGAAGTCGACGCTCGAAATAAGACTCGCGGGCGAGTCTTATAGACAAAGTTCCCCTCTCCCCCTGGGAGAGGGGCCAGGGGAGAGGGCTTGCGACGCGGTAAGCCCTCACCTTAACCTTCCCCCAGGGGGGGAGGGAAAGCGGACCCGGGTTGTTCTTCTCGACCAGGACTGGCCGGCGATCTCAGGAAACCCGGACACGAACCTTTCTGACTGTCCGGCGCCAGACGATCTCGCTTACGTTATCTACACGTCCGGATCGACCGGCAAGCCCAAGGGCGTGGTGATCACGCATGGCAATCTGGCAAACTATCTCCTGGCGCTCGATCATGAACTTCAGATCACGCGTGACGATTGCTATCTTCACACCGCTTCGATTGCCTTCTCGTCATCGCGCCGCCAGTTGATGCTGCCGTTGTCCCAGGGCGCGACGGTCGTAATCGCGACATCCGAGCAACGCAAAGATCCGCTCGCGCTGTTTGCAATGATCAGGCAACGCGGCGTCACCATCATGGATGCGGTGCCGTCGTTCTGGCGCAACTGCACTGCGGTGCTGGCGAATCTCGATGCCCTTACTCGACAGGATTTGCTCGATAACGAATTGCGTTTAATGCTTTCCGCCAGCGAGCCGCTGCTGTCTGATATTCCGCGCACGTGGGCTGCTGAGTTTCGCCATCCGGCACGGCACGTACACATGTTCGGCCAAACCGAGACCGCCGGCATCGTCGCGCTCTATCGCATTCCGGCCGACCTTAATAGCGAGACAAAGATCATCCCAATTGGCGAGCCGATCGCCAACAGCGAGATTTTCATTCTCGACGAAGCCCAACGGCCGTGTCCGCTCGGCGTCGCGGGCGAGTTGTACATCGGCGGCGCCGGAGTTGGCCGCGGCTATCTGAACTCCGCCGCGCAAACATCCGCGAAATTCATCGCGCATCCCTTCAGCGATACACCGGGGACGCGGCTCTATCGCACCGGCGACTGGGCCCGGCTCAATGCCGACGGTCAAATCGAATTTGTCGGGCGCCGAGATCAACAGGTGAAGTTGCGCGGCTTTCGGGTAGAGCTTGGCGAAATCGAAGCTGCTCTGGCCGGCCATCCCGCGATTCGCGAATGCGCGGTGATTGCCCGCAACGACATTAACAGAGAGAAGCGGCTGATCGCCTACTTCGTGGCTGAAGGTGCCACGCCGAGTGTAAGCGAGCTGCGCGCGTTCATGAGCGGCCAACTGCCGGATTACGTGGTTCCGTCAGCGTTCGTAAAGCTGGACGCGCTGCCTTTATCAGCAAATGGAAAAGTAAATCGATTGGCTTTGCCCGATCCGGACAACGCGAGACCGGAGCTGGCCGCCGATTACGTCGCGCCGCGCACCGTGGCTGAAACGCGCCTGTCAGAAATCTGGAGCGAAGTTCTGCGGATTGAACGCGTCGGCACGCACGACAACTTTTTCGAGTTGGGCGGGAACTCTCTGCTGGCCACGCTGGTCTGTTCGCGCGTTCGCAACGCGCTCAAGATCGAAGTGCCGCCACGTTTGCTCTTTGAGCGTCCGACGGTGGCCTTGATGGCCGAGGCGATCGGCACAGCGGCCGCCGCGACGCCTTTCGCGATCAGCCCATGCCGGCCGGCGGAGCGAAATGGAACCGCGCCGCTTTCGTTTCCGCAGCAGCAGTTCTGGCTTTTGGACCAGGCTGAGCCAAACAGTTCGCATTACAACGTGCGCGCCGCGATCAAGATCGCCGGCCCACTCGAAGCGGCAAAGTTGCAGCAGGCATTCGCCGCCGTCGTAGCCCGCCATGAAATTCTGCGCACAACCTTTGTTCTCAACGATGGATCGCCCGTGCAGAGCATCGCATCGTCGCTGCCATTCGCTCTCAACGTTTCTGATCTGTCGAACCTCGAAGCTTCTGAGCGTGAAGCCGAAGTTCAACAAGTGCTGGCTGCCGAGGTGGAAGAGCATTTCGATCTCGCGCGCGGCCCGCTGTTTCGAGCCAGGCTGCTGAAGTTCGGGCGGGACGAGCACCTTTTGCTAATCACGCTGCACCACATCATTTGCGACGGGTGGTCCATCGATGTTCTGCTGCGCGAACTAATGACGCGTTATCAGTCCGATGCGTCAGCGCCGCAGTTGCCGCTTCAGTACGCGGATTTTACGTCGTGGCAACGGGAGCGTTTCAAGGGCCAGGCATTGACGAGCCAGATGGATTACTGGAAGCAGAAGCTTGCAAACGCGCCCGCGTCGTTGGACCTGCCGACGGATTACCGGCGGCCACAAATGCGTACGTTCAACGGCGCGCAAGAGTCCGTCTTGCTGCCGGTAGATCTCAGCCGTCGCGTTAAAGCCTTGAGCCAGCGCGAAGGCGCGACGTTGTTCATGACCCTGCTCGCCGCTTTTCAGACTCTGTTGTTTCGTTACACCGGACAGGACGACATCGTGGTTGGCTCACCGATTGCCGGCCGCACGCATGTCGAAACGGAAAATCTGATTGGCGCTTTTGTTAACACACTCGCACTGCGCGGCGATTTGTCAGGCAATCCAACCTTTCGCGAATTCCTCGGCCAGGCGCGCGAAACCGCGCTGGAAAGCTACACGCATCAGGAAGTGCCCTTTGAGAGAATAGTCGAAGAGTTGCGCCCCGATCGAAGCACGAACCGCACGCCACTCTTCCAGGTAATGTTTGCATTGCATGACCCGCCGGCTGACATCTCCCTGGCCGGACTAACGTTGACTTCGTTCCAGCTCGACCGCACCAAATCAAAGTTTGATCTGACACTCGAAGTCGAAGAGCAGGCAAATGGCTTACGCGCCTCGTTTGAATACAACACCGACCTGTTTGCACCGGCGACCATGCAAAGGATGCTGGAGCATTTTCAGAATCTGTTGACGGGAATTGTCGCGAATCCCGATCAAAGCCTTTCGGAACTGTCGCTGCTGAGCGAATCGGAACTCGAGAAACTGCTGGTTGAGTGGAACGACACGGCCGCTGAATTCTCGCGTGACTCCTGCGTTCACGAACTCTTCGAAGCACAGGTTGCCAGAACTCCTGACGCCATTGCCGCAGAATTTGCAGGCGAGCAACTGACTTACCGCGAACTCAACGCCCGGGCGAACCAGCTGGCTCGCTACCTGGGAAAGCAGGGTGTGGGCCCGGAAGTCCTGGTCGGCGTCTGCGTCGAGCGAAGCTTCGAAATGCTAATCAGCATTCTAGCCGTGCTCAAGGCCGGCGGTGCTTACGTGCCGCTTGATCCCACGTATCCACCCGAGCGAATCGCTTTCATGATTGAGGATGCCGGCCTGTCTCTCCTGCTGACGCAGGATCGTCTGGTCAAAGACATTCCGACGTGCGGCGCCCGGCTGATTCCCGTCGATAGTGACGTGGAAATCATCGCCCGGGAGTGCGAAGACAACCTGACGGTTGAAATCACGCCGCGGAATCTCGCCTACATAATTTACACGTCTGGTTCGACGGGCAATCCCAAAGGCGTCCAAATCGAGCATCGGTCACTCGTAAATTTTGTCGAGGCCGCGGTGGCCGCGTACGAAATCAAGCCCTTTGATCGCGTCCTGCAATTCGCTTCGCTCAGTTTCGATCTGAGCGCTGAAGAAATCTATTCGGCTCTGGTTTGCGGCGCGGCCGTGGTCTTGCGAACGGATGAAATGATCAGTTCGCCGCGTGAATTCCTGAATCAATGCGGCGCGTGGCGAGTAACCGTCCTGGATCTACCGACGGCCTATTGGCACGAACTCACCGACGCGCTGGACGGGGAACGCGTGATGCTGCCCGCCTCCGTCCGTCTGGTGATCATCGGCGGAGAGAAAGCACTGCTGGAACGCGTACGGGTTTGGCAAACATTCGCCGGCGAATCTGTCCGGCTGGTGAACAGCTATGGCCCGACTGAAACGACTGTCGCGGTCACGATGTGCGATCTCAGGCAACCGGATGAAAACGGTTTGCGGCAAAACGTTTCGATCGGCCGGCCAATTCTGAATACGACTGCGTACGTACTGGATGAGCTGCGGCGGGCGGTGCCGATCGGCGTCCCGGGCGAACTCTACATCGGTGGCGCCGGCGTCGCTCGTGGTTACCTCAATCGGCCGGAACTGACGGCGGAAAAATTCATTTCAGATCCCTTCAGCAAAGACGCAACCGCGAAGCTTTACCGGACCGGCGACCTCGTTCGCTACAACTCCGACGGAAACATCGAATTCGTGGGGCGCGTCGATAATCAGATCAAGATTCGCGGCTTCCGCGTCGAGCTCGGAGAAATCGAGCAGGCGCTGAGAAGTCATCCGGGCGTAACGGACAGCGTCGTAGTTCTGTTTGAAGACGATGCCGGCGACAAGCGCCTGGTCGCGTACGTCGTGCCGGCGGGTGGATCCCAACTGACGTTCACGGAACTGCGCAACTTTCTGAAAGCGAAACTGCCGTCGTACATGTTGCCGGCGGCGCTGGAAACGATTGCCGCGTTACCGCTGATGCCGAACGGAAAGATTGATCGGCGCGCGCTGCCCGAACCTCAACAAGTCAGGCCGGAAGCCTGCGAGAGCTTTGTCGCGCCCAGAACGTTGATGGAAGCGCTCCTGGCGAGCGCGTGGTGCGAAGCCCTAAAACTCGAGCGCGTCGGCGTGTATGACAACTTTTTCGAGTTGGGCGGGCATTCATTGCTGGCCGCTCGTGTCGTCTCGAATCTGCGCCATACGATGCAGATTGAATTGGGCATGGTTGATGTTCTCAGGTCGCCAACGATCGCTGAACTCGCGGCGCTGCTCGAAGCGCGTCGTCCGCGCGACGAACAAGAGAGTGACCTGGCCCTGCTGCTTGCGGAATTGGCCGGCCTCTCGGATGAGGAAGCGCAGCAGCGGCTAACCACGGAGCTGGCCCAAAACGAAACTGAGCTGACGTCTTACGCCAAAGTCTGATACCTGAAAACGAACATGTCCGCAAACACGATTATTAGAGAACCACTGGCCACTCTTTCGCCCGCGAAACTGGCGCTGCTTGAAATGACGCTGAAGAAGCAACGCCGCGGCGGGGCGCCGTCTATTTCGCGCGCGGCGAACCGTGAATCGGCGCCGCTCTCGCACAACCAGCAGGGTCTTTGGGTTCTCAACCAGCTGCTGCCCGGCTCTTCGATCTATCACACGCCGACGGCCGCGCGCTTAACCGGTCAGCTGGACATCGCCGCTTTGCAGCAAGCGTTGCACTGCATCGTGGCGCGGCATCAGGCGTTGAGAACAACGTTTTCCTTAATCGGCGGAGCTCCCCGGCAAATCATTGCAGAGCAGTTATCGCTTGAGCTTCCGCTCATCGACCTGAGCGAATTGCCAAAGGCAGAGCGCGAAGCGGAAGCGCAGCGACGCCTGAAACAGGAAGCAATGCGTCCGTTCGATCTTTCTCGCGGGCCATTGATTCGGGCAGTCTTGCTGCGGCTCACCTCAAACGAACACATCCTGGTCGTGACCATGCACCACATCGTCACTGACGGTTGGTCCGTCGGTGTCTTTCACCAGGAATTGACGGCGCTTTACGAAGCGTTTTCGGCGGGCAAACCGTCGCCGCTCGGTGAACTTCCGATTCAGTACGCCGACTACGCCGAATGGCAGCGCCAGAGTTTCGCGGGCGCAGCGTACGAATCGCAACTCTCGTATTGGAAGCAGCAGTTCGCCACTCTGCCTGCGGTGCTCGAGTTGCCGACCGATAATCCCAGACCAAACGCGCAGGCCTATCAGGCGTTTCGCGGCGCGCAACACGAGGTCTCTCTGTCGAAACAACTCACTGGCAATCTGAAACTGTTCTGCCAAAAAGAAAACGTCACGCTTTTCATGACGCTGCTGACGGCTTATCAGCTGCTGCTCTATCGCTACACCGGCGAGGAAGACATCGTCGTCGGCACGCCGATCGCAGGACGCTCGCTGCCAGAGACTGAGGATTTGATTGGACTGTTCATTAACACGCTGGCGCTGCGCACCAGTCTGGCGGGGAACCCCACGGGTCGCGAATTGCTGCGCCGCGTCAGAGAAACTGCGCTTGGCGGCTATGCGAACCAGGACGTGCCGTTTGAGCAACTGGTGAAAGAGTTGCGACCCGATCGCTCGCTCGCGCACAACCCGCTATTTCAGGTGATGTTCGTGCTGCAAAACGAAGAGCTGCCGCCGCTGCAACTTCCGGGGCTGAAGGTCGAACACTTTCGCGTCGGCAACACGATGGCCAACTTCGATCTGACTCTGGACATTGTCGAACGAGACGGCCAACTGGTTTGCTTGTTCGAATCGAACGCCGACTTGTTCGAAGCCGACTCGATCGTGCGGATGATGGGTCATTTTCAGAACTTAGTCGCCGGTCTGGTCGCAAATCCGGAAGAGAGAATTTCCCATCTGCCGCTCCTGAACCAGGCCGAACGCCGCCAGTTGCTGTTTGAGTGGAACGACACGAAAACCGACTACCCGTCAGACCGCTGTATGCAGGAACTGTTTGAGCAGCAGGTCGAAAGCCGGCCAGAGGCACTCGCACTGATTTCGCGCGCCGGTCAACTGACCTACCACGAACTGAACGCCCGGGCGAACCAACTGGCGCATTACTTGAGAAAGCGCGGAGTCACAGCCGACACGCGGGTTGGGGTTTGCATTGATCGCTCGCCGGCAATGATCGTGGCACTGCTCGGGATCCTGAAAGCCGGCGGCGCGTACGTGCCGCTCGATCCGGATTATCCGCAAGCGCGTCTGAAGTTCATGCTCGAAGATGCGCGCGTGCCGGTGCTGCTGACGCAGAGTTCGCTGTTACTGAATCTGCCGCCGAGCGCTGCGGAAGTGATCTGCATAGATGATTTGTCGGAGACAATCGCGCGCGAGAGCCAGGACAATCCGCAAGTCATAACGACCGCGGACAGTCTCGCCTACGTGATGTACACGTCGGGTTCGACGGGAAAGCCTAAAGGCGTCGCGGTGAAACATCGCAACGTCGTGCGACTGGTTAAGAACACAAACTACGCGAGCTTTTCGGCAGATGAAGTCTTCCTGCAATTCGCGCCCGTCTCGTTTGACGCGGCGACCTTCGAGATTTGGGGAAGCCTGCTGAACGGCGCGCGGCTCGCGCTGATGCCGCCGGCCCAGGTCTCGTTGCAAGAATTAGGTCTTGCGCTCAAGCGGTATCGCGTAACGACGCTGTGGCTGACCGCAGGGCTGTTTAGTCTGATGGTTGAGAATCACCTCGACGACTTGCGGGGCCTGCGCCAGTTGCTCGCCGGCGGGGATGTTCTGTCCGTGCCGCACGTGCGCCGCGTTGTCGAGCAGCTGAAAGACTGTCGCCTAATCAACGGTTACGGTCCGACTGAGAACACGACTTTCACTTGCTGTTATCCGCTGGAAGATCTGGCGCAGGTCAACGGCTCAGTGCCGATTGGTTATCCCATCTCGAACACTTCGGTTTACATTCTCGACGCGTGGATGAATCCCGCGCCCATAGGGGTTCCGGGCGAGCTTTACATCGGTGGCGACGGACTGGCGCATGGCTATCTCGATCGTCCTGAACTCAATGCAGAGCGGTTCGTGCGCGATCCGTTTTCGAGTGCGTCCGGCGCGCGCCTTTACAAGACCGGCGATCTGGTTCGCTATCGCGCCACCGGCGAAATCGATTTTCTGGGCCGCATCGACAATCAAGTCAAAGTGCGCGGGTTCCGCATCGAGTTGGGCGAAATCGAAGCCGCCCTGGCCGAACATTCATCAGTTCGTGAAGCCGTCGTCATTGCCCGCAAAGATGAAGGCGACAAACACCTGGTTGCGTATCTGACGGCGTGCGAAGCCCGCGAATTGATCGTCGACGAGCTGCGCGGCTTTTTACAACAGAAACTGCCTGGCCACATGGTGCCTTCGGTCTTCGTGGTGCTCGAGACGCTGCCGCTTTCGCCCTCGGGTAAAGTCGATCGCCGCGCGTTGCCTTCGACAAACGGTTTCAAGCCGAATCCGGCCAAAGGATTCTCAGCGCCGGGCGACGAGCTGGAATTAAAGCTAACCAGGCTTTGGGAGAAAGTTGTGGGCATCGACGCGATCGGTGTCAACGACAACTTCTTTGAACTCGGCGGCCACTCTTTGCTGGCCGTACGGCTGTTCGCGCAAATTGAAAAATTGTTCGGCAAGAATCTCCCCCTGGCTACGTTGTTTTCTGCGCCGACTGTGAAACAACTGGCCCGCGCGCTCCGCGACGAGGGTTGGCAGGCGGCGTGGTCTTCGCTGGTGATGATCCAGGGCGGCGAGCAGTGTGCGCCATTCTTCTGCGTTCACGCGGCCGGCGGCAACGTGCTTGAGTATCGCGATCTCGCGCGGGCCCTGGGTCCCAATCAGCCCTTCTATGGATTACAAGCGAAGGGACTGGACGGCAAACAAGAACCGCACTCCACGATCAAAGAGATGGCCGCGCACTACATCGCCGAGATGCGCGACGTGCAGCCCGAAGGTCCTTACCTGATCGGTGGCCGCTCGGGCGGCGGCACGATCGCCTTCGAGATGGCCTGCCAACTTTCGGCCGCAGGGCAAGAGGTAGCGCTTCTGGCTTTGCTTGATACTTACCCCGCCGGTTACTTCAAACTGTTGCCGGGTTCAGGCACCCTGGGTCAGCGCGCCAGCCGTTACGCGAAAAAGTTATCGTCGCACATCGAAAACCTGCGGCAACTCGGGGCCGGCGCGAAGGTTGGTTATCTACTCAACAAACTCCGGTACGCGCCGGACAAAATCAAACACAAGCTATATCGCCGCGCTTACAAGATCTACAAACGCGTCGGCCGGCCGCTGCCTCCGGTCTTAAAGAACATCGAAGAGATCAACTTCACCGCGGTGAAGGACTATGTGCCGCAAACATATGCGGGCAACGTGACGCTCTTTCTGGCCAGCGATCTGACGGCCGATTACGACTTGCACGAAGGCTGGCGAGAATTAGTTGCCGGCGAGATCGAGGTGCATGAAATTCCCGGCAATCACATCAACATCATCAAGGAACCGCACGTGGGCGCTTTGGCTGAGAAATTGAGAAGCTGCCTCGACCAGGCTCAGCAAGATCACTCAATGGTTTCGCGTGCAGCCTGAGATTCGTTATGAAGCGATTGTCCTACTTATCATTTCTCGGCGTTGTGCTGCTGATGCTCCTGCCCGCCCGGACGCCGGCGCAGTGCGGCGTCGAGCGCTGGTCGGTGAAAACCGGAACCGATCCGGATGCCGGTCTGGTAAACCTCAGCTCACTAAACCCCACGACGATCGCCAATCTCACGGGCATTACGGCCCCGGCTTCGCTGCCCGACAACAATCGCATCCAGCCAACGGAAACAACTGTCTGGGTAATCAATGCCACGCTGGTGAAATATGTGTTGGCGTACGACTCCGATTACCACATGGTGTTGGCTGACAGCGCGGGACGCACAATGATTGCGGAAATTCCGGCGCCGGGGTGCGTCGGACCCGGCAGCCCTTTCGCCGCCGGCATTGCGCACGCGCGCGCTCAGTTTGACGCGATGTTCACCGCGACCACGACTTTCCAAACCGCCAATGTGCCCGTGCAAATTACCGGAGTGGGATTCTTCGACTACCTGGAAGGACAGGAAGGTCTCGCGCCCAACGGCATCGAACTGCATCCCATCATCGACATCCTCTTCAATCCAAACTTCTCGATCGCCGCGTCGCCGACGGCTTTGACAATCGCCCAGAGCGGATCGGGAACGTCGACGATTACGACGACGCTTTCGGGGAACTTCAATTCATCGATCTCCCTCTCGGCTTCAGGTTTGCCGGTCGGAGCGACCGCGAGTTTCACCCCCTCATCGATCGGCGCGCCTGGCGCAGGTTCATCTACTTTGACTCTCTCTGTGGGCACTGCAACTCCAGTGGGGACTTACAATGTGGTGGTCAACGGCACGGGCGGGGGGCAGACGCATTCCACCACGATCAATTTGACGGTGACGAGCGGCGGCACGACGCAACAACTGCTTGGCAATACTGGTTTCGAAAACGGATCGTCGAACCCGGCGCCTTGGATCGTGAGCGCGGGCGTCATCGATAACTCAACTTTCGAAGCCCCGCATACGGGATCGTGGAAGGCCTGGCTGAACGGCTACGGCTCAGTTCACACCGACAGCATCCTGCAACAGGTCAGTATTCCGTCGACGACGACCCAGGCCGCGCTCTCGTTCTGGCTGCACATCGACACGACGGAAACGACGACGACAACGGCGTACGACACTTTGAAGGTGCAGCTTCGCAACTCATCTGGCGCGGTGTTGACGACGCTGGCGACGTATTCGAATTTGAATGCCGGCGCGGGATATGCGCAAGTCTCGTTCGATGTCTCGGCTTACAAGGGCCAGACCATCCAGGTCTTTCTGGTCGGCACGGAAGACGCAAGCTTGAAAACTTCCTTTGTCGTGGATGACTTTGCGCTGAACGCTACGACCTCAGGCGGCGCGGCCGCCGACTTCGCAATCTCTTTATCGCCGTCAGCGCTGACAATTGCTCGCGGCAGTTCAGGCACGTCGACGATCACGACGACTCTGTCGGGAAGTTTCAATTCGGCGGTTGCGCTTACCGTAACGGGCTTGCCGGTGGGAGCGACAGCAAGCTTCAATCCGGCATCGATCGCTGCGCCCGGCGCAGGTTCATCGACGCTGACAATCTCAGCCGGCTCGACGACTGCGGTCGGAGCCTACAGCGTTACTGTTAACGGTTCAGGCGGCAGCCTGACGCGCACTACCGCGATCAACTTAACTGTCACTAGCGGCAGCGGCGGGACGACGCAGCAGATGCTCGGCAATCCCGGATTTGAAAATGGCCTGGCGAATCCGGGGCCATGGACCGTGACCGCAGGTGTCATCGACACATCGACGTTCGAAGCGCCGCACACCGGATCGTGGAAAGCCTGGCTGGATGGTTATGGCTCTGCGCATACGGACACGATTTTGCAACCGGTCATCATCCCGTCTACCGTGACGCAGGTAACGCTTTCGTTCTGGCTGCACATCGACACGCTGGAAACTTCGACGACCAAAGCGAATGACACTTTGAAGCTGCAACTGCGAAATTCTTCAGGAGCGGTGCTGGCCACGCTGGCCACCTACTCGAACCTGAATGCGGCCACGGGCTATACGCAGGTGTCTTTCGATCTTGCGGCTTACAAAGGACAAACGATTCAGATCTATTTGATTGGCGTTGAAAATTCGAACCTGAAAACTTCTTTTGTCGTGGACGATTTCTTGCTGAACGTAGTCACGCCTTAGTAAAGTACGGAACCCTTGCGAAGCAAGCGGGCGGCATTAAGCCTCGCGGGAGTTATTATGAAACTCAAATTGATCCTTCTGGTCGGCCTGGTCGCATTCGCCGGCTCCGCAAAAGCCCAGGACCCGTGGCCCCAGGAGCGACCCGACGAACGCGAACAGAGTGTTATCAACGAGGACGGCGGCCGGTCATTCATTATTAAACCTGCATCTGCTCCGCTGCACGGCGTCGTCAAGCCTGGCGAGGCAACTGTCGACCCTCAGCAGCACAGCATTTTTCTGGGAAGCCACTGGGCTGAGCCGGCACCGCGCGCGCGCGAGCCACAACTAAGCAGCTTGCTTGCTAACATTCGCGACCATGCTCAAATGGATGAACTGACTCAATCGGGAATAAAGAATCTGTTCGGAGTCACGACCAGTCAGGAAAAGCTCGACGTTCCGAGCGATCGCAACATCAACGATCTGGAAATCCAGAGCGTGCTGACGGCGATGTTCAAGGAAGGTTCACTCCCGCGTCCTGATGCCGGCGCAATCTACGTTGTCTTTCTTGATCCGGGACTGCATTCAACGCTGGGCTCTCTGGTTGCCGGTAAGCATTACGTTGCGTATCACGGTTTTCTCAACGCGTCCGGCGTCAGGATTCATTACGCCGTGGTACCGTTTCAGGCTGATTCCCAGGGCGCCTATCAGATTGCGTTGCGGGCGTTGGTCGTGGCGGCGCTCAATCCCACCGGCTCATCCTCAAACTAGATTCAAACATCACGCTCATGGGTCACCTTAGAGTTCAAGCTTTAGCTTGCGCTTGTAATTAGCAACCTGAAGGTTGAACTCTGAACGCACCATCCGCCTCGCGCTTTGTGCCCTGGGCGTCGCGGTTTGTGGTAAACTGCCGCCGTTGTCTCTCCTGAATGCACACGCGCGTGCCAATAATCTACTCAACTGCTCTGCGTCTATATCGGAGGTGGCTATGAAACGGTTTTTCTTTCGTCCGCTGCTGGTAGTTGTCCTGGCTCTCGGAATTTGTCTGCCCGCATTGTCCGACACGATTCGGCTGAAAGACGGCAGCGTGCTGCACGGCCAGGTTGTAGGTTTTAAAGATCAGCAGTTCACGATTCTGCTCGGGAGTGGCGCGCGCGGACGTAAGAGCCGCATCACTGTTTACATGGAAGATGTCGAGTCGATCGAGTTTGACTCGACCGGCGCTTCTGGTAACACGAGCAATGACACGAGCAACACCCAACCGAGTTATCAGCCTCCGACAAACACGCAGCCAAGCTATCAACCGCCGCCGAATACGCAGCCGAGCTATACGCCTCCAGGACCGACGACGAATCCGAATTCTTCGCCCACTTTTTTCCAGATCAACGCCCGCGTGCGGGCCGACAACGCGAATAATGGCTGGACGAACACCGGGCTGGTAGTGCGGCGCGGCCAGCGTCTACGGATCAATGCTTCGGGCCGGGTCAGCCTGGGCAACAACCGATTTTCCACCCCCGACGGTCTGCCGAATCTTCCCGACCGCGATAAGTTGATGCGCAACCAACCGACGGGCGGACTGATCGCGGTAATCGGTGACGACAACGACGAGTTCATCTTCATCGGCCGCAGCCGCGACTTTGTCGTGCAACGCGACGGCGTGCTGTTTCTGGGGGTAAACGAAGGAAACCTCAGCGACAATTCAGGAAACTACGACGTGGTCATCGAGGCCGAAGCCGTCGGCGGTAACCCGCGGTAAATTTGGAGTGCGGTGGCAAGCGTAGCGCGACACCGCTTTGGACTCTCCGGATTGAGCCAGACTCGCCGTAATTAAAGCGCCGTCGCCGCTTCGCTCTGCCGGCGCACTCCATAACTCAGCAACTTCCCGTACCCACCTCGCATCAGAATGACAGGCCGGAAACCCGGACAGCTTGACCACGCTCGCGCGAGCGCCATATAGTTCGGTTCGTGAAGCTGAAAAGCGGCCTGCCTCAGATTCAGTAAAGGATTGTCATCATGAAAAGGAATGTTCTTCGTCGCCGGCTGTTTGTCATAGTCGTTGTAGTCGCGTTCTCGGTAGCCGGGTTCAAGACGATTGCAGTGCTCGCGCAAGCACGCCGCCAACCGCCATCCTCGGATCAGAAAAAGAACAAACGCCCGCCCGAAGGCCAGCAAACTGACGAGCAAAAGCAAGAGCCCTTGCCGCCCAACCTCGTCGGCAAGCCGCAAGAGGCCGAGAAGGTCACGATTATCACGAATATCGTGAACGTCGATGCCGTCGTTTATAACAAGAAGAGCGGTGGGATCGTTACCGGTCTGAAGAAAGATAACTTCGCGATTTTTGTCGACGGCGTTAAGAAAGACATCACCAACTTTTCGACACCGGAAGCGCCGATCACGGTGGCACTGGTGGTTGAGTACAGCAAGATGGGCGAATGGTTCGGGTATGCAGCCAGTAACGGTATGGAGGCGGGCCAACTTGAAGTGATTCGACCGACGGCAATGTTCTTGTCCCGGTTCATCAAGCCGCCGCAGGATTTCGTTACGGTAGTTGCCTACGACATGCGTCCGACTCCGCTGACTGACTTCACCAACGATCCGGCGCGGATTCAGGCCGTCATCAGTCTGCTGCTGCACAATCAGCCGGCGTTTCGCGAAACGAATCTCTTTGACGCGCTCAAGTTCACTCTTGTGGGTGGCCGCGGTGACTCAGTGGTGCTGGAGGATACGAAAGAAAGCAAGGCTGACTATGCCGGCTTGACCGCGGTGCAGGGCCGACGCCGCGCTTTGGTACTGGTGAGTTCCGGCATCGACACTTTCAGCAAGATCAATTATGGCCAGGCCCGCAAGATCACCCAGAACGCCGGGATTCCGATTTTCATCATCGGCACCGGAAATCTGTTTTTCAAAAAGTATGGCGATCAGATTGGGGCCACCGATGGTCTGCTGGGCCAACCCGGCCGCATGACTTTTCTGCAAGCGCAGAATACGTTGAAGACCTTTGCGAACGAAACCGGCGGTGCCTACTATCCGATCACTTTCGAAGGTGAGTTGCCGAACGCGCTCCAGTCGATAAACGCCTTGCTGCGTAGTCAGTACAGCCTGGCATTCAAGCCCGACGATGCGCACGATGGTAAGCAACACAAGATCGTCGTCAAGGTTGACGTGGATGGCGACGGGCAATACGACGATAAGGCTTACGTCGTGAAAGCGCGCGAGATTTACAACTCACCAAAGGACGCGGCGCCGGCGGGCAGTAAGCAGTAAGCAGACGGGGCAGTAGCCCGACTTCCGGGGTCCCCGGCCGGGCAGCCCGGCTGGGGTGGGGCGGTAAGGGAGGGCGTGAAGAGAAACAGAAAAAGCAGAGGCTCGAGTGATCGAGACTCTGCTTTTTGATTTTCTGCTTGCTACCTTAAAGCCCTCCCTCACGGTCGGGCTACTGCCCCGTCTCGTACTGCCTACCAGCTCAGTTTTTCCACTCTCCCTTTTCAATAATCGTCTTTCCGTCGAGGGTAACGGTGCATCCCGGCAAGTGGCCGCCCACGTCAAACGAGGCTTTGTTGTCGCCGCCGGCCCACGTGTTATTTCCAGTCCCGACGCTGACCATTCCAGCCTGGACCCAATTCCCCACTTTGCTGGCCGGCCAGATCTTAAGATTCGGGTTGATGCCAAAGTCGATGTAGCTAACCAGGTCTTTGCCCGGGTCGCTTACCGCATCGTACTGTTTCTTCATCGCTTCGAAGCCGGGACCTGACCCGGTCATCGAAGTAACCTTTCCACCGATAATGATAATAGCTACGTTGGTCATCTCTTTGCCGAGGAAGAAAGCCTGACCGATCACAATTTTTCCTTCGGCGCTTCCCGCTACGGGCGCGCAATAGACTTCGCCGGCCGGCAGATAAACTGAAACCGCCGGGCCGCCTTTTTGCACATCCTCGGGCGAGATGATGCCGTCGCTGACAAAGAACGGACGCGCTTCGATCTTCACTTTCAGATCAGTTCCCTCGGGACTGGTGATGCGCAATTCCTTTCCGGTCGACATGGTGGACTTAACTTTCTCACCCGTGGCTTGCACGCCGGAGTAATCGGTATTGACCGCTGCCCAGAAAGTTTTTGCCAGCTCATCCTGCGAAATCCCAAAGTGCTTTGCACGCCACTCCGTCGGATACAAGTCATTGCCTATGGCAACCTGCCTGACATTACGCTTCTGAAATAACTCGCCTACTGGCTGCCCGGTTTTAGCCGTGTTTGCCAGGCGGGTTGGTGAAACGTCGGCCAGGACTCCTTCGGATTCGTTGCTATCGATGTTGATTGCCACCGTAGGCATCGTCGCCAATTTAAGATCGAAATCCGGAGACTGGGTGTCGTACTTTTCCGGGACTTCTTCATAGTACTTCTTCGCCATCCGGTCGCTGCTGATCGTCAACAGTGGAAAGGCGCCGACCTTGCGCGTATCAGTGGCCAAATCTTCGAGCAGTTCCAAATCGCGCACGCCGCCGTTGATAAACACAACGTCGCCCTCTTTGACGCCGGCAACTTGTGTCACCAATCGATTCGAAATCGCCCCGGCATCCGGCGCGCCGGTCTTCTTACCCGCTTCCGGACTGGCAGCAGCAGGTTTGTTTTCATTGGCCACCGGCGAGGTTGGCATTTGTTGACATGAAAGTAACGCGACGCCGGCCAGGACGCAGAAACTTAGCAAGACAATTCGACGCATGAGAGCGACTCCTTCTTTCGGTTGTGGTGGCT
>Ga0209701_10000023_pt1 | contig 57090 bp, 50 predicted proteins | sample CZO8metaG_4_FD_188356 | JGI IMG/M metagenome (GOLD analysis project Ga0209701, IMG submission 188356) | Vadose zone soil microbial communities from the Eel River Critical Zone Observatory, Northern California, USA - CZOApr15con2H3.8 metaG... | ecosystem: Environmental > Terrestrial > Soil >... | reverse complement strand
CCGGAGCGCGGTTTTCCACCGCGGTGATGGCCCGCGCCAGCGCCAGAGGCTCGCCGGAACGAAGACGTGAAATCTGCGATTGGGTATCCTGCTTCAAGGAACTAGTGTAAAGCAGCCTCTTCGTTCGCTGGAAACGGGGTTCGAACCGGCGGTCCAACTCGACTACATCTTGCTGCGATGGCAATGCCAGTCTTGGCACCGGTGGTGCGCTTTTCTACGTCGCGGCAACTCCTCCTTGGTCGTCAATCTTCAGGAGAGGCCGGGCAATCTTTCCGATGACCGGGTAATTCGCCCATTCGCCACGTCCCGCTTTAATTGCGTAGACAATCGCCATCACCAAGACAAGAATCCACAAACTCATGAAGCCAAGCCAGATGATAGGGAACACGATGAAGAAGGCCGGGGGAGGACCAGTCTTATCTGCGTTCGCGTGAGCGACTGTCGAGAAGATTGTTACGAACCAAAGAACCATGCATCCGCCCATCAAAATGAGGTACGCAATCTGCAGAAGCAACGCCTGGAGCGCGTGGAAAGAAACAAAACGTGATTTTCTTTGGATCAGAAAAATGATGAGCGGGGCAATCCACCACCCGACCACCTGCAACGCATGCGCCAGGGTGGCCATCGTGCGCTCGTCCTGCGTGATCGGCATTTGTGAATTCTCAACCATTCTTGCCTCTGGCGCGCTGTCATCAACGCACCGTTCAGCGCCGGATTGCAGTCGGATGCTTTGGCTGGTAGAGCCCGATCTTTCCGCCGCCCGGAAGGGAGATGGTGGTCAGACTCCCCCAGCGTTCTTCTGTTACCGCCCCGCACTTCACCTTCTTCGCCGTCAGGGACTCCATCGTCGCCTTTAAGTCGTCACACATGAAGTACAACTCATGCAGACCGTTTTTCTCCGAAGGATGGAAGGCAGCTTCCGCCGGCGGCAGCGCGAAGATCAGCCAGCCATGCCCCGCATCGACCGAAGAAAAGTTGAGAATATCGCGGAAGAACGCACGATCGGCTTCGGGGTCTTTGCTGTAGACGATGATGTGCGCGCCGGTAATCATGGCAGGCTGCAGATTAGATTAGCGTGCGAGGCTCGAAGCTAAAAGCTAGCAGCTAGGAGCTAACAGCTGAATTTAGTCCTTCAGCAACTGCCGCGCAATCACCAGCCGCTGAATCTCGCTCGTCCCTTCGCCGATCGTGCACAGCTTCACATCGCGATAGAACTTCTCCGCCGGATAGTCCTTGATGAACCCATACCCACCGTGGATCTGCACTCCCTCGTTAGCGCACTTCACCGCCACTTCCCCAGCGTAGAGCTTCGCCATCGACGATTCGAGTGTAGTCTTCATTCCGGCGTCTTTCATCGCGCCCGCACGCAAAGTGAGCAGCTTCGCTGCTTCGATTTCCGTCGCCATATCAGCCAGCTTCCACTGGATCGCCTGGAATTCGCTGATCGCCTTGCCGAACTGTTTGCGCTGCTTTGAATACTTCAGCGCCGCTTCGTAAGCGCCTTCGGCCATGCCCAGCGAGAGCGCGGCAATCGAGATGCGTCCGCCATCGAGGACGCGCATCGCGTCAATGAACCCATTCCCTTCTCCACCCAGCAAATTCTCCGACGGCACAAAACAGTCTTCGAAAATCAGCTCCGACGTATCGCTGGCGCGCAGTCCGAGCTTGTTCTCCTTCTTCCCCGGACGAAATCCCTTCATGCCCTTCTCGACAGCAAACGCCGACAGCCCGTGCGTATGCGCCGCGCGATCAGTCACCGCGAGCACCACCAGCACATCCGCGTGACCGCCGTTGGTGATGAACGTTTTCGTGCCGTTCAGCACCCATCCACCCTTCGTCTTGGTGGCCGACATGCGAGCGCTGCCCGCATCCGATCCCGACGAAGGCTCGGTAAGTCCCCACGCGCCCAGGTACTCACCCGTCGCCAATTTCGACACATATTTCTTCTTCTGCGCTTCGTTGCCCGCAACGAAAATGTGATTCGAGCAAAGCGAAGTGTGCGCGGCCACGATGATCCCCACCGACCCATCCACCCGCGACAGCTCTTCGATCGCAGTGATGTACTCCACGTACCCCATGCCCGCGCCGCCGTACTCCTGCGGAAAAATGATCCCCAGCAGGCCGAGCTTGCCTAGTTCCTTGACGATCGCCATCGGGAACTCGTTGGCCTCGTCCCACGTCATGACATGAGGCGCAATCTCGCGCTCGGCAAACTCGCGCACACTCTTTTTCAGTTGCAATTGTTCGTCATTCAGCTGGAAATCCAAAGTTCTTTCACCTAATCTTCCCCGCCTCCTCTCGAGAGCTGTCATCCCGAGCGGAGCGAGGGATCTGCAGTTTGGTTCGTAATTATTGCTGGATGCCGCGCGCAAGGACGGCGCAGAATTGGCGCCCAACTATTCATTTAAGCACGGCGACAGGCGACAAACGAAATCCTCAAACCGACCGGTTGGTTACGAAAGATGACTGGAGCGCCAGCGTCCTCGCAAATCGCGCAAGAAGCGTTACTTCTTCTCCGCCCCGAAAATCCTTCTCGCCAGCCACACCGGCGCTACAAACACATGCGCAGGATTCGTCAGAAACGCCGGTTTATTCCCTTCAATGAGGTGCCCCAGCCACGCCAGGGCAAATGCGGTCGGGATTAAGAGAAGTGCAACGATCCAGTGCCACCAGATCACTATTAGAGAGGAGAAGCCTACCGGAATCGCGATCATATGTAGAACGCGATTCGCGGGATGGTTGTGTGCGCCGTCGTAATGCGAATACAGTCCCATATTTCACCCACCGGGAACTCAAGACTCGGAGATTATAGTCCCTCGGTCGGATGCCCGACGACGCCGGAAAGCCTTTCTTTGGTGCATTTTCAGGTGCTTTCGCCTGTATCAATACCGGGGTATACTGCTAGACCATCGGGGTGCTGGTCCTCGAACTCCCCTCGACGACCTTGAACAACCGTCTTTCGCGTCATAACGGACGGGTGCGCTCCGAGGTCCGCTCCGTATCAGGCATTTCCAATGGATCATCGCGACGACCGGGCCCATGATTCTGACAGTCCGACGATGCCTGGAACCAGCCTGCCCCAAGAGCGGGTAGGCACCGCTGCCCAGACGCCGCCGCCTCTCTCGGGCACTCCTGCACATCACAGCCCCGCCCCTCCTAGCCGCCCTGTGGCTCCGTCCGGGTATGCGTCTTCGGTCGCCGCTACCAGCATTACCGCTTTTCTCTCGCTCCAGCCGGGCGTCATTTTTGGTGGGCGCTACGAGATCCTGAGTGTGCTCGGACAAGGCGGCATGGGCGCCGTATATCAGGCGCGCGACCGCGAACTCGACCGTCTGATCGCGCTCAAAGTGATCCGTCCGGAATTGGCCACCGATCCTGCCATCCTGCAGCGCTTCAAGCAGGAACTGATTCTCGCGCGCAACATCACGCACAAAAATGTCGTCCGCATTTACGACCTGGGCGAAGCCGACGGCATTCGCTTCATCACCATGGAATACGTCGATGGCGAGGATATGCGCACCCTGCTGCGCAAGCACGGCAAGTTCTCCGCGCAAGACGCGATTCCGATGATCGAGCAGGTCTGCCGCGCCCTTGATGCGGCGCACTCCGAAGGTGTAATTCATCGCGACCTGAAGCCACAGAATGTCATGCGTGACAAACAGGGACGCATCGTCGTGATGGATTTCGGACTCGCCCGTTCGCTCGGCGATTCGGGCATGACCCAGACCGGCGCCATCGTCGGCACCATGGAGTACATGTCGCCCGAGCAGGCGCTGGGTTCGCAACTCGATCAGCGCTCCGACATCTTCAGCGTCGGCCTCATCTTCTACGAACTGCTGACCGGCAAGTCTCCCTATCACGCGGACACCGCCATCGCCAGCCTGATGCGGCGTACGCGCGAGGTCGCCAAGCCCGCCTCCGACGTAGAAAATACCGTTCCTCGATCCCTGAGTGCAATCGTCAGCCGTTGCCTGGAGCGCGAGCCTGCCAACCGCTATCACTCCGTCGTTGAACTCTTGCAACAGCTGAACGCCTGGGAGGCGAACCCCAACATCAGCGCCGACGCGTTGTCGAAGATGATCCCGCATCCGATTATCCATCCGTCGCGCTTCAATATCGATCTTCCCGGCAAGCGCTGGATGTGGATCGCAGCCGCCGTGCTGGTGATCGTGATGGCGGGGGTTGTCGGACGCACGCTACTGAATAAGCCGACACAAGGCCAATACGTTGCCAAGGGAATCCCGCCTCTCAATCAGGGAAAATATGTCGCCATCATGCCGTTGAAGTTGGTGGGCGATGAAAAGGCTTTGGGCTACGTGGCGGACGGCATTGAGGAAGCGCTTACCGCAAAACTGTTCCAGGTAAAGGAAGTCCGACTCTCATCCTCTTCGAGTGTGGACGCGGTGGCTAAGAAGGACTTGCCTCTGCCCAAGCTCGCCAACGAACTGGGCGCCAATCTGATCGTGCAGGGCATGGTGCAGGGCAGCGGCGACAAGTTGCGCGTCACCCTCAGGCTCGATGATGCCACCGCCGGCAAGACTGTCTGGAGCGAGGAGTTCGCCGGCGTGCCCGGAGACTTGCTCGCGCTCGAAGATCAGATCTATGGCCGCATGGTGGGAGCGCTGGCCCTGAAACCGAGCAACGAAGAACTTGCCCGCACCGGCGCTCATCCCACGGAGAACCTCAAAGCGTACGACCTCTACTTGCAGGGACGCAACGTCCTTCGCAACAGTCACGACGCCGCCGGCATCTCTCAGGCCATTTCGCTCTTCGAACAGGCCATCGACAAGGATCCCAATTTTGCCCTCGCCTATGCGGGACTGGCGGACGCCAATCTCCACAATTATGGCGAAAGCAAAGACAGTATCTGGGCGCAAAAAGCAGTTCTTGCTGCCCAGCAAGCCGAGCGACTTTCCAATACCGCTCCTGAAGTGTTTCTCTCCCTTGGAGCTGTGTATACGACTACCGGAAGAAATGCACAAGCTGTCGTCGAGTTGAAACGGGCCCTCGCTCTGGCTCCCAACTCCGATGAAGCCTATCGCCGCTTGGGAGACGCCTACAGCGCCGCAGGTCAGACCAAGGAGGCAGTCGCCGCTTACCAGAGCGCGGTTGCTGCCAATCCCTATTTCTGGATGAACCACAACGCCCTCGGCGCCGCGTACCTTAAGGATGGTGACAGCGCTAAGGCACTCCCCGCCTTCCAGAAGGTCACCGAACTTGCCAGCGACAACCCGATGGGTTACGAGAACATCGGCGACACCTACATTCGAAACGGACAGTGGAGCGAGGCCATTCCGTACTTCCAGAAGGCCATGTCTCTTGCGCCCTCGGCCTTCACCTATTCCAATCTAGGCACAGCCTATTTTTTCCTGAAGAGATATGACGAATCGACTGCCATGTTTGAAAAGGCGGTCGAGATGTCTCCGAATGACGAGCAACTTCTTGGCAACCTCGGCGACGCTTACCGATGGTCCGGGCACTCCGACAAGGCGGTCGTGGCCTATGACAAAGCCATCTCGCGCGCGTTTCAGGAACTGCAAGTGAATCCGCGATCGGCGGGAATCATGGGTGATGTGGCGGTCTACTACGCCAAGAAGGGTGATTCACGCAACGCCCTTCAGTATATCCAGCAGGCGCGCTCCATCAATGCCGAAGATCTGCAGCTGATGTATTGGGAAACGATAGTGAGAACCCTTGTGGGAAAACCTGAGGATGCACTAAAACCTCTGCGGCTGGCGCTACAGAAGGGCTATCCTGCGCAGGAGGCCTGGAACGATCCCGAGCTTCAGAAGCTCCAGGCCCTGCCACAGTTTGCACAGCTGGTGAAGGAATTCACACCCAAAAATACTAAGCCTTGAGATCGCTCTTCCACCGCTTGCGGCGTGAGATGATCGCTCCGAGACCCGTCACCACCAAAGCAATCGTACCCGGTTCCGGAGCCGCGCCCGCGTGGGCAGTGAAGCTCAACCCGCCGGGCCAGCAATTGCCGTCTACGCACCCGAACTTGATCGAGAAGTTCGCGCCATTCGGAATTCCGTTGCGTGGATTGTTGCCCTTGACCCCGGAAAGCAGGATTTCTACCGCGCCGTTGTCCAGCGTCCGGATCGTGCAACTCAAGAACAGGCTCTGCGCGCAGCTGATGGCTTCGGCGGGCACGCCCTTTTCGATCAGCTTCAGTGAGGTCCAGTTCTTCCCCGACGCATTGGTGAAAAACAGCGTGCCCTTTCCGTTCTCGGGCGTGCTGAAGCTAAAGTTCATTCCCACATTGGTGCAGCCCGAAGGCGGGCAATGTGCGAAGCCGGCCGCGCCGCCGCCTTGCACACCGCGGATGATGATCTGGGGGTCCTTGATGCCGTCCGCAAAGGCCAATCCCGTACACAGCAGCGCAAGGACGACGAGCAAGCTAAGGCGAGAGATTTTCATCTGAGTTTTCCTGTTTTCTACCACAAAGTTGTCGCCGGACACGCGCCCCGACGACAGGGGAGTGGGACCGAGGTTAACGGCTTCACCAATGCAGGTCAAGCACATAATGATGCAAAACTTGAAGAAATTATCGGTGCATGCAAACTGTTGCGCATCTTCGGCAATCCCAGGGCACGCTATGCAAATGACTGCAACTTTCCCGCGAGCCTCCGCCCCTCAACGGAAATTTCGAATGAGAATGACATCGCTGCTCTGATTGCCCTTCGTGAGAAGCAATTGTCTCCCGTCGCGCGACCACGCGAAATCGAAAATGCGGCCAGAGGGAAAATTGGTGATTTGACGCGGCTCTCCGCCGGTCAGCGCCTGCTCCCAGAGGTTAGTCGCGCCGTTTCGCGTGAGCAGATACTGGAGCGCTTTTCCGGAAGGCGCCCAGCCCAGCCCCGCATAGCCGATTGCTTAGCCCCGCGCTTCAGCGCGGCGTAAGTAGAAGTAGGATTCGAGTCCCGGCGGCTCACGCTAGCCCTGCTAGATTGCGTTCTCCGGCTTCCACCGCAATACCGGCTTCCGCGCCGCCTGCGTCTCATCCAGCCGTGAGATCCGCGTATTGTGCGGCGCCTCGAGCACGAACTGCGGGTCTTCCTCCACCTCTTCCGCAATCGACTTCATCGCCTCGATGAAGAGATCCAATTCTTCCTTCGGCTCGCTCTCCGTCGGCTCGATCATCAGCGCGCCCGGCACGATCAGCGGGAATGCCGTCGTGTAAGGATGGAATCCATAGTCAATCAGCCGCTTGGCGAGGTCCATCGTCTTGACGCCTTTTTTCGACTGCACCTTGTCGCTGAAGACAACCTCGTGCATCGAGGGCGTCGAGTAGGGCAGGTCGTAAACGCCTTCCAGTCCCTTGCGGATGTAGTTCGCGTTGAGCACCGCGTCTTCGGTCGTCTGCCGCAGGCCATCCGGACCGTTTGCGAAGATGTACGCCAGCGCCCGGATGAACATCCCGAAGTTCCCGTAGAACGCGCGCACGCGCCCCACCGACTGCGGACGGTTGTATTCGAACGCCATCGTGCCGTCGGGCTTGGTTAAAACGACCGGCGTGGGCAGAAACGGCTCAAGAATCTTCTTGATGGCCACCGGCCCCGATCCCGGCCCACCGCCCCCGTGCGGCGTGGAAAAGGTCTTGTGCAGGTTGAGGTGCATTACGTCCACGCCAAAATCTCCCGGACGCGCCTTCCCCACCAGCGCGTTCATGTTGGCGCCGTCCATGTAGAGCAGGCCGCCCTTGGCGTGCATGAGGTCAGCGATCTTATGGATCTCCTGCTCGAACACGCCCAGCGTGTTGGGATTGGTCACCATGAGCGCCGCGACGTCTTCATTCATCTGCGCTGCCAGCGCAGCCACATCCACCATGCCGCGGTCATTCGACTTCAGATTCTCAACCGCGTATCCGACCGTAGCTGCGGTCGCGGGATTCGTCCCATGTGCGGAATCCGGGATCAGGATCTTCTTGCGCGCATTCCCCTTCGACTCGTGGTACGCACGGACCATCAGCAGTCCAGTGAATTCGCCATGCGCACCCGCCGCTGGCTGCAGCGTGATTGCGTCCATGCCGGTGATTTCGATCAGGCAATCGCTCAGCGTCTTCATGATGCGCATCGCGCCCTGCGAAATCTTCGCCGGCTGGTAAGGGTGTCCGTTCGCCAGTCCCTCGACTCGCGACACAAATTCGTTCACTCGCGGGTTGTACTTCATGGTGCACGAGCCCAGCGGATACATCCCGAGATCGATCGCATAGTTCCAAGTCGAAAGCCGCGTGAAGTGCCGAATGATCTCGATCTCGCTCACTTCCGGCATGTTTCCCAGGTCTTTGCGCTCCGCCTTGCCGAGCAGCTTGGCCGTGTCCACTTCCGGAACATCCAGCGGCGGCAGTTTCCACGCTGCCTTTCCAGGCGACGACTTCTCGAAGATGAGATTCTCGTTCTGATTGACGTGGCGCGTGGCCTTGCGGGTCATGTGTTTCACAGCGCCACCTCCTCAGCCTCTTTCATACTTCGCACCGAGCGTTCGCTCTCCGCCACCAGCCCGACCGCGGTATCAATCATCGACCGCGTTGTCAGTTCCGTGCAGCACCACAAAGCCGAGTTGCCCAGTTCCGGATAAAACTTCTTCAGCGGCAGCCCTCCGACAATCTTGTGCCCCAGCAACCGGGAGTTAATTGCGGACGGATCCTCGCTGGTCTGCACTACGAACTCATTAAAGCGCGGCGCGCTCGCAAACAGTACCTTGGCGTTCCTGCCGAACTGGTCGGCAGCATAGGCGGTCTTCGCCAGATTCTGCTTGGCCAGCTCCCGCAGCCCGACCTTGCCATACACCGTCATAAAGATGTTGACCATCAGCGCAACCAGCGCCTGATTCGTGCAGATATTCGAGGTCGCTTTCTCGCGGCGGATGTGCTGCTCGCGCGTCGCCAGTGTTAGCACAAATCCGCGCTTCCCCTTCTTGTCCACCGTCTGACCCGCGAGCCGCCCCGGCATCTGCCGGACGAATTTCTCTTTCGTCGCAATCACCCCGCAGTACGGCCCCCCGAACCCCATCGGGACTCCAAACGACTGCGCTTCCATGGCGATGATGTCCGCCACCCGCGGCGGCTCCACAATTCCCAGCGACACTGCCTCGGCAATCGACACGATCAGCAGCGCTTCTCGCTTGTGCGCGATTTCCGCAATCGCCTCGACATCTTCGATTGTCCCAAAGAAATTCGGCGACTGGATCAGCACGCACGCCGTATCCTCCGCGACTGCTTGCTCAAGTTCCTTCAGATCGATCCGACCCGAGTCCGTAAACGAAACTGTCTTTAGCGGGATCCTCTGGTGCGTCGCGTACGTTCCTAACACCTCGCGATACTCCGGATGCAGGCTGCGCGCAACCACGGCCCCGCTCCTCCCGGTAATGCGAACCGCCATCATCACCGCCTCAGCCGCGCCGGTTGACCCGTCATACATCGAGGCGTTCGCCAGATCCATACCGGTGAGTTCAGAAACCATCGTCTGGAACTCGAAAATGGCCTGCAGCGTGCCCTGCGCGAACTCGGCCTGATACGGCGTGTAGGCGGTCAAGAATTCGCCGCGTTGCACCAACGCATCAATCACCACGGGCCGATAGTGAAAGTAGGCTCCGGCGCCCAGAAAACTGGTGTATCCGTCGCCGTTTTCTTTGGACCGCAGCTTGAACCAGTCCACGATTTCCGACTCGGCCATCTGCCGAGGGACGTGTAAATCGCGCGTCAGCCGATACTCGGAAGGAATGGGTGAAAACAGATCATCAATCGAGCGCACCCCGATCGCCTTGAGCATGGCTTCGCGGTCCGCAGGAGACTTAGGCAGATATCTCATAGGAATCCGATATAGATGTGACTAACGGTCGATACGATTGTGGCATGCTGTAACCAGTTTGGGGAGGAGATGACGTCACAGCGCTATGTTCGCCAGATAACCCCTTCAACCACAGAGGACACAGGGGAACACAGAGAAAGATCGTTCTCCCCCGTGTTCCCCTGTGTCGTCTGTGGTTCAAGCTTCTTCAGTGTCCCGCTTCCTCGCCAGCAAATTTTTCGTAGTCTGCCGCCGAGAGCAAACCGTTCAGTTCACCCGGACTCTTGAGCTTGATCTTGACCATCCATGACCCGTGCGCATCTTTATTAACTTTTTCTGGAGACGTGGCCAACTCCCCATTGACCTCCGTCACCGTCCCCGAAGCCGGAGCATAGAGATCCGAAACCGCCTTGACCGATTCCACGGTGCCGAACGTCTTCCCTGCTGTGATCTCCGTCCCGGCCTTGGGCAGATCCACAAACACGATGTCGCCCAAAGATTCCTGTGCGTAGTGCGTGATCCCGATAGTTCCATCGGCAGTAATCCACTCGTGCTCTTTCGTATATTTGCGGTCGGTCGGATAAGGCATTCGTTCTGGCTCCTGTAGTTGTAGCGCCGCCGTCCCGGCGGCTGTCGTGGGGGCGTCCCGCCTCCACGCGACGGCAAAGTGCGTCCGCCACGGCTTTGGTCAAGCTTTCTTCGGACGCTTATAAAAAGGCGTCGGCACAACCTGCGCCTTCACGCCTTGTCCGCGAATTTCAACTTTCACCGTGCTGCCCACGGCCGCATGTTCCGGCGGAACATACGCCAACGCAATATTCTTCTTCAAAAACGGCGCCGGCGAACCGCTCGTGACATAGCCGATCTCGCGGCCGCCGTCGTCCAGAACTTTGTATCCGTCGCGGGCAATCCCGCGTTCCACCATCTCCAGCCCAACCAGCGTCTTGCGAACACCCTCATCTCGAGCCTTAGAAAGCGCCGCCCATCCGATAAACTCCGGCTTTTCCATCTTGCAGAAACGATCCAGCCCCGCTTCCCAGACATTGATCGTGTCAGAAATCTCGTGCCCGTAAAGCGGCAGCCTGCCTTCGAGGCGCAGTGTGTTGCGCGCCCCCAGCCCGCATGGGATCGCGCCGAATTCCTTTCCCGCCGCCAGAATCTCGTTCCACACGCGAGCGCTGGTCACCTCGTCGGACGGAATGTAAATCTCAAACCCGTCTTCGGCCGTATATCCGGTGCGAGCGATCAGGATTTCGTGCAAGCCGCACACCGTCCCGCGCGTGACCCAGTAGAACTTCACTGCACTCAGGTCGGCGTCGGTGAGCTTTTGCAGCAGGTTGACCGCCTTCGGCCCCTGGATCGCAATCTGCGTGAAATCATCCGACAGATGCTCCACGCGACACTTGAACTGTCGCGTGTTGTCGCAAACCCAGTTGAAGTCTTTTTCGCGCGTCCCGGCGTTAATCACCAGCAGATAGTCGTCTTCGCCCAGCCGGTGAACGATTACGTCGTCCACAAACGTCCCCTGCGGATAAAGCAGCGCCGAATACTGCGCCTGCCCGATCGCCAGCCGCGAGGCATCGTTCATGGAAATGTGCTGGACTGCGTCCAGCGCTCCCGGCCCGCTCAGCCGTATGTCGCCCATATGGCTGACGTCAAAAATTCCAACGCCCGTGCGAACCGCCATGTGCTCAGCAACGATGCCACAGCCGATCGAAGACGGGTATTCAACCGGCATGTCCCAACCGCTGAACTCGACCATCTTGGCGCCCAGCGCACGATGGACGGCATTGAGCGAAGTCTTGCGCACCTGGGGTGGAATGGCCTCAACAGCAGACAAGAATAAACCCTCGATCACACAGTAGCGGAGCCGCCGAAGTATCGAACTATTTAACTTAACATCCGCGCCGGAAATGCAGCAAACCCAAAGGCAGGGTCAGGTCTTAGGTGTCAGGTCTCAGGAAAACCAGATGCCAAAATTGCCGGTTCTCCCTGGGCCGGAAGGGGTTGCTTTTCCGGAGACCTGACACCTAAGACCTGAGACCTGCTCTCCAGTGACTTCCGTCACGTTCCATCGCCCGTCCCGCCGCACTAGACTTGAACCATGTCCACCAAGCCCGCCAGCCGCATCGTCTGTGCCCAGTGTGAGCAAATCGAATCCCGCTGCTGGTGCGAGAAGTTCTGTATCCTCTGCCAGTCGCAGCTCGACATCCGCCTCTGCACCGACGGCCTGATGTACTGCGAGCCCTGCCGTACCGCCTGCGACTACAAACCGGTAGAGAGCTAGATCCTATCGCCGCCGCTCCAGTGGCGGGAACCAGCCGACAATCGCCCTCTTTCACCTCTCCCTGAAGCAAAATTTCGCAACCAATCGTCCGCTGGCACGTCTACATTGGAAGCCAGGCATGAACCGCTACCGTCCCATGCGCGAGTGCGAAACAGTGGCCGTGGCCCTCTTCGACCACCCCGAGGGCCTAGTCCACCACGATCCGGAAGAAGAAATCGCGGACGAGTACTCGATCAGCTACGTGGAGCATAGCGGTTTCGAAATCCAGGTCGGCAAGAGACGTTGGCAGTTCCACCAAAGCGACGTCTTCCTGACCTTCCCCGGGCTGGCCTACCGTTGCCATCATTCCGATTCCATCCCTACCGACCGCTGCCTGGCTGTGCGCTATATCAAGCCCGACGAAAGTGAAGACTTCGCTGCCTTAGCGCGAGTGGCGCGGCAAACCCCGCGTTTGGCAACCAGCAACCGCCTGCGTTATCTCCGGATGGCGGTAGAGCGCTCACTGCCTGAGCCAGATTTGTCCGCTGAGACCTGCGCCGCCGCGCTGCTGGATGCAGTGAGCCAGAAATCTGTGCCGCCCCGCCAGCTGTTCCGCCAACGCCAGCTTGCCTGGTACGCGGAACGCGTCGATGCCGCACAGAAATCCATGCAGCAGCGCTACGAAGATAATCATTCTCTGAGCTCTCTGGCCCGATCCGTAGGTATGAGCGCCTTTCACTTCGCGCGAGTTTTCGCGGAACTGGCCGGATCTCCACCCCATCGCTACCTGCTGCGCATACGGTTGAACCAGGCAGCCAACCGGCTCCTCGACGGCACATCCGTGACCGAAGCCTGCTTCCAGAGCGGCTTTTCCAACCTGAGCCATTTTGTCCGCACCTTCCAACGTCACTTCGGACTTTCTCCAGCGCAATTCCGGCGCAGTCCCACTGCCCGGCGCATCTCAAGTCCACCCGCAAATTAGCAAGAAACCGCAAGCCCGCCCCGCGCTCCTGAAGCTAATGTCCTCATAAAGGAGAAGAAACGATGATGCGTACTCTGGTTCTCGGAACAGCATTGGGATTGGCTTCATTCACCATCCTGCCGGCGCAAGCGATGGACTTCGCAGCCACACAATTAACGTCCAGCCAGCGCAAGGAACTGCTTGCCGCGCGCGAGCAGGTCTGGCGCGCCTGGTTTGCCAATGATCAGAAAGCACTCGACCAACTGCTTCCCGCGGACACTCTCGCCATCAACAATGGCGAGGAAGCCTGGGAGGATCGCGAAGCCGTCTTGCGAGGATCCCGCGAGTTCGCATCCGGCGGCGGACACCTGGTCCGACTGGAGTTCCCGCGCGTAGAGATCCAGTCCTACGGCGACGTCGCCGTGATCTATAGTCTCTACATCTTCGAGACGGAATCCAAAGGAGAGCGCAAGACCAGTTCAGGGCGCGCAACCGAAGTCTTCTTTCGTAAGAATGGACGCTGGACCAATCCGGGATGGCATATGGATTCCGGCAAGTGAGGATGCACCGAGTACACAATATGATCGCCCGCATGTGGCACGGCTGGACCAAACCGGAAAATGCCGATACCTACGAGCACCTGCTAAGAAACGACATGTTCCCCAGCATGCGCCGCATCCAGGGTTTTGAAGGCGCCTACCTGTTGCGGCGCGTGGCAGGGGACGAAGTCGAGTTCGTGACGGTCACGCTCTTCACCTCACTGGATGCAATGCGCAGGTTCGCGGGAGAAGACTACGAAACTGCTGTCCTTCATCCCCAGGCGGCTGGACTGCTCTCGCGCTACGATGCGAAATCGGTGCACTACGAAGTTCGCATCACACCGCAGTAGTTTCCGTCCGGGTGATGCTTCAAGCGAACGACCAACGCCGACCGACCAACGACCGTTCTCAGATCACCACCGTCTCTTTATATTCCCCATACACCTTTCTCATCGCGTCCGAAGTCTCGCCCACGGTCGCATTGGCCTCCACCGCCGCCAGAATCCTCGGCATCAGGTTCTCGCCCGAGCGCGCCGTGTCTTCAACCGCTTTGATCGCAGCCTCCCAGGGCTTGCGATCGCGTCGTGCACGCAGGGCCTGCAACCGCTCCACCTGTTTGCGCTCCAGCGCTTCGTCAATCCGCTGTAGGGGCACGCCCTTCTCATCATCCATTTGGAACTGGTTCACGCCCACGACGATCGCCTCATGCCGGTCCACCGCCTGCTGATACTCGTATGCCGCCTTCTGAATCTCTTGCTGGACATATCCGCGCTCGATTGCCTTGAGCATTCCGCCCATTGCCTCGATCTTGTCCAGATACCCGCCCGCCCTTTTTTCGATCTCGTTGGTCAGCGACTCGATGTAATACGATCCCGCCAGAGGGTCAATCGTCTGGGGCGCTCCGGATTCGTAGGCAATAATCTGCTGCGTGCGCAGAGCAATACGCGCCGACTGCTCGGTTGGCAGCGCCAGTGCTTCATCAAACGAATTCGTATGCAGCGACTGCGTCCCGCCTAACACCGCCGCCATCGCCTGAATCGCCGTCCGCACGATGTTATTTTCGGGCTGTTGCGCAGTCAGAGTCGAGCCCGCCGTCTGCGTATGAAACCGCAGCATCCACGAGCGCGGATTCTTGGCTTTGAACTGATCCCGCATGATCTTGGCCCACATCCGCCGGGCTGCGCGAAATTTCGCCACTTCCTCCAGGAAATTACTGTGGGCATTGAAGAAGAACGAAAGCCGCGGAGCAAACTTGTCCACATCCAGCCCCGCGCGGACCGCCGCCTCCACATAAGCGATCCCGTTCCCGAGCGTGAATGCCACTTCCTGCACGGCCGTCGATCCCGCTTCCCGCATGTGGTAACCCGAAATCGAAATCGTGTTCCACTCCGGAACGTTTGCGTTCGTCCACGCAAACAGGTCCGTGATAATCCGCATCGCCTGTTGCGGCGGATAAATATACGTTCCGCGCGCGATGTATTCCTTCAGCACATCGTTCTGCACCGTTCCCGAAAGCTTGCGAATATCCGCGCCCTGCCGCCGCGCCACCGCTACATACAACGCCAGCAGGATTGACGCCGTAGCATTGATGGTCATCGAAGTAGAAATCTTCGTCAGGTCAATGCCATCGAACAGCCGCTGCATGTCTTCGATGGAATCAATGGCGACGCCGACTTTGCCGACTTCGCCCGTCGCGAGCGGATGATCTGAATCAAGGCCAATCTGCGTCGGCAAATCAAACGCCACGGAGAGTCCCGTCGTCCCGTTCCCCAGCAGATACTTGTAACGCTTGTTGGATTCCTCGGCGTCGCCCATGCCCGCGTACTGACGCATGGTCCAAAGGCGTCCGCGGTACATCGTCGCCTGCACGCCGCGCGTGAATGGGAACTCTCCCGGATATCCCACGTCGCGGTCGTAGTCCCATCCCGTGAGGTCGCTTGAGGTGTAGAGCGGGTGAACAGGAATGTGGGAGGAATTCTCCGGATCAGGATTCTCCCGCTTGGACTTGGGTGTGGACTCGGCAGTTTTAGTATCTGTCACATCTCCCGCCTTTTCTTAGCGACCTCTGCGTACGCTGCGGTTCAGTTCTTCTTCCGCACCCTCCAAAACGAACTCACTCCAAACCACGCAAACGTAACCGTAAAGCACGCCGCCAGAATCATCCGTCCCGGCCCGGGAGCCTCTCCCGCTTGATACTTCGCGTACTCACGAAATCCGGCAATGCCACCGATTACGGCGAGCACCAGGAATGTGAATCCTGTCACTTCCAGCCACAACCGATGCCCCACCCGGCCAAAGGACTTTGCGGTAGCTCGCGCGCCGTTCAGCACGGCGGCGCCGGTGCGGCTATTGCCCACCCGGCGGGCAACCACCTCCGCCGCGATCGCTAATTTTCTCAGCGTGGAGACCTTAGCCACCGGTCGATTTTAGCAGTGCAGCGGCGTACAATGCTGGGTGGGGAAATCACAGCGGCCTGTGATCTTGGCCGCCCGCGACGTTCCATCTCGAGGGGGTTTCGTGGATCCGCAACTGAAGCAACTCATGAAGGAACTGGGCGAAGCCATCAATGAATCGCTGGCTGACTCCGAGCAGATTGCCGAAGTCGTGGCCCGCATTAAGGAAGGTGGCTACGATATTTTTCTCGTCCTCGAAGCCACCATCGGTGTCAGTAAACAGGGCGTGCCCGGCAGCGACAAAACTTCCCTGGTTTCCACCCTCAGCACCAACCCCGAGCTCAAGATCAGCGACCAGGACCTGAAGTTCCTGAAATCCCTTCGCATCAAAATCGAAGAAGCTGAGGAAGAAGTAGAGTAACGCGCCCTAACACTCGCGGACACACGCCACGGCCACCGTCCCCAGACCCGAATTTCCTGACACCTTAAACCTAAAGACCGATCCCTTCCCTGCCGCGCAATTTCTTCCAATTTCCCTTCCAAAATTTCTCTCGCGGGATATGAAAAACTTTGCAAACCTTCCCTTCCGGTCTGCTACGATGTAGATTATTCAACATAAGTCGCTGCTTACCAGCATCTTACCTTTAAGAGCAGCGGTCGGAAGTGGCCTTCGGCGTGCAATCTACGATGGCGTAGTTGCTTCCCCCGACCCGCCTCCAGGTGTGCTGAAAGCTGTCGGGAGTTGTCGTCTCGTTCGGGATTCGACTTGTGTTTAGCGAGTAGCTGATGTTGGCTAGCCCGCTGAGGTAGGTATTCATGGATGCCCCGTCTTCGCAGTTGACCCTAGGCCTTCTCCCCGAACCCGGTACCCGCTGGCAAAAGTTCGTTTTCAGCTATGGTGTGCAGTCTCTGATCCTGACGTTCGTTGTGGTCGCCGCACTCGCGCATCCGGAGATTCTGGAAGCGCCCATGCGCGACTACCACTTCGTCAGCCTGGTCAATACTCCGCCTCCGGTGCCGCAGAAGCCGGCCCCTGTCCGTAACTTTCCACCTCCGAAAGTCGCCGAAGTGGTGACGCCCAAGCCGGAAGCTCTGCATGTGCCCAAGGAATTGAAGCCTCCGAAGAAAGTCATAGTGCCGGAAGTTCAAGCTCCGAAAGTAGAATTGGCCGCCAAGCTCGATCCCATTCCCGATTCCAAACCTGCCATTCCCAAGCAACTGGTGCGTACCAATGTGTTCTCCACCGGCAGTTCGGCGACTCCGACCATGGCCGCTGCCCCGCAAAAAGTACAGACCGGCGGAATGGGCGATCCCAACGGAGTACCCGCTCGCGAGAACAAAGGCCATGCGGTCACAATTGCCCAGCTAGGCTCCTTTGATATGCCGGCCGGTCCCGGCTACGGCAATGGTACCGGCGGGGCGAAAGGGGCGCGCGGAGTGGTCGCTAGCGCCGGCTTCGGGAACGGCGTCGCCACCGGCGACAATTCCGGCAGAGTTTCTGCTTCCCGCGGCACCGTCCGCCAAGGCGGCTTCGGGGACGCCGACGTAGTGGCGCCTTCCCAGCCCAAATCAAAGGCGGCCGAGCCCGTTGCCAAAACCATTCCCGCCGAGATCACATTCAAGCCCCGTCCGGCTTACACAGAGGAGGGACGTCGTCTCAAAGTCGAAGGCGAAGTCCTGCTGGAAGTAGTATTTACCGCGACCGGTCAGGTTCGCATCCAACGCGTCGTGCAGGGCTTGGGTCACGGACTCGACGAGTCTGCCATTCAAGCCGCACAAAAAATCCAGTTCAAACCGGCCCTTAAGGATGGTCAGCCGTCCGATTTTCAGGCGGTGCTGCACATCGTGTTTCAGCTCGCATCCTAGGTAGAAGGAACAATACTTAGGTAGAATGAAACAATCGAATATGTTGCGTCCCCATTTTGCGTCCTTCTCCCTCGTCTGTCTGTTTACCGCAACGCTGTTGGCCCAGACGCCACCCCCTCCATCGACCACCACTCCGGAGCCGCAACCGCAGCTCTCCACTCGCGATTCCGCCAGTCAGCAGACCACTGCGGCCGCCGCCAGCTTTGACCAGGTAATCGATCGCGCCGTAGTGCGTGAACATTTCTTCATCGCCCAGATGAAGCAGTTGCACCCGTTGGTGGAAACCTATCTCCAGAATCTCAAGGACGATAAGGATCTTAACGTCACCGTCCCCACGAGCGACCTGTACTTCCTTGGCCGTCTGGATATGAGCAACGGTACCGACGATCGCACCTTCACATCTCCCACCACCGGCGGCCTTGGCAAGCGTATGCTCAGCAAGCTGAGCAACGTTTACACCATGAAGTTCCTGCCCCTGGGCTTTGCGCAGATGGTGGTGCTCGACGAAGATTTTCAGCGAAAGTTTTACGATTTCACTTTTGTGCGCCGCGAGTTTCTCGGCGAAGTCCGCTGCATAGTGGTGGATGTTGCCCCCAAGAAAGATGCCGGCAAGGGGCGTTTCCTGGGCCGCATCTGGGTTGAAGATCAGGACTACAACATCGTCCGCTTCAACGGTACTTACTATCCCCATCCCCGTTCCAGCTACTATTTGCACTTTGACAGTTGGCGGCTGAACATGCGCCCCGGCCTCTGGCTTCCCGCTTTTGTGTACTCCGAAGAATCGGATCTCAAGTACCGCATCGGGCAGACCATCCATTACAAGGCCCAGACCCGCCTCTGGGGCTACAACCTGAAGGATCTGCGGCGCAGTTCCGAGTTCACCGACATCACCGTGGATGCGCCTCAGCCCGTGCAGGATCAGAGTAAGAAGTCGCAGGACGCGACTCCCATCGAAGCCCAGCGAGCCTGGGAGCGCCAGGCTGAAATCAATGTCATTGATCGCTTGCAGCAGATCGGCCTGCTCGCTCCCGAAGGCGAGATCGACAAAGTTCTGCAAACCGTCGTCAACAACGTGATGATCACCAATAACCTCGACATTCAGCCCGAGGTACATTGCCGCGTCCTGCTGACCACACCGCTCGAGTCCTTCACTATCGGCCATACCATCGTCATGAGCCGCGGGATGGTTGATGTTCTGCCCGACGAGGCCTCGCTCGCGATGGTGCTGACCCACGAGCTGGCGCACATCGTTCTCGGACATAAATTGAACACCAAGCTGGCCTTCAACGATCGGATGTTTTTCCCCGATGAGCGCACCTTCGAGCGGATGGATTTTAGCCGCGACAAGGGCGAAGAGGAAGCCGCTGACAAGAAGGCCCTCGAGTTGATCAACAACTCTCCTTACAAGGACAAGATGGCGACGCCCGGCTTGTTCCTCAAGGCCGTGCAGGCCCGCGCTCCTCAGTTGAAAAACCTGATCCGGCCGCACCTGGGTGACAGTCTTCTCAATGGCGACGCCATCCGCATGTCTCCATTGATGACCGCTTCACCGCAGTTCGATCCGAAGAAGACCGATCAGATCGCCGCGCTCCCCTTGGGTGGTCGCGTAAGGGTTGACCCCTGGACCAATCGACTGGAACTCATCAAGACCAAACCGGTCGCTCTGAACTCGCCCGCCGAGAAGATGCCCTTCGAGGTCACACCCTTCTTCCCGTTCCTGACGAGATTGGGTACCGCGGCTCCAGTGTCCGACAAGGCTCCGGAGAAGACCTCGGCGCAGACCACTCCCTCCGCCCAATAGATTCAAACAACCGTAGAGACGCGGCACGCCGCGTCTCCCTTCATCGTGACCGAAGGTCTCTGGCCGGAGACGGGGTAACCCGCATCCCTACGAATCGATCAGGAATGGTCGTGGAGAGATAGGGGGAACAGCGGGAACGATCAGCGGAATGGCGAAGCCCGATTAAAGGGAAAGCGGCAAAAGCGGGGGATGATCTTCCGCTATTGAGAGATCGCGTTCTGAACTTGCGAGAACACATTATTGGCATTGCCGCCGATCAGACGGACCGTGCCAATCACAATCACTAGAATCACCGCCAGCATCACCGCGTATTCGGCGACGTCTTGCCCGTGATCTTCAGTCCAGAGTTGACGGATAGTCGCGATCACTGTAAAGCCCCCATGTGACGACACTCGGGTACCTTTCTGCTTGCAAACACAAGATCCCGTTGTCGACTACCTGCAAGGGTATCGCTCCGAAATGCTCCCGCCCAATGGCACAGCAGTGGCGCCAGGTAGCACTTTAGTGCCTTGTCCCTTCAGTCCGTGAAAACTAGCCCTCCGTAAGCTATTGATTAAACAATGGCTTTGATGGGGAGCCCCTGGTTCACCGCGAACAATGCCAGCTCCAACCGGGTTGAAACCCCCAGTTTGTCGAAGATGTTACTGAGGTGGTGTTTGACCGTGTCTTCGCTGATTTTGAAGTATTCCGCGATTTCCCGGTTCGCATAACCAGCCACCACGGCCGAGACAATCTCCAGTTCTCTCGGCGTCAAACCAAACTTCTTCTGCTTCGATTCCTCGCTGGAACTCTGCATCAGGTTGCGCAGGTACTGCACCAGGTTCGAGACGCTATCTCGCCCCACCCAGTACTCTCCCGACATCACCGCGTGAATACTCTTCAGCAGAAGTTGAGTGGCCGAGTCTTTCAGTACGACGCCCCGTGCGCCCAGTTGCAACGCCTCGACGATCTGCTTCTTCTCCGCCGCTGCGGTCAGCAAAATGATGCGCACCGCCCCGGCGCCGCTGCTCGTATTCAAGTCCCGGAGGGCGTCCAGTCCGGTATGGTGCGGCATGGCCAGGTCGAGAAGAAGAATGTCGGGCTTGATTTCGGTCGCCAGCTTTACCGCCTCGCGGCCGTCGCAGGCTTCGCCCACCACTTTCATGTCCGGCTCGGCTTCGAGCAGCCGTCGCAGACCGTCCCGGAAAATAGGGTGATCGTCGGCGATGACGATGCGGATGGAACGGCCGTGTCTATCCATTGTTCGTCTTTCGTGCCGGTGGGATGCGTACCTCCACTCGAGCACCGTGTCCCGGGTTCGATTCTATCGTGAGTTCGCCCGCAAGCAAGCGCACTCTTTCGCGGATCACTGCCGGCCCCTTCCCCGTTATCGCCAGCTCCGTCTCGGACAGCCTTCCCGAGAAAGGAAATCCTCGCCCATCGTCCTCTACTGTCAGTTGGAGATTGCCCGACCGCTGCGCCAGCCGTACCAGGACGTGCCGTGCTCCGCTGTGCTTGCGAACATTGACCAGACTCTCCTGCACAATGCGCGCCAGTTCCCGGCACACCTTCTGAGGCAGCTCCACTTTCTCAATCTCGCTGACAAATTCCGCTGAGATTCCGGTCTCTCTCCGGAAGCGCTCCACCGTATCCGCCACAAAGCCCGGAAGCCGCTCCGCGTCCACCTCGAACGATTTCATCGCCTGCATCAGCTCGCGCAGCTTGAGCACCTCTTCGCGCAACAGCTTCTGAATCCGCGACAGTTCACTGGTCACCACCGGCTGCTGGCCCGACTGCCGCCGCACCACGTCGAGCTGCATCTCTACCGCGATTAGCGACTGAATCGCGCCATCGTGCAACTCGCGTGCGAACCGCGCCCGCTCCACCGCTCCGGCGCGCTCCCGAAGCCGCCGCATCAGGTAGACGTTATAAATCGCGGGACCTACCTGCTGCGCGAATTCCTGCAAAAATCGCAGCTCCTCCTCCGGATCGCCCATCCTCTCCGGATCAAACAAAAATACCCGGCCTGCCCATTCCCGCCCGAACCCAAATGCCACCGACCCCATGGACTGAAACGGTTCTACGCGCATCAGAGCGTCCAGAAATGCTGTCTCTCCATCGCGCAAGCGCTTCCCACTGCGATCCAGCAAGACCGCATCGAAACCCTTCGCACTTCGGCGCGCATAGATGGCATCGGCTGGGGAATCGAACAGGTACGAGGCCTCCGTGTCCGGCAGAGCGTCGCGCCAGTGCAGGGCATGCGCGCCCTCCGCGTTGCGGTTCACCTCTGCCAGAAACACGCGGTAGCTGTTCGTTTCCTGCGAAGCGCTCAACACTCTTCGCGCTCCGTAGAGGCTCAGGACCTCCCCCAGAATCTCTTGCATTGTATGCGTAAGCCCTGCTTCGACGCGCGCAGAACTGAGCACGCGCGTAATCACCACTCGCTCGGCGCGCAATTTCTTCTCGTTCTCCGACATGTAGCCCAGAAGCAGCCCGAGAACCATCAGGTACACCGAACTCATGAAGAGCTGCTGCGGATCAATCTGCTGCACACCCATGACGAGCCGCGGCAGATGCATCGCCCGCAGCCAGGCGTTCACGGTTCTCTCTAGACCTGAGTTGACGGCGAGCCCTTCCGCCCACAGCAGAACCGCTGCCGTCACCGCTGTGCCCACGGTCTCCCACAGTCCCCAGCGATACGCCGCTGCCGCCATCACAAAAACGAAGAACAGAAAGAAAGGCCCCCGCTCTGAGGTCGTGAATAACGAGATCAACACCGGCCACCAGATGTCAATGCCGTGCACCACCAGGCGAAATGCACGCGTTGACCGGTGCCGGAAGCGCACCAGCAGCATCACCACCACTGCGTGGACCAGGTACACGATCAGCAGCCAGTACATCCAGGGCGAGTACACCACGCCGCGTGCCGGCTCCATCCACAGCGTGATCCAGGCGGCGATCGTCAGCGCCACCCGCGCGGTGGCCAACCAGCGCTCGGTGCGCCGGATCTCACCCGAGGTGAGCGGCGCGCGGAAGCGCCACAAATCGCGATATTTTGGAATCAGCCGGCCCAAGAGAAATCTCGCAGTGGTGTGCCGATTTCTGTGTGCCAATTCTACGGTCAATCTCCGCGGAACTCCACACCAGTGCACTAGAGACTCGCACGTCTGCAACCTGCCCTTCGGGAACTAGAAGTCCTCCGTGTCCTCTGTGCCCTTTGTGGTGAAGGGTCTTGACCTCTGCAATCTGACCTCTGCCCTCTAACCTACTCAGTTACTCTAGTAATCGCTTTCTGCCCAACTTGGGCTCTAGAATGAAAGCGGGAGTTGTTTGCTTGCCGCTGCGTGATAAATTCTGGATCCTCTTGCTCGCACTCCTGGTGCTGGCCCAGGCCACTGCGTCTCTGGTTATACCCCGCGGGGACGCCCTCACCATTGTCAGCGACTGGATTCAGAGCACTTTGCTTTTGATGGCTACCGCCGCATTTCTGCCCAACACTTTTAAAGCTCGCACTCCCCGCAATCGGACTCGCGCCTTCTGGATCCTCTTGGGCAGCGGCATGCTCTTTTGGCTCAGCTACCAGGGCATGTGGAATTACTTCGAAGTCTTCAAGCGCGTGGAGGTACCGAACCCATTCAGCGGTGATGTCGTTCTGTTCCTGCACCTGGTCCCCATGATGGCTGCCCTCGCCCTGCTTCCTCATCTTCAGGAGGATGAACGCGACGCGCGCATCCGGTTGCTTGATTTTGCTCTCCTGCTGATTTGGTGGGTTTTCCTGTACGTGTACGCCGTCATTCCGTGGCAGACCGTGCACATCAACGAGGCGGCCTACAGCAACAACTTCAACGCCACCTATCTCACGGAAAAACTGGTGCTGCTGATCGCACTCGGCCTGCTCACCTACCACGCGCAAGGAGGCTGGCGTCACCTGTATGCGCAACTACTGGGGGCGAGTGCTCTCTATGCTTCGAGTTCGTATGTCGCCAACTACGCCATTGGCCACCAGACCTACTACAGCGGCAGCATCTACGACATCCCCTGGGCCGCCTCCGTCGCGTGGCTGGCCGTCATCGGAAAGTTCGCGGCCCGCTTTCAGCTCTCTGAGTCGAAACTGTCACAGCCTCTGCTAGGGGTCTGGATCACCCGCCTTGGCATGCTCGCCCTTTTCAGTCTTCCCTGGTTTGCACTCTACGCTCAACTGGAGGCGGGGTCTCCGGTTCCGGTGCGGCACTTCCGCAGCACGTTGAGCCTCATCACCATGATTGTGATGGGCACTTTGCTTTTCTTGCGGCAAACTCTGCTTGGAGACGAACTGGCCCAACTGCTGAAAGAATCGCGCCGTTCGTTCGAAGATCTAAAGGCATTGCAGACCCAGCTGATCCACTCTGAGAAGTTGGCCTCCCTCGGCCAATTAGTCGGCGGCGCGGCTCACGAGATCAACAATCCGCTCACCGCCATGCTTGGATATTCCGACCTGCTGAGCGCATCCGACTTGCCGCCGCAGGAACAGACCCTCGCCGCACGGATCGCGGCACAAGTGCGCCGCACCCGAACGCTGGTCGCCAGCCTACTGACATTCGTCCGCCAGGCCCCGGCCCGCATGTCGCCTTTGGATGTGAACTCCATACTGCAAACGGCGATGCGCCTGCTCGCCCCTCAGCTTGACGTCGAGGCAACCGACTTCCACCTCGCTCTCGGTTCCGCGCTTCCGCCCGTCCTCGCCGATTCCAACCAGCTTCTGCACGTGTGTCTGCACCTCTCGGGACAGATCGGCGCCCTCCCTCACCCCGAGCAGGATTCCGGTGTCCACATCCGGACCGGCCATGAGGGTTACGTCGTCAGCATTGAGTTCAGTTCCGAGACGCCGTCTTCTTCAACCTCGTACCAGCCCTTGCAGGATTCGGGCACAGGAGCGCAGACTTCCACGCTCTCGCTGGGTGCCTGTTCGCGGATCGTAACGGAGCACGGCGGCCGTATCCTAGCGCTGCGCTCCTCCGACGGATACGTCGCCTTCCGGATTGAACTTCCCGTCGCCGTGAAATCCTCAACCCACTCGGAACTCAACAACGTTCCCAACCGCGCCGTGGCCGGCAGCAGTTCGTAGGACGAAGTCAAGAGTTAGAGGTTAGGTTGCAGAAGTAAGAGCCGCTGCGCACCGGTTTCTCACCTCTGCAATCTGACCTCTGACCTCTAACCTCCACTCACGCCACTGTCCTCTTCAATTGCCCGCAGGCCGCGAAAATGTCGCGCCCGCGTGGTCGCCGGACGAAAGTCGGGATCCCCGCCGCCACCAGGATTCGCTGAAACTCACTCACTCGTTCCTGTGTGGGCGTACGATATGACAACTCGGCCCCCGAATTAAGCGCAATCAGATTAATCTTCGCCCGCACTCCACGCACCAACTCTGCCAGGTCGCGCGCCTGTTCCGGCGCGTCGTTCACGCCCTCCAGAAGAACGTACTCGAACGTAAGCCGTTCCCGCGCTCGCAAGGGAAACGCCCGCGCCGCGTCCATGACATCATGCAGATTCCATTTTCGGTTCAGCGGCATCACCTCGCTGCGCAGCTCATCATTCGACGCATTCAGCGAAATTGCCAGCTTCGGACGCACCGCCTCCCGCCCGAAATCATGGATGCGCGGCACAATCCCCGCCGTAGAAACCGTCATGCGCGACTCCGGAATCCCCACGCCCTCCACCAGCAATTGCACCGACTTCATGAAGTTTTCATAGTTCAGGAAAGGCTCGCCCATCCCCATGAAAACAATATTCACGCGCTGCATAGGCGGCTGTACGCCCTGATCGCGCAGCACTCCGGCGATCTGTCCCACGATCTCTCCTGCCATCAGATTGCGCTTGACCCCCAGCAGGGCCGTAAAACAGAACCGGCAATTCACCGCGCATCCCACCTGGCTCGACACGCAGATGGTCGCCCGGCGCCACGGGGCCGCAGTTGCTGCTGGCGCTTCTGCCTCATCGCCCGCTTCGCTCCCATCCCCGGTTTCTCCGTCGTCACCTTCCGGCATCCAGACGGTTTCTACCGTCTCTCCGTCGGCCAGTTCCATCAGATAACGCATGGTCCCGTCGCTAGACACGAACTTCCGCGAGATTCTCGGCAATCCCACTCGCCATCCCTGCTCTCCCAGGCGAGTCCGATACTCGCTCGGCAGCGTAGAAATCTGTTCCAGCGTTTCCACCCTCTGCCGGTACACCGCATCAAACAACTGTTGTCCGCGGTACGCAGGCTGGCCCGAATCCAGAACCAGAGTAGTAAGTTCCTGGAAGGTTAGCCCCAGAAGCGAGTTCGACAGCAAAGTCTCCATGGCTCGTGCTCTCTTTGAAGTTTAGCGCAGTTGAACTGCAGGTTGACCGCAGTCGTAAAGCGGCGGAACATGAAAGCCCGGCACATCAGGGCCGGAAGCCGTGAGTGGGGAAAATCGAGTCCCGCAGGGGACGGCACTCTAGCTGGCCCGGGACTAGCGACGTGAGGTCCCCGCCGCGCTGACTGAATCTGCGACGCATTCTTGCTTTGCCCGTAACCGTAACAAACAAAACGTCTAACCTCATCCCACCACGCAACCTCGTCTGATATGGGAAAATAGAAGAACTTCAATGGTGAAAGAGACCCGCAACATTCATCGGCGTGTGTTGCCGAACGGCCTGACCGTTATCACCGAGCAGATGTCGCACATCCGTTCGGTTTCAATCGGAATCTGGCTGAAGTCCGGCTCCCGCGATGAAGACTCCGAATGGAACGGCATCTCGCATTTCATCGAGCACATGGTGTTCAAGGGCACGGAGAACCGCTCCGCCGAAGCGATCGCCCGCCAGGTGGACTCAATCGGCGGCAACATGGACGCCTTCACCGCCAAAGAATGCATCTGCTTCAACATCAAGATTCTCGATGAGCATGTCCCCATCGCGCTTGATGTTCTTAGCGATCTCGTGCTTCGTCCCGTATTCGACGCCAACGATATTGCCCGTGAGCGCGGCGTCATCCTCGAAGAAATCAAAATGGACGAGGATAGTCCCGACTATCTCGTCCACGAAATTTTCACGCAGAGTTTCTGGAAAGACCATGCTCTCGGCAAACCCATCCTCGGAACGCGCGACACCGTAAAGCGCTTCGAGCGGCCCGTTGTTTCGAGGCATTATGGAGACCGCTTCGCTCCCGGCAACCTGATCGTAGCCGCCGCCGGAAATCTCGACCACAAGAACTTCGTCGAATTGGTAGCGAAACATTTTGAACACATGAAGCCCGTGAAAAACGGCCTCCACTCGCCCGCGCCCAAGACTTTTGCGCGCATCAACCTGCGCAACAAGAAGGCGCTCGAGCAGGTGCAGATCTGCATCGGCGTCCCCTCGCACCCCATCGCGCACCAGAAGCGCTACGCGTCCTACGTCCTGAACACGCTGCTCGGCGGAGGCATGAGCTCCCGTCTGTTCCAGAACATCCGCGAACGGCAAGGGCTGGCCTACGCCATCTACAGCGACCTCAACCCCTACCGCGACACCGGATGCATGGGCGTGTACGCCGGTACCTCACGCGAATCGGCGACCAAAGTTGTAGAGTCGGTCATAGCCGAGTTCCGCAACTTGAAATCCGCGCCCGTGCCCGACGAAGAGTTGCGCCGCGCCAAGGATCAGCTCAAAGGCAGCCTGATGCTGTCACTCGAGTCCTCTACCGCGCGCATGTCGAACCTGGCGCGCCAGGAAATGTACTTCGACCGCTTCTACGGCCTCGACGAACTGATCGAGCGCATCGAAGCCGTCACCGCCGAAGACCTCAAACAGACCGCCGACGAATTCTTCCGCACCGACCAGATCGCCGTCACCGTCCTAGGCAATCTGAATGGACTGAAACTGACGCGCGACCAACTGGTCTGCTAGGCCCGTGTAGCACGGACACTCCTGTCCGCGATGCCAGCACCATCCGGGACTTTGAACCCCGTGGTAAATACGGACAATTTCATAAGGTTGCTGCTGTCGTGACACTCTCGGTCACGAATATGAAAAAGTGCGGCACCTGATCCCTACTGCGTCCGCAGCATCAGCTGTGTCCCGCTCTCCAAATGTACGTTGTCCGTCTCCGAACTAATAACGGACGCCTGTCCCGAAGCCTTCAGTGAAAGCCCTTTCATGCCGACGACTCCCTGGCTGGTAGGGCCAAGTGGTGCAGTCGTTCCACCCTGAGGCACTGACGGATCCGTTCCAGTCGACGTTCCGCCCGGATACGATGCCACCCGTTCCGGAGGACGCGAACCGCCCATGCCGCCTCCTCCTCCCGACGTGGGAGCGCTCGCGCTTGGCATGCCGACACTGTCATTCGCGGCGCTGCTCGATAAAGCCGCACTCTGTAACGGACGAGCAATGGCCTGCACCGCGGCCTGAATCGGCACTTCACGTCCATCCTTCATCGAAATACGGTCGAAGGCGATCCCCACCATTGAATCGGGAGATTGCTTGCTATGGGCTTTAGCTTCGGTGACGTGGCCGATGATTTTCGTGTTTTTCGGTATCACGATCTTGCCGTGTGACAACAGGTCCACCGGGGTCTTGGCTTCGATCTTGTCGCCCGCTTTGGCCTTCTTTGCATCCACCGCCTTCGACAGTTCCGCTGGGATGATCGTGCCCGCTGGAAATTGATTGGAACTCTGAGCTTGGGTAGCGGAATCTTGAGTAGCGCCCCGCTGCACGGCGCTGGACGGCGCCGAGGCCGACTGCGCTGCGGCCGCGGCCGCTATTACTACCACTGCTAGCCTTGATAAGAGCATTCTTTTCATGGAGTCCATCCTTTGATGTGTGATTGTCTTTCATTGGTAGGATGCAGGCGCCGAGCATAGTTTTGTCCCGGCAATCGCCCAGCCCTCACGTCGAGGCCACGTATACTGACCCCGATGCGGCCAGCCCGCATCGTACGGAGATTCCGGGTCCATGCATAGTAGCGTGCAGGCAGTCGAACTGGTTTTCCTCTTGCTACTGCTCTTTGTGGTGGCATTTGGAGCGCTGGCACGAAAACTTCAGACGCCTTATCCCATTATTCTCGTAATTGCCGGAGCGCTGCTGGGCTTCGTTCCCGCTATCCCGAATGTCCCCCTGAATCCCGACGTCATTTTTTTCGTCATCCTGCCTCCCTTGCTTTACTCCGCCGCCTGGCTCACTTCGTGGCGGGAATTTTCCTACAATCTGGTCAGCATTTTAATGCTCGCTTTCGGACTCGTCGCGTTCACCGTCTTTGGAGTGTCCGCGGCAGCTCACTGGTTCTTTCCCGGCTTCGACTGGAGGCTCGGCTTCGTATTGGGCGCCATCGTCGCGCCCACCGACGCGCTTGCTGCGACCTCCATTGCTAAGCGCATCGGTCTGCCCAACCGGATCGTAGACATTCTCGAAGGCGAGAGTTTGGTCAACGATGCCAGCGGCCTGCTGGCGCTCGAGTTCGGCATCGCCATGGTGGTACGTGGCCAGACGCCCACCGTGACCGAAGGGTTGGGACGAATTGCCTTCCTGGTATTTGCCGGCCTTGCGGTAGGCCTATTCACAGGATGGATTGTGGATCGCATCGAACGCCAAATTGACGATGGCCCTATCGAGATCGCAATCAGCATCCTCGTACCCTACGCTGCTTACTTTGGAGCGGATCGGATCCACGCATCGGGCGTGCTCGCGGTGGTGGTCTGCGGACTTTATCTCAGCCGCCGGAGTTCCGAATTCTTCTCGCCCGAGGTCAGGCTACAGGCCTGGGGAGCCTGGAACTCTCTGACCTTTATTCTGAACGGACTGGTGTTCGTGCTCATCGGATTGCAGTTGCCCCACGTGTTGGCCGGTATCCATGAATACCGTTTGCACACCTTGCTCATGTACGGCGCGCTCTTCAGCGGACTGGTCATTGTACTTCGCTTGATCTGGATGTTCCCCGGCGCGTTCCTGGCGAACCGGATTCGCACTCGCGTTCTTCATCAGGATGTAAAGCTTCCGGCGCGCAGCATCCTCGTCATCGGCTGGACCGGCATGCGCGGCGTGATCGCCCTGGCGGCCGCGATTGCGCTTCCGGAAACGCTGGCCAATGGCGACCCATTCCCGCAGCGGGACTTGATTATCTTTCTCGCCTTCAGCGTCATCTTCGTGACCCTGGTTCTCCAGGGGCTCACCCTTCCGTTCGTGGTGCGCGTTCTCGGGGTGGTGGGCGGAGCGAACGACGAAAACGACCAAGAGGAAGAGTTAGCGCGGCGCGAAATGCTGAATGCAGCGCTCGCCCATCTGGAAGATTCGCGAAAAGAGGATGCGAGTGAGTTTCAGGAAATCTACGACGACCTTACCGGACACTATCGGCACCGCCTTGCCGCAGTGAGCGGGGACGATGATCCGGAAAACGGCCTCACGCTCGAGTACCAGCAGCGCCACGCCCGGCTATTGCGGGATTTGCTTCGCGTGGAGCGGCAAACCGCCGTGCGCTTGCGGAACCAGGGCCGCATCAACGACGAAACCTTGCGACAGCTCGAGTACGAACTTGACCTCCGCGAAGCGAACCCATCCGCCAGTGCGTAATCGAGCCTGCCCGGACGGAATCTCGCGGCAATGCACTGCCGGGTCAACCCCACCCTCTAGTTTGCCTTGGTCGCGTTCTCCTTCGTAGCGCGCGCCATTGTGAACCAGCCCCGCCGGAACCTCACGACATCAACGGCACTCCCGGAGCGCTCCGGTGTGGAAGGCTGACGCGAATCACGTTCATCAGTTCGTCATTATCCACCGGCTTCTGGAAAAACGCCGCTGCTCCTGCCTTCAGCGCGCGCTGTTCGTTGCCTTGCGGATCGCGAGCCGTCAGCACAATCACCGGAATGGATGACAGCGTGTCGCTGCTCTGCAAGCGTTCCAGCACTACAAACCCGTCCCCAGCCGGCAGGCCAAGGTCGAGAATGATCACGTCGGGATGCTCTTTCTGCGCCGCTGCAATTACCGAATAGCCATCAGACGCGGTTATGACTTCGCAGTTGTTCGCCCGCAGCCGGAGCCTCAGAGCCTTTACCAGGTCCGGATCGTCATCGACGACCAGAATTTTCGGTTTCCGCATTACTCTCTCCTTTGTTGGGTTCTCTAGTTGAAATGTTTAACGCCATTCCCCGGACGCTTCTGCTTCTTGTCCATACGTGCCATGATCATTTCCGTCACACGCCCGGCCACTGCCTCCACCTGCTTCTCCAAAGACTGACTGGGATCAACGGACCCGACCTCCACTGGCGCGGTTGTGATCGTAAGTGTTCCTTTGGTTTTCAGATCGGCAATCCGCGCCAGTTGCTCGCGCATGCGGGTGGTCATAATCTCGGCACGCTTCATGTCCGTGGACGCCAGCACAAAGAAAGTCTCAGTCGAGCCGGACACTCCCATCGGTGGCAGCACCAGGTCCTTGTCGAGGTAAACACAACGCCGCAAGGTCTCCAGACACTGTTGCCAAGTCTCGCGCCAATTGCCCCGCGGAGGATTCGTGAGCGGTGCGAGCTCCACCCGCACCAACACAAACGCCGGCCGCAGGCACTCGTGATACACAACCACCGGCGCCAGCAGCTTGGCGAGCGAGTACAGGGGCAGCGTGAACGTAAAAATGCTGCCTTGTCCCGGCTCGCTTGTCACCCAGATCCGCCCGCCATGCAGCCGGATCACTTCCTTGCAGATAAACAAACCCAGTCCCAGGCCCGAACGATTGTTGTCGATTGAATCCGGGTCCTGATACAGCCGCTCGAAAATTAAGGACTGCGCCTCCCGGCTGATACCACGTCCGGTATCGGTAACCGAAACATAGACCGAACTCGGATCGGCCTCTGCCATGCATGCCTTCACCATCACCGAACCGTCCGCGTCGGTAAACTTGATAGCGTTATCCGTCAGGTTGATCAGAACCTCCAGAGTGCGGTCCGGATCCGCGTACACCAGCGGGATCCGGGAATCCAACCCGATCTCCAGTCCGATTTGTCTTCCCTGCGCCGTGGGATTCATCATGGCCACGGCCTGCTGCATAAGCTCTCCCATCGAGACACACCGCGGCTCCACCCGCATTTTTCCGCTCTCGGCGCGGGTAGCTTCCAGCAGGTCGCGGATCATCGCGTGCAACTGGTTGACACTCTTCAAAACTGTCTTCAGGTGGTCGGATTGCTCCGGCGGAACCGGCCCCGCCAGCCCGTCCAGGAGCAGCGTGACGTACTGGTGGATGCACGTCAGGGGCGTACGCAGCTCGTGCGACACGTGCGACAGAAACTGATTCTTGAATTCGAGCTGCTGCTTGCGGGCGATTTCCAGAGAGCGCAGCAGTGCCTGCCGTTCCACCGCGTAACGCATGGCACGTTCCAGTTGCTTGCTGGAGACGTCGCCTTTGACCAGATAGTCCTGGACGCCCTGGTGAACAGCCTTAATGGCCAGCGCCTCGTCGTCCTGGCCGGACAGGATCACCACCGGTACATTAGGCGCTTTTTCCATAATCTTTCGGAAAGTGTCTGCGCCGCGACTATCCGGCAGGTTCAGATCCAGCAGCACCAGCGAAGGAGTTTCCTTTCCGAGGCACTCCAGTGCTTCCGAAAGACGGGAGACGCACTCCACCCGAACCTGGGGTTCACCCTCGACCAGTCGCAAGCGGACTAGGTCCGCGTCCCCCGGGTTGTCCTCAATCAGCAATACGTGGGTTTCTGGACGGTCCATCGTTCTCCTTTTGATACGGCCTCACAACAACCGAAGAAGCTCCCGATCAGTTGCACGGTCGAAACAAATTCGCTCAAGTTGCCGGGCTTGCTGAGATAACAATTTGCTCCCAGTTCGTAACTGCGCACAATGTCCTTATTCGCGCGCGACGAACTGAAGATCACCACCGGAATCTTTCGCAGGTTCGGATCTGACCTCACTTCCGCCAGCACCACCTCGCCGCTTTTCTTAGGCAAGTTCAGGTCCAGGATCACCACGTCGGGACAGACTGAACCGGCATAACGCCCTTCGTGCCTCAGAAAAGCAAGCGCTTCTTCTCCGTCACCCACACTCGAGACGCGGCAGGAATCCGGATTCATGGTCAGAGCTTCGCTCGCCAGGAAAACGTCGGCCACATTGTCATCGACGAGCAGCACCTCGGCCATCTGTTTCATTGGGTAATCCCTTTCTCTTCATCGCCGTAGCTGGCAAGAATGGTTCGCAACCGCCATTTCTTCCGGCGCGTTAGCGCAGCGGCTTCGGCGGAAAAAGCTAAGACACATCTCCCGATGATTGTGACCATCGGCGGCGACAAAGAGACCTTTAGCCCCAAAAGGGTCGGGGGGGGCCTGGAGGAAATACATGGCCGGTCGTGCAATGGGACATGCCTCTCGGACACGGACGAAAAACAGATTGGCTGAGTTAGAAATCTCTCACGGTTTTGGGCGGACGCTCTGCTGGTTGCGGGATCTTCTGTCTCGACTGCTTCAGAACGGAGCGCGAGAATTTCACACTTTGGTTATAATCCGCCAATGAAACCCCTCAGCCTATTTGCCATCACGCTGCTGCCGATCGTCATCGTTCTCTCGCCACTGACCGCCGCCAAGACTCCGGTCCACCTGAAAGATGCCCAAGGAAAGAGTGTGGGCACGGTAGTTCTGTGGGAAAGCGCGCCCGGCGTGGGAATGGAACTCCATCTCGAAAATCTTCCACCCGGCGAGCACGCCCTGCACTTCCATCAAACCGCCAAGTGCGACGCCCCCGACTTCAAGTCCGCTGGACCGCATTTCAATCCCGACGGGAAGAAGCACGGACTGGAGAATCCGCAAGGCCACCACGCCGGCGACCACGCCAACATTACCGTCGGTGCCGATGGCAAAGCCTTCTTGCGCACTGAGAGCAAAGACGTGACCTGGGCCGACGGTCCGCATTCGATCTTCAGCAACGGCGGTACGTCCATCGTGATCCACGCCAAGCCCGACGACCAGAAGACCGATCCGACCGGCAACGCCGGCGACCGCATCGCCTGCGGCGTTATAACAAAGCCGGAATAGCCAGAGCGCCGCGCCGCAGGCAACCACGATGCCCGCGCGTTCGCACCTGCAAAACCAGCTCCAAGTAAACTAGTCGCGAAGCGACGAAGGAAAGCAGCCCACGGCGCAAGCCGTGGGTGAGCGTGGGAAATGAGTCAGCCCCAAAGGGGCGAAAGAAGAGATCGAACGCAGCGGCCAGAGAAAATGCGTTCGGGCCTCAACCCAAAATACCGCCCGCAAAGTTCCCGTTTGTTTTGCTACTGTCCCGTTTCCCCCGCCGCCTTCATCGTCTGCCCCTCGTTCTTCTTCGCCGGGAGGTACAGGACCGGAATGCTTTGCTTGTTGATCAGCTCGTTCAATGCCACCAGATCCTTCGTCATCAAGTCATGGTGTCGCGCGAGCAGCGGCTGCGCCTGATTCCGTAATTCCTCAAACACCTGAACTTGCTGCCTGGTAGGCGCATAGTCTCCCGCGTCCACACTGAAGATAAGCGAATGCAGCCGCTCATCGATGAGCACCGGAAAATTCAGGTTGGCCTCCGAGCTCTTCGCATTCACCTGCAGCAGTTGTCCCTCGACGTCCATACTCTTCTTGTCGAATTCCTTGGCCACCGAGAGCAGTTGAGCATAACGCGAGTCTTCGCCGAGCCGCCGGTCGAGACCGTGGATCTGTGTGCGCACATCCCGAATCGCACCAATAGCCTCGTGGATCTCCGACACTTCAGCCAGAATCTGCCGCGCCAGATCGTTCTGCTTCTGCAAATCCTCCGGCGAAGTCTTCACCCGTGGATCCACCTTCAGCTCCAGCGGCGCCGTATACGACTTCCCTTCTGCCGTCAGCCGGACCTGGTACGTGCCGGGCGGCACCATCGCTCCGCGATTGCGGAACTCAGCTCCCGGCTCGCCCGCCAGCGGGGTAGCTCCCTGCGTGCGCAAGTCCCAGGTAAACCGGTTCAAGCCCACTTCGGTAGGAATTTTTTCTTCCGGCACGGTCAGATCCGGCCACTCTGGCGGCGTATCCGCTTCTTTCTTCTCTTCATTCGAATAACGCCGTACCAGCTGCCCCTGGCCATTGAGAAATTCCAAAGTCACCACACCCTTCGGCGCCGAAGCTAAATAGTAATAAACGATCGCGCCATTCGGAGGATTCTGCCCGACCGGCTGCCGCTTCTCAAAAAATTCCGGCCACCGCATCCGATGCGTTAACCGCGGCTTGTAGAGCACCGGCTGCGTCGCCGCCTGTGCAGTCGTAGCCCGCAGCGGAGTCAGATCATCCAGAATCCAGAACGACCGCCCGTGCGTCGCCACTACGAGATCGTCATTCTTCACGATCAGATCGTGAATCGGACTGTTCGGCAGGTTCAATTGCAATGACTGCCAGTTCGCGCCACCATCAAATGACACGTAGATTCCCGTCTCCGTCCCCGCATACAACAGGTTTTTCCTGACCGGATCTTCACGCGTGACATGCGTATAAGCGCCATCCGGAATACCATTCGTGATCTTCGTCCACGTCTTGCCGAAATCCGTGGTCTTGAAAATGTAAGGTTTCAGATCGTCCAGCTTGTGCGGGTCGACCGCAAAATACGCGGTGCCGGCATCATGCGGCGAGGCCTCGACCAGACTGACCAGACTCCATTCCGGCACTCCTTTCGGAGTCACATTCGTCCAGTTCTTTCCGCCATCCCGCGACATTTGAAACAGGCCATCGTCGGTTCCCGCCCACAGGAGATCTTTCTGCACCGGCGACTCCGCGATCGTAAACACCGTGTCGTAGTACTCTACCGAGGTGTTGTCCTTGGTCAGCGGCCCGCCCGAAGAAACCTGTTTGCTCTTGTCGTTGCGCGTAAGGTCGGGACTGATCTCCGCCCAGGTCTTACCTTGGTCCGTGGTCTTGAAGACGCGCTCCGCCGTCGTATAGATCACATTCGGATCATGCGGCGAGACCACAATCGGATGCGTCCATCCCAGCCGATACTTCAGGTCGCCGACGCCGTGTCCCGAACTCTCCATCGGCCACACCGTGACGTCCTGCAACTGGTTGCTGCGCCGATCCAGACGCGTTATCTGCCCTTCGCCCGAACCCGCATAAATAATGTTGGCGTCACGCGGATCGGGCGCGAGGTATCCGCTCTCCCCGCCACCCGCATCGAACCAGTGCTGGCGCCCGATATAACCGTCGTCCGTCCGACTCGCGATGCCGACCGTCGAATTGTCCTGCTGCGCGCCGTACAAGTTGTAAAGAAACTCATTGTCCGCCGCCACATGGTAGAACTGCGCCGTCGGCTGGTTGTATTCCGTGGACCAACTCTTCCCGCCATCCACCGAAATTGTTGCCCCGCCATCATTACCATTAATCATCCGATTCGAATTCTGCGGATCGATCCAGAACCCATGATGATCGCCGTGCGGCGCCGGCAGTAGGTTCAGCGTCTTGCCTCCATCAGTCGAGCGGAACACGCCGGTGTTGAGCATGTACACCGTGTCGGCGCTCCGCGGATCGGCAAAGATGTGTGTGAAGTACCAGGCGCGTTGCGTCAGCCGCTGATCCTCATTGATCCGCGACCACGACTCGCCCCCATCGTCGGAACGGTACAAACCGCTCTCCTTCGCCTCAATCAACGCATACACGCGATTCGAGTCCGCACCCGATACGCTCACGCCGATGCGACCCATGATTCCCTCAGGCAGGCCCTTTCCCTCTAGACGCTTCCACGAATTGCCGCCATCCGTGGACCTGTACAGCCCGCTCCCCGGCCCACCGCTGTCCATGCCCCAGGGCGTACGCTGCACTTCGTACAACGCCGCGAACATCACGTTGGAATTGTGCGGATCGACCGCAATATCAATCGCCCCCGTCTTGTCGTCTTTATAGAGAACCTTCTCCCAGGTCTTGCCACCATCCGAAGTGCGAAACACGCCACGATCCGCATTCGGCCCATAAGCGTGCCCCAAAGCAGCGACAAACACACGATCCGGATTTCGCGGATCAATCCACACCCGCGCAATGTGCTGCGTAGCGTTCAGCCCGATATGACTCCACGTCTTCCCACCGTCGGTAGTTTTGTAAACTCCATCGCCGTAAGAGATGTTGCCGCGAATACACGACTCTCCCGTCCCCACATAAATAACGTTCGGATTCGACTCCGCCACCGCAATCGCCCCAATCGAAGAAATCACATTCTTATCGGAAATGGGCTGCCAGCTCACGCCGCCATCCGTCGTCCGCCAAACTCCTCCCGCAACTCCGCCGAAATAATAAGTAAACGGACTCCCCACCACGCCCGTCACCGCCAGTACCCGCCCACCGCGATACGGACCCACGCTCCGCCACTGCATTCCCTTGAACTGAGCTTCGTTGTATGGCTGAGCCACCGCGCCAACGCCAAGCGCAAGCACAAAGATAAGAACACACCACACCATTAAACGCTGCGATTTCATGGACGACCTCCGAGAGAGAAACAGAAGACTTTCAATACTAACTCTGCAACCGCAGACTGTCATGGCTTCCAGACACCATAGTGGGGACAGCACATTCCACAACCCATGCTTCAGCCGCGAAGCGGCGCAAGATCATAGCCCACGGCGCAAGCCGTGGGTCAACACAAGATAGGTGAAGCAAGCCCCGAAGGGGCGCAAGAGAACCAATGCAAGTCCGGCCGGACATCACACCAGTTCAACCCCGGTGACCTGACACCCGTCACCCGTCCCCTGAATACAAAAACTCCAGCGCCCCCGGAAACCGCGCCCCCCAGGCCGCCTCATTGTGGGCCGCATCTTCTTCGATCCGGACCTTTAATCGTTCTTCCCCCAACCCCGCAGTCCGTAAGATTTGCTCCAGCTCTCGCACATCATTGACCGCCCTCTCATCCTTCGTCGCATTTCCCACTTCGCGCGTCCCGATCCCCAGATAAACGCGATGCGGCCAATCCCGGACGCCCCAGCACTCCTCAAGGATCTTCCGATTCGCCACAAACAGCGATGGACTTTCGATTAAGAGCCGCCCGAACACCCCCGGCGCCGCCAGCTGCGCATACAACGTGATCAGCCCACCCAGCGACGAACCTCCCAGTCCCGTATGCTCCGGTCCCTTCGCCACCCGATAATATTTCTCGATCAGCGGCATCACCTCGCGCAACAGGAACTCCGGATAGCGTTTCCCCTGCGGACCAAAGAGCCGCATCTCAAGCGATCTGTACGGAATGTACTCCCACAGCCGGTTCTTGCCCGTGTTGTCAATACCCACGATGATGAGCGGCGGAATTTTCCCCTCGGCGATCAACCGCATAGCCGTCTCACCCACTCTCCAGTGCACTCCGGCAAACGCTGTCGCCGGATCAAACAGATTTTGCCCATCATTCAAATACAGCACCGGATACCGCGTCGCGCCCGCAACGTCGTAGCCCGGCGGCAGCCACACCCGCACCAGCCGCATATTCCGGAAAATCCTGCTGCGCAATTCATTCAGCCGCAAGTTGCCCCTCACGACCGGCGCGCCGACTTCGGAAACTTGGTTCTTGGATTTCCTGGATTTGATGAGACCCATGATGGGATTAAACTTCCTGGTTGTCGCCAGCACGCAGACTTTCCAATACAAATTACCAATCGCAAATCACAAATTTGGCTGACGGCTCCTGAACCAAAGCAAACCCGACACGATCGCGATGCCGCCAATCAGCGCCAGCGAGCTCAGACACATAATGCACCACACCCCCAGCACCTGCCCCTCGATGTAAGTCAGGTACAACGCGAACGCCAGTCCAGTCACCGCGCCCGCGAAAATCAGCGACGGCGTCTCCCGCCGTTCCCGATACACTGTCGCAAGCCCCAGAACCGCCGCATATCCCACCATCCCAATCAGCGCCACCGGAATCCCCAACATCTCCGAATACTCGCTGCGGTTCACGATGTCGCAATTGAATGTGTTCCCAATATCGCAAAACTCCGTTTTCGAAGTCCCATAATGATGTTGCAACGACACCGAAGAAACGACGATTCCTCCCACGGCGAGGATCGCAACCAGGCTCATGAGCCGCTGTAGTCGAGAATTCACGGCAGCGCGCACCCGCTGCGATCGCTCAACTTCTGAAGCGTAAGGACGCCTTCTAGGCGCTCTCCAGTGGGAGGAAACTGCCAAGTAGGAAAGTGTTGAATGTCGGCGTCTTTGCAAACCTGTGTTTTGGCGCTTCTATCACCCTTCACACCGCACTCGACATACGGAGCGTACCTGAACGATGCGCCGAACTTTTTTTTCTGTTCCGAACAGTGTTCACACCAGAAAGCGCCATACATCTTCACACCACGATCAGTCAGGCAGCGCGCAAACCCGTCATACTTGTGCTGGCTGCGGTTGCCAAGATAATAAGCTGCGCCGAATGCCGCCACGATCAACACCGCATAGATCGCCCATCGCCCCCAATTCACGTTCGAAGGCGCCGCCCTTTCTTCCTTCTCTTTCCGCCGCTCCCGTCTCAGCTCCGACATAATTTTTTATACCACGACCGCTATTCAGGACTTCTTCCACTAAGTCGGGACAGTCCCTCGCCGCGCCGCAGCCCCGGAGGGGCGGCCCAGATTAGCCCACCGCTTCAGCGGTGGGAAAATGCCCATGACGACTAAAGTCCCGGAGGGACGACCCACGTCGACTACACCACAACCCTCAACGCCGACGGCAACACATCAATCGCCTCACACTGCAATGTCAACGCCTCCCCGTCCACCATCACATCGATCGGCCCGTCGAGATCAAACTCAACCCTTCGCGTCTTGCGACTCTCCGCCAACGGATGCCTCACATGCGTTCCGTCATACAGCCCACCCAGATTCCGCACCAGCCCCGCCCGTCCGATCGGTCCCCACCGCACGAAATCAATCAGCCCATCGTCAGTCGCAGCCGCCGGCGCGATCATCATCGTTCCGCCGGTAAACTTGCTGTTATTGAAACTCAGAAAAAGGCACGGCCGCCGGTCAAACTCACTCTCGCCCTCCACCCGCACCGGAAATGGCCGCCGCTTCAACTGCGCCAGTCCCAGAAAAATCGACGCCCAATACCCCATCTGTCCCGAGTTCTTAAACCGCCGCTGCCGAAGAATATTAACGTCCGCCGCAAACCCCACGCTCAGCAGATTGATGTAGTGAAGAACCCCTCCCTGATGTGTCAATCGCAGAACATCGCAAGCCCGCGAGCGCCGATCAAGCAATGCCCGCATCGCGTGCTCCACACCCTGATCGCCAAAGTCCCGCAGGAACGAATTGCCCGTTCCGAGAGGAAGAAAACCGAGCGTGGGCACTCGCTCCTCCTCCACACCCGCGGTCAGCGCATCCGGAAACAGCCCATTGACGACCTCATACGAAGTTCCATCTCCGCCCACGGCCAGAAACTTCCGATAGCCCCGCGCATACGCGTCCCGAGCAATCCGCGTAGCATCCCCCACTGCGCTCGTCTCGATCGTTTCAAGCGCAATCCCGCTGACGCCCAAGCGCTCCAGCGCCGGCTCCACCAGCTTGCGGCACCGCCCACCCCCCGCCGCCGGATTGATAATAGTTAGAAAAGTTTCCTTCAAACACTCCACTCAGCCCCGGAGGGGCGGCCCAGATTAGCCCAGCGCTTCAGCGCTGGGACGATGTCACTGGAATGAAACAGTCCCGCAGGGACGACCCACGACCCATTTCGCTGCGTGCGGATTCAATGCCCCTAAATCTCTATGATCGCCGTCCGCTCCGCCCGCTTCCCAATCTCCACCCCCAACTCTTCCCGCTTGATCTTCATCGACGCCGTCCGCGGAAAATCCTTCTCCCACACCAGATACCCGCCGACGCGCTTGTAATCCGCCAATCTCCGATTACGCACAATAATCTCATCACCCAATGCATCGCCGAACTGCTGGCCCTGCTCCAGTCGCAGCACCAGCACCAGCATCTCGTCCCCAAGACTTTTCTGCGGCCAAATGTAATTCGCCGCAAAAACGCAATATTCCTTCACCGGCAACCCGTCAAACACCATCTCCACATCCTCGGGATAAATATTCTTCCCGCCCTCGGTGACGATCATGTTCTTCTTGCGCCCGAACAGCTGCAGATGTCCAGTACCATCAAACCGCCCCAGATCGCCCGTCAGAAGCCAGCCTTCGACGATCGTCTTCACCGTCAGCTCCGGATCATCCAGATAATGCGACATCACCGCGCGGCTGCGCACCGCCACTTCGCCGATCCCGTCTTCCGCCGGATTAAGAATCCGCACCTCCGATCCCGGCAACGGCTTCCCCACCGTATCCGCCCGAAAAGGCTTCAGATCATTGAGCGTGACCGCCGTACAAGCCTCCGTCAATCCGTAACCGCACGTCACTGGAATGCCAAGATCGTAAAAGAACTGCATGGTCGCAGGATCGGTAAACGCACCGCCGACAATCAAAGCACGCAAATCCCCGCCAAATGCCTTGTGGACCTGCGGCAACAGACGCCGGCTTAACCCCACTCGAGCCCGCCCCCGCGTAAGCAACTTGTTCAACGCAATCAGCCGGTCCAGCACAAACCTTTTCCCCTTCGGCAACTCATCAAATTTCGCCCGCAGTCCACGCTCCAGATTTTTCAGCACCATCGGCACCAGGCTCACATAAGTAATGCGATACCGAACAAACGCATCGCGCACAAACTCCGGACGCAGCGTCCGCAGATGCACCACGCACGCCCCGCACACAAACGGCCCGATGAAGCCGACCATGAAATCAATGGCATGATTTGTCGGCAAAATGCTCAGATACCGCACGCCCGGCCAGAACGGATACCACTCCGTCAACGACCGGCACTGCTCCAGATAATTGTCGTGCGTGAGCACGCACCCCTTCGGCCGACCGCCCGTCCCTGACGAATACACGATGCACGCCGTATCTTCCCGTTCCCGCGGCACAAACTGCGGCTCGCCCTTCCGCCGGAATTCCTCCCAGCGATACGCCCCACGCAAATCCGCGCCCGCCGGCGCTTCCGTCACCAACACGATCTCCGTCGTCAGCTTCGGAAACTCCGGCGCTTGCGTGATCGCCCGCCACAAGTGATATTCAACCACCAGAAACCGCGCCTTCGAGTGCGCCAGCAACTGTAAATGCTCCACCGCCGTGAGCTTGTAATCCAGCGGAACCAGCACCCCGCCGCAAAAGAAAATCGAATACGCCGAAACCAGCCACTTCGACTGATTCGTCATGATGATCGCCGCACGATCCCCAACCTTGAACTCCGCGTCCTCCAGAGCACGGCAAAGTGGACGCGCCATCTCCTTGAAGTCGGAGTATGTAAGGCGCATCTTCTCGCGGTCGCGATCCGCTTCAATCAGGCAGGTTTCGTTGGGCCAGCGCTCCAGCGCATCCCGCAGCGCCGCGCCCAGGCTGGCATATTGACGGAGATCAAGCATTCGCAGTTCGTCTCAGTAGAGACACCGAAGCAAACAGAAACATAGGAGTTTATCAGAATGTAACGTCCGCGAAACCCACCGGCCCACTAGAAGTAGCCGCGAAGCGGCGCAAGAATGCAGCCCACGGCGCAGCCGTGGGTGTCCGACGGGCAACGCAAGTCAGCCCCGAAGGGGCGAAAGAATGTCGCGCCGATTTCTAGAGCCGCGCCTGAATCCGCTGCGCCAGCGTCCGAAAATCCGACACGCCCTGCAACTCGTAATCCGGCAACTCAATGCGGAAATGATGTTCCAGCCGCGTCAACAAATCCAGCGCTTGCAGACTGTCAATGCCAAGCGCCTTGAAAAAATCCCCGTCCGGCGTAAGTTTCTCCCGCGGCACCTTGAAATGCGCCGCAGCCAAACTCAAAATCTCATCGAGCGTGTTATCAGTAGTAGGCATAATCTTGGCGCCGGGCATCCATTCCACAACCATATCTCGCGGAACATCGCGCCGCAAAAACTCCACCATCACGGCAAATAAGGCTGCACGCCTTCATTTTCCACAAACTTCCGCAACCCTTCTTCCACCGCCGGCTGCGCAAACAACTCGCAGAAAATCTCAATCTCTCGCTTCAACTCCTCATACGGGATCGGCTTCATAAACTCCTTGGCCGCACTCGCCGTCCGCCGATCAAACTTTCCCACTTGGACGGCAGTAGCCCGCGCCAGTCTCAACGCTTCGCCCTCCGCTGCAATCTGGCTGACCAGCCCGACCTGCTGCGCCTTCATCACGTTGAAACTGCGCCCCGTCATCAGCAAATCGCGTACCACTGCATTCCCCAAATCCCGCTTCAGACGCGGAATTCCGCCAAATCCCGGAATCAGCCCCAGCCGCAACTCCGGAAAACAAAAACGCGCCATCCGATCCGCAATAATAATGTCGCACACCAGCGCCAGCTCAAACCCTCCGCCAAAAGTTACGCCATGCACCGCCGCAATCGTGGTCAGCGGTGCCGCATCCAACGTGTTCATCACCCCATGGATGCGCCGCAAAAACTCTCGCACCCCGCGCACCGCCTCCTGCTTGTCCATCCCCCTCGAACCTTCATACAACTCGCGCAGGTCTGCCCCGGCGGAAAAACCCGCCTTCAGAGTGGAATGAATAATCAGCGCATGCGCTTCGCGCGCCAACTCAGGCAGCGTCGCCGCAAACGTTTCTAACTCTTCGAGCGTCCCCGACCCAATCTCGTTGCACGGCTCACGATGCAGCGCCAACTCAATCGCACCATTCACGATCTGCCACGAGATGGCCTGCCCCTTGAACTCGTTCATGCCGTTTTCACTGCCTGATACATCCCATCAATCTCGCTCTGGAAGCGCTCCGCAATCAAATCCCGCTTCAACTTTCCATTCGCCGTCAGCAACCCGCTCTCGATTGTGAACGGATCACCCACAATATGGAAGGCCCGCACTTGTTTGTAATGCGGCAGATCGGGATTCACTACATCCAAAGCCGCCTGCACCTTCTCGCTGCTTACCTTCCCCGTAACCAGCGCCGCCAAATATCCACGCGCATTCCCAACCAGCACGACCTGTGTCGCGCCCGGCAGGTTTTGCAGAATCTTGCCCTCTATCGGTTCGGGCGCGATGTTATGTCCTGAGCCTAAAATGACCAAGCTCTTGATCCGCCCGATGATCCTCCAGTTGCACGCTGCATCCACCTCGCCCTGATCGCCAGTATGAAACCATCCGTCTCGCAGCACCCTCGCCGTCTCCTGCGGACGATTCCAATATCCAGAGAAAATATTCGGCCCGCGCGCCAGGATCTCTTCGTTTTCCCCCAGCTTCATCTCGACGCCCGCAATCGCCGGCCCCACCCGCCCCGGCACAACTTCTCCATCCGGATCATCCATCGTGCAGATCGCCGTAGTCTCGGTCAGCCCATACACCTGCAAGACCGGAATGCCCAGCATCAGGTAGTAAAGCTGCGTCTCGACGCTCAGCGGGGCCGACCCACAGATCAACGCCCGCAGCTTACGGCCGATCATCTTTCTTCGAATGGTTGGAAATATCAGCTTACGGGCCGTGCCCAGCCAGAAGCCGTCTCCCGCGCGCGATTTCCCTTCCTGCCGTCGCGCCCAGGCACCTTTCGCCTTGCTGTAAACCTTCAACGGAAATCCGCCTTGTTGCCACAGTTGCTCATCCACCGCCTTGCGCATCCGCTCCAGCAGCGCCGGAACATTCAGGAAATACTCGGGAGCCGCAGCGCGCATATCAGAAGCCAACTTCCCCAGATCGGTATTCAGAGTCAGCCGACTGCCGCGCAAAAGGCAAGTCAACACCATGATCCACGATCCCGCAAAACAAAATGGCAAATAGTGAAACACCGAGTCCTGCCCCACGCGCCTCTTCATGAGTTGATCCAGACGCCCCGAGGTGCATCCGACCATGTGCGTGATGTTTCCCGCCTTCAGCATCACACCCTTGGCCTCGCCCGAAGTGCCCGACGTGTAAATGATCGTGACCACGTCATCCCTTTCCATGGCCACCGACATGTCGGACAGCGGTGCCCGCGAGGCCGTAAACACTTTGCTCATGGAAAAATGCGGCGGCGCTTCCGGCCACTCCTGGACGATCGCTTCCGCCAGCATCTGATCCCCGCAACAGATCAGCATCGGCGAACAATCCTTCATCATCGCGACCAACTCACCAGCTGCCTGCCGCGCATACAGCGGCACCACCGTCAGGCCCTCGGCCATAATCGCCAGGTCCATCGCCACCCACTGGATCGAGTTATGCCCCAGAAGCGCGCACCGGTCGCCCCGTTTCAATCGAAGCCGCCTTAAGTAAGCCCGCCCCACCAGCACCTGGTCCAGCAACTGTCGAGCACTGACAGGAAGTGTCCGACCGTCGCGCAGTTCCTGGAGCACAACGTTGTCGCCGCTCTTCTCCAGACTCGCGAAAATTTGTTCAAGAAAACTCATCTTGTTTATGAACTGTCGTCCTGAAAGCAAACGATTTATGAACTGTCATCCTGAGCGAAGCGAAGGACTGCTTTTATTCGACCTTAATAACACTGTCATCCTGGGGGTAGTAACTAGTTCGCGAAGCGAATCAGTTACGCAGTCGAAGGACCCCTACTAAGTCGATCCCATAACCGCCGCGTCAAAGCATTCTCCCCGCGCTCCGACCCCGCTCCCGCTACGAGTACGCCCCCACCAACCCCCGCAGCCCCTCAGTCATAGGCGGCAAGTAATCTTCCCACGACCATTCCCCCCGCCGCGTAGGAAACTCTGGATACCGCCGTTGCACTTCCTCCTCGAAATACACGCCCATACGCGCCATCAACTTCAAATTGCGTACCACAGTACGCCCAATCCCATCCGCAATCCGCTCTCCCTCGCGATCCAGAACTTCCAGCGCCGCCAGCGTCCTCTCCGCAAGGTCCGGATCATCCACATTCATCAGCAACTCCCTATGCCCGCGCTCATTCATCAAATTCCGGATGCGCTCATCCATCGTGATCCCCGCCGACGGCACCAGCGCCGGCATCGACGTCACAATCCCGTGATAGCGCGACGACACCATCAGATGGCAAGCCCGCAAAATGCTCACCAGCTGATACATGTTGTAATCCTCGGAGGTCAGAATCGGCACTCCGCCCAGCTTCTCCGAGATCCGCTTGCAGGGCCGCGCATCCAGCCGCTCCGTCGCCACCATGATCACAAATACATTTTTCTTCTGACGAAACGCCGCCACCGCCTTCGCGATCGACGACAGATAATGTTCGTAAGCGCGGTCGGACTCCGGCCCCGAGTTATGAAAGTAAGGACCCCGGTAATGGCTCGACTTATAAGCGCCGGTCAAGCTATGCAAGGCCGCCTTCGCGACTGACGCCTTCACCGGCCACTCAAATGGATTAATCGGACACACCACCAGCACCGGCGTCTTCCCATCCCATCCCACATCGCGCAACGCCTTCTGCCCGTACTCCGGACCCAGTGGCTCAAATGTCCAAGCCGTATCGGTGCCGAGCTCGGTCGGCACGCCCAGCTCGCGCAGAATTTTTCGGGACTCCTCATTGCGCGTGATCACCAATGAATTTTTGCAGTATCGTCCGCACAACTTTGCGATCAGTGGGTCCATCTGCCCGGCCTCGCCACCGTAGCCAACCGAGAGCTTGTTCTCGGCCGCCGCAATGCCCAGCGATCCAACAATCATTGTGGTTAGGGCATTGGCAAACTTGCTCTTGAACATCGAGCCTTCGTGGGCAACCACACCATGGTGCTTGGAAATTTCTCGAGACAGAAACGGTGGGAAAATGTCTGGGAGGTGCACCTGCGATGTGCCTTCAAAATAGCCACGGGTTAAGTCGAAGTTCTGGGACATTACAGTGAATTCGACGTTATCGGCCCCTAGGATGCGACGCAGCTGACGAAGCGTCTCTTCTGGGCGTACGTCGGACCCCGTATTGCGAGTCCCGTTGTAACCCGCAAACAACAGCTTCAGCTTTTCACCCGGCTGCCAGGGTTGGCCTCTGCCGAGCATCCACTGCACCTTCTTGCCCTCGATGATGGCCGAGACCCAGGCCTCTAGAAAGAAGTCCATCATGCGGCCGCCCCTCCTGCGCCCTGCGGCCACGGCTGATACGGATAGCTGAAGTCATGCTCGCGGCTGAACTTCAGCAGCGGAAAACTGTATTGCGAAAACGGCGCCGGCTTGCGCCCCAGCTCTGTAACCACACGCGTGTTGTCGAACACCGTGTTCCACGTCAGATACGGCAGGAAGACTTTCATCAGCGCCGCCCCGTGCCCAATCGCACCTTTGCGGTTCGCCAGCACATTCACGATCGAACGAAACGGCCCCTCCAGAATCGGCACGAACATCGGCCCGCGCTTTGATTGTTCCGCCGCCAGCGCTGTGGTCACCTCGCGGAAACTCTGCGATCCGTTCCCCGAAGAGAGGTGATAGGTGTCGTGCAGCGGGTTGGCCTTCATGTGCAGCGTGGAAATTGCATCCGCGACGAAATCCACGTTCACGATGTCAATTTTGTCATCCGGACGAAACGGCAGCACCGGCAATCCCGCCAGAAACACAAACGATCGCACCATATCGAACTGCGTCGTCTCCGGATACCGGCTGTCCCCCAACACAATGCTCGGCCGGAAAATCGTCAGCGGCACATCCGGAAGCAACTCCCGCACCATGTGCTCACAGAATTTCTTCGTGCGCGCGTACGGATCGTAATCCGACCGCTCCCATTCAATCGACCGGTCTTCGGTAACAACCTCATGATTTCTTTTCCCCGCCACCGCCACCGTGCTCACATTCGAAAACCGCTGGAGCCCGTGATAATAGTGTGAACGCCGTGCCAATTGCACCACTTCCAGAGTCCCGCGCAGATTTACGTTTAAGCAGCTCTTTTCCGATTTCCGGTTCAGCGAAGCCGCACAGTGAATCACTGAATCGGTCGTATGCACCAACCGGTCATAGTCGTCCTGGTCCAGCCCGAACCGCGGATCGGTCAGGTCTCCAAGGAAAATCCGGATCTTCGCTTCCAGATATTCGTGGAACGTCTTGAACGGCATATGCAGCTGCAACGCATTCCACAGCCGCACTTCCGCATCATGCGGATCGCATCCCCGCACCAGAACGTTCAGCGTCGACTCATGCTGCTGCAGCAGATTGGCAGCAACATGCGCCCCGATGTATCCCGTAGCCCCGGTCAGAAATATAGCCATCTTGAACTAAGAACCTTCTTGCGGCTTAACTGTGAACTTTCAGGTTTTGGGCCGCGCGCGCCCCTCGGTACTCCGGATGCCCAGGGTTTGGGTGGCGCAACGCTTTCAGCGCTGCGATAAAAGTCGTCTAATTGATCGGGGCTTTAGCCCCTGAGGTCCTCAACTCCCACTCCAGACCATCTGTCCCCGTCTTCACCGCCTCGCTCTTCTCCGCCATCACCTGCAGGCTCCGCGGCGCTCTCGCCTCCAAGGGCCGTCCCTCTATCAGCGGATATGTCCACCGCCGCAGCGCTGGAATATGAATCTCGATCCAGTACTCCCACCAATCCACCGCGGCCGCGTCATATCCAAAGATAGCGCGCTCTTCCGGCACCAGAGCCTGCACTAACTTCTCCACATTGTCAGCAACGAAATCGTGTTCATTTTCCAAAATAAACGGCTCGAATAATTCGATCAGCTTCTCCACCCGCTCCAGGCTGCGTTCCGCTTTCGCCAGAGGCTTTTTCACCGGCAGCGGCGACATGATCGCCTGAATCGACTTGATAATCATCTTCTGTGCCGGCGCCGACATGCGGTTATAGCGCGCCTTCGAAACCGGAATCGCATCCATTCGCAATCGTAGCCAATATTCCAGCCCCTCTTGCGCACGGTAGTGCCTGCGATGTCCCAGAGAAGTTAACTCGATGCACCGCCCCATGTCGCAAGGATTCGACACCGAAGTCGCCAGCTGATAGAGCGGATCGTGCCGACGCTCGACCAGCGCCGCCGCAATCAGCGTCATCCCCGCGCACACCGCATCCACCGGAATAATGTCCAGCCGCTTCCTCTCATTCGATGGCAGCTGCCGGAACGCAGTCCCGAGCAGATACGAGAGCGACGCTGACGTATTAATCCCCTCATTCCATCCCCGAAATGGCTTAAAGACAGAAGTCTCCACAATTGCCGGCCGCACAATCGCGATCGGCAACCCCTCGCCATATTTCGCTATCATCGACTCCGCCAGGCTCTTGCTGAAGGTGTAGGTATTCGGCCAACCCAATTCCCGCGCCCGCCTGATCCCGGCCTCGGTTAAATGATCCTTCAGCCACCGGATCCGATTCTTCCGGATCTGATTTTCCAGCGCCGTGCCATGAAGATCCTTCGCCGCGTGCTCTTTTCCCAACGCCTGCTTCTTCAGTTCCTCCGTAACTTCGGGCCCTTCCGCTCGCGCCTCCGCCGATTCCACCATCTCATGCAGCGCGTGCCACTCCCGTTCCGCGTCGAAATCCGCCGCTCCCGCCGGCGTGTAATTGGGACGCATCCGCTCACCGACCCGACCATCGCGCTGTCCCGCTACATAGCAGGTAGAAAGATGCAGTAGCGACGCATTCTCCGATCCGCGAACGAACTCGATCAGGTGATAAGTCGAGTCCACGTTCACCGCCAGCGCATCCCGTAGATCGGGATTGAAATCCGTCAACCCTGAGCTGTTAATGATGAGATCCAGATCTTTCCGCAGCCGCGTAGCCACTTCCGGCTCGAGCCCCAGCCCCGGCTGCGAGACATCACCCTCCACTACCTCGACTCTCTCCGCGAGATACGCGCCCAGCCGGTCGCCGTAGCGTTCAAACAGCGGATCGAAAACCGGTGACTCCTCGATTACCTTCTCGAAGCGTTTTTGCGACGGGTTCGACTTCTGCCGCCGGATCAGCAAATACAACTTCCCTATCTCTGGCAGATCGAGCAGCGTATTCGCCAGCCACACCTTGCCAATAAATCCCGTGACCCCAATCAGCAACACCCGCTTCCCGCTCAGCGCCTTGCGCACCGAAAGCGGCCCGGTGTGCCGTGGCTCGTCAAAATAAACAATCGGCCGCGATCGAACCGGCGATTCCCGCTCCGCCGGCACCATCGCCCCCGCCAGCGCCTTCAATCCTCGAAGTCCGAGCGCCCGCACCCAGCGCGCCGTGCTCTGCTGTCCGTCCGGCCCCGCCTCGCGAATTCGCGCAAACATCCCCCGCGGACGAATCACCGGACTCAGCAATCTCCCCGTTGCAATGCCATCGCGAAACTCCAAGCGATTCGCGATAATCCACTGCACTCCTAGATGCCGCGCCAGCGGGCGCATCACATGCTCCAACCCCTGGCTCACCAGCACCACCTCGGCGCCCGAATCCTGCAGCGCCTTCAGCTTCTTCACTCCTTCTTCTTTCAGCAAGGGCTTGAGCTTGTACTGGAACTCTTCTTCGCCCAAGAGATCGAGCCGGTCACGCGTGATTCCGCGCAGCACCGCATGCACGATCCGAGTCGCCATCTTCCGGTTCGCTGCATACAGAAACGGACGCAGCAGCGCCATCAACAGCACGAGCCCCCGCCGCATGGCGCGCGAAGCAAACGTCTGGCTGTTCCAGGAAAAAAAAGCAATCGGCCGGACCGTCGTCAACTCCAGCAGGCTCCCCTCCACTCGCCAGTAAACCGGCGAAACCGGGAGCGCACGACCGCGATTTAGATTGGCCTGGTACAAACAGTTCTCTCGGCTGACAACGCCTCCAAGCGGGAGGGCAGAATCTGCTATTTTAACCAATCTGTACCAAAGGACGAAGCACAACCACAGGCCATCATATCCGCGCCTTCGACCCGTGCGCCGGTAGCCTCACTCTCAATACCACCATCCCGCTCACCGCGAGCGCCGCACTCACCAGCAACAACCCGCCTTTGAACTGCCCAGTTGACGTCCGCACCAGTCCAATCACATAGGGGCCAACGAATCCCCCAAGATTTCCAATCGAATTGATAATCGCAATCCCCGCCGCTGCAGCCGTCCCCGACAACAGACTCGTCGGCATCGACCAAAACGGCCCCATCATCGAAAACACGCCCAGCACCGCCACGCTGATCAAGACAATCGCCGGCCCCACCGATGTCGAATACGCCGCCGCACTCAATGCCAGCGCACCGGCAAACGCCGGCACGGCAGTATGCCATCGCCGCTCACCCGACCGGTCCGAGTGCAACCCTACCACTACCATCGCCAGCGCCGCCGCCACGTACGGGATCGCCGACAGCAATCCCACCGCGAGATTGGTTACTCCCGACAAGCTCTTGATCAACTTGGGCAACCACAAGCTCACACCATACGAAACCGTATTCAGTCCGAAATACACCAGCGCCAGCATCCATATGCGAACCATCTTCAAAGCGCTGAACGTCCCCGTTGCGACCGAGACACCTTCCCGCTCGAGCCGCAGCGTGGCCAGCAGCCATTCGCGCTCTGTGTTCGAAAGCCACGCCGCCTCCTCCGGACGATCCACCAGATACAGCAGCACCACCGCTCCCAGCAACACCGCCGGGATCCCCTCCAACAGGAACATCCATTGCCATCCCGCCAGTCCCGCCGTCAGATGCAATCCCAGAAGCGCCCCCGAAACCGGACCACCCACCACGCCCGACAATGGCGCAGCCGTCATGAATCGCGCCACCGTCCGCGCCCGAGCTCGCACCGGAAACCAATTCTTCAGGTAAAAGATGACACCCGGAAAGAATCCCGCCTCCGCCGCTCCCAGCAGAAATCGCAACGTATAAAAACTGCGCGGCCCGCTGACAAAAACCATCGCCGCCGAGATCACTCCCCAAACCACCATCAGCGACGCAATCCACCGCCGCGCCCCCACCCGCTGCAGCACCAGGTTGCTGGGCACCTGAAAGCAGAAATACCCCGCAAAAAACATTCCCGCGCCCAACCCATATACCGCGTCGGTGAACGCGAGCTGTTGCTGCATCTGCAACGCCGCAAAACCGACATTAATCCGATCCAGATAAGCCACGATGTAAAGCAAAAAAAGAAATGGCACCAGCCGCCAAGTGAGCCGCCGGACCACCGCCCCTTCCATCCCATCCCCGTCTTGGAATCCCTGTGTGATTTCTCTGTGTCCTCCGTGACCTCTGTGGTTAAAGCTTTTCTTAGCGAACTTTGCGACCCTTGGCGAACTTTGCGGTTAAAGGCTTTCAGTCACCCGCACACGAATCTCGCGAACAACATCCTCAACCGACGAGCGAGCATCGAGCACGATCGCATCCGCCGGCTCTTCCAAAGTTTCAATCTGACTCTCCAGCATCCCCTCCTTCATATAGTGCCCACGACGCAAGAGCAACCGCTCCCGCAGCAACTCCCGATCCGCCTTCAGATACACCACCCGCACCTCCGCCCCCACCATCAACCTGTCACGATACGCCTCCTTCAACGCCGAGCAGGCAAGCACGGCGCTCTTCCCCGACGCAATCCACGCCACGATCAAAGCCCGTAGCCTCTCCAGCCAAGGCTCCCGATCCGCATCCGTGAGCGGAACCCCATTCCGCATCTTCTCCACATTCGCCGCCGGATGATAATCATCCGCATCCGCAAACTCCCATCCCAGCTGTGACGCGAGCATCGTGCCCACAGTAGTCTTCCCCGCCCCCGACACCCCCATCAACAAGACGATCACGCCCGCTCCGTCCAGCACACATCCCAATATTTCCCAAACTTCCGCCCAACCTCCGAGAACACGCCGGCAACTTTAAATCCAAACCGTTCATGAAGCGCCGCCGTAGCCGGATTCGGCAACGCGTATCCCGCCACATAGCGATGGATATCCTCGCCGCGCAAAGCCTGAAACAACGCCGCATACAGACGATTCCCAATCCCCTGGCCCACCGCCTCCGGCGCGCAATAGATCGTCGTCTCCACCGTCGTGTCATACCCCGGCTTCGGACGAAACCGCATCGACCCGGCATATCCCACCACGCCCGCGTCCCCCTCGGCAACCAGCAGACGATACCGCCCCTCCGCCGCAAACTGCCTGAACCACGCCTCCCGCCGCTCGACCGTGTAAGGCTCGACGTCGAACGTCACCGGAGTATTCAACACGTAATAGTTGTAGATCTCGGTAAGCCACGCCCAGTCCGCGCGCGTCGCCGCCCGGATACGAATCTTCGCCATGCAGGCCTCCTGTTGCACCCTAAGCCGCCGCGTCCAGACATCTTACCGGCTGGAGCGAGTGAGCGGGCGCCGGCGCCTGGTGCGTGCGGACCTGCATAATGTTCCACGTGGAACGTTTGTACCAGTATTAGTGTACGTACATTTATATACGCATGCAGACCATCAAACGAAACATTGCAAACGGGTTAGAAGAAGCCGGAAGAATGCGAGCCCCCTGTCGGGCCTCGAAAGGTCGCCAGCGTTACCGCGTCGGAGTGGGCCAGGGGCACGCGAGGGCGAGAGGAGCGCCGGAAGCAGCAATTCCAGTCAGTGCAAATCAGTCCTCGTAGTCTTTGCGACTGATTCCGAGCTTCTGCATTTTCGACTGCAGCGTGGTTCGCTGCAGTCCGAGCCGGGCGGCGGCTCCCTGGGGCCCGGACAGGACTCCCCGGGTTTCCCGCAGCACGCGGATGATGTGCTCGCGATCTGTCGCTTCCAGCGTTCCATCCGTCTCTGCGTCTTCAGGTTGCGGCCGTAGTTCTGCCAATGGCACGTGCAGTATGGATCCCTTGGTTAGGATGACTGATCGTTCTACCAGATTTTCCAGTTCCCGAATGTTGCCAGGCCAGTTCCAGTCCATCATCTTGTTCATCGTTTCGCTGGAAACCGTGTCAATTTGCTTGCCCATTCGGCGCGCCAACTTCTGCACGAAATAGCGCACGAGTGCCGGAATATCCGGGCGCCTCTCGCGCAGTGGAGGCACGCGGATGGGGAAAACATGCAAGCGGTAGAAGAGGTCTCTGCGGAACTGGTGGTCGGCTATGCTTTTGGCGAGGTCCCGGTTGGTCGCGGCAACCAGCCGCACATTGATTCGGATCGTTCGCGTACTGCCCAGGCGTTCGAATTCCTGGTCCTGCAACACGCGCAATAACTTCGGCTGCAGTTCCAGGGGAATGTCTCCGACCTCGTCGAGGAAGAGGGTTCCTTTGTCGGCTAGTTCGAGCCGGCCGATTTTCTGGCTGACCGCCCCCGTGAAAGCGCCTTTCTCATGCCCGAACAATTCGCTTTCCAGCAGTCCGGTGGGAATCGCGGCACAATTCATCTTGATGAAGCTTCGGTCCCGGCGCTCGCTCATCCGGTGAACGGCGCGGGCGATCAGTTCCTTGCCCGTGCCGGTCTCACCCAGGATCAGCACCGTGGCGTCCGTTGGCGCAACAATCTTCACCTGGCTCAACACCTTCAAAATCTCCGGGTCCTCGCCAATGATTTCCTCAAAGTTCAATTCGCTCCGTATTTCGTCTTCCAGATAGAGCTTTTCTTGTTTCAGTTTGTTTTTTAGCTCATTGAGTTCGCGGTAGGCGCGGGCGTTCTCGAGAGAGACCGCCAACTGGCTGGCGATCTGCGTTAGCAGTCTCAGGTCATTGGCGCTCACTGGTTGTTCCTTCGTGCTGCCCAGATTGAGCACTCCCAGGACTTCTTTGGAGTTCTTTAACGGAATGCAACAAAGCGATTGCACTCCCGCTTGCAGTAAGCGCATCGCAAATAGAGAATCGATGGCCGCCAAGTCCGAACTTGTGAAGAACTTCGTTTCCTGATCCAACATTGCAAGGCCCGCTGGTGCTTCATGAATCGGCATCGTCGTTTCCGTTCCGATAATCTCTTGACGGAGCGGGGAGGCCAGCGAGTACATGCGAAGAACTGTACCTTCTTGCAACGCGAGGCTTCCGTAGTCGTAGTTAGCGATCCCCCGAATGCCTTCCCCGACTGCGGGAAGCAACTTCCCCAGATCCGAGTGGGTGGCAAGCGCAGCGTTGACTTTCAGCAAGGCCTGTAATCGCTGTTTTTCTTCTTTCAGAGCTTCCCGTGTCACTCCATTCTCCACTGCCAGCGCCATCAATGCTGCCACCCGCTCCATCAGTTGGAGATCTGCGGTTCCGTATGCCGATGCGCGCGAGCTCCCAAAACCTAGAACGCCCAGCTTGTCCTGGGCGGTGGTTAAGGGCAGCAAACAGTAGGAGCTGTAGCCGCGTTCTCGCAACCGGTCGAACGTTCCGGAAAACCTCGTTTCCTGACGCAGATCCAGGAAGTACAGCGGTTGCTGATTCTGCCAAACCCAGCCCGTGGCTGTATCCACGACGGCCTCCACTGCTGGAACAGCAGGAGTGTCCCCGCCTTCCCACAGGTGAAGGCGCATGGTGTCGAAGGTTGAATCGTGCAGAGAGAGGTGGATGAAATCCAAGCTGGCGACTTTTTGCAGTCGCTGTACTATCTCGCGGAAAAGTTCAGGCAGCGTCCGGTGGTGGACCATGAGGTCCGCTATTTCTAGGAGTGTTTCGTAGCAGCGACGATCCGTATCAGAATCGGAATGACCCTCGACGGAACTCAGTTCCGGTGACAACTTCTTCCCCCCTTCCTTCGAATCGGACTTATGCGGATCCCGTCTTGGATCCGAGTCGCACATCAAATACTGGTTGCATGACAACGTTTGCATAACACCAATGATGAGCGTTTCAGAACACTAAGGTGTGTCGTTTCCGTTGAATTTTCGTGACGTTTGCGGTTTCGCGCAGTTAAGTCGCTTGGAGTTCGGAGAGGCGCTGCCCCTAGCGGCAGGGTTGAGGCGGGGAACGGATAACGTCTCGGGACGTGGGCGCAGACTTTCACTTACCCTGCCACTTTGTCCCCCCGCAAGGGGTTACCCTGAACGCCGCTAGCCGGGACTCTGGTAGGGCTGTATGATTAGCTTTAGCTGATCCCTGTAGTCGGGCCCCGCGCGGCGCGGCAGGAACATCCCTGGTGGGTCCCGCAATGATACGGTTTGGATCCTTCCGGCTCGATACCGCAAACCAGTGCCTCTGGCGTGGAGAGGCACGGGTTGCGCTCACTCCCAAAGCGTTTGGTGTGCTGCGATATCTGGTGGAACACCCGGGACGGTTGGTCACCCATAGCGAGCTTCTGGAGGCGCTCTGGCCCGCCACCTATATAGAACCTGGAGTGCTCAGAAAATACATTCTGGAAATCCGGAGGGTGTTAGGGGACCGGCTCGACACTCCGGTGTTCATTGAAACGCTGCCCAAGCGTGGGTATCAGTTTGTGGCTTCCGTCATCGACGAAAGCGCTGGGATGTTGTCTGCAGCGGGAACGAAAAGGATCGTAGGCCGCGAACCGGCGCTGGTCGAGTTGGGCGGCTACCTCAGTAAAGCGCGACGCAACGAGCGGCAGGTCGTCTTCATCACCGGGGAGGCAGGCATAGGCAAGACCGCACTGGCCGACGAATTCCAGCGTCGTGCACGGGTTGATGCGCCGGACGTTCGCATCGCGCGCGGTCAGTGCGTGGAAGGGTACGGAGGCACGGAAGCTTACTACGCTGTGCTGGAAGCGCTGGGGCAGTTGTGTCAAGGATCAGGAGGAGAGTCAGTCGTCCAGACATTGGCCGCTCAAGCGCCCACATGGCTGGTGCAGTTTCCTGCCCTTGTAAAGCGCGAGCAACGCGAGATGCTGCAACGGGAGATTCTGGGCGCGACGCGCGAGCGTATGCTGCGTGAGATTGGTGAGGCGCTGGAGACAATTACTTCGGAAAAACCGTTGCTGTTGGTGCTCGAGGATCTGCACTGGGCGCACGCCTCTACCATCGACCTCATCTCAGCCTTGGCACGCCGCCGAGCGTCCGGCAAATTGATGCTGATGGGCACGTATCGGCCGGTGGACGTGACGCTTGCGGAGCATCCGTTGGAGGCCGTCAAGCAGGACCTGCTGGTGCATCAGTTATGCCACGAGATCGCTCTGCACCCGCTGGAGGAATCCGAAGTGGCCGAGTATTTGGCTATCGAGGCGGAAGCCGGATCCGTTCCCGAGGGCTTAGCCGGATTAATCTATCGGCACACCGAAGGCAATCCTCTGTTCATGGTGGCAGTCCTGGAGCACATGCAAACCCGCGGTCTGATCGCCGTCGAGAATGGAAACTGGCAAATCAAGGCGCCCCTGGAGAGGGTCGATCTGGAAGTGCCGGAGAATTTGCGGCGGATGATCGAACTCCAGATCGAGGGGCTGAGCGAGGAGGAACAGCGGGTGCTGGAGGCGGCGCCAAAGGACCGGCTCGAGATGCTCAGCGGTGTCGATCGCGTCGCCCCCGATCAGAATGCTTCCCGACTTTGGCAGTGAGACGAGCAGCGCCTGCAACCCCTGCGCGTGTCCCGGGACGACGATCGCGCGGACGCCGCTGAACAATTCCTCGTCCCCGTCGAGCAGCCGGTAGTGGAGCTCCGGCCGGTGAAAGAGCTCGTCCGGGATCTCCGGGTGCCCAAGCGCCTCGTCGTATTGCTCGCGCTGGACGATGAATTCGGCGTGGGGGAAGAGGAAGTTGGCGCCACAGTGGTCGGGGTGGAGGTGGGTGTTCACGACATGGGTGATGTCGGCGAGCTCGAGACCGAGTTCGGCGAGCCGTGACTCGAGCCTGTCC
>Ga0209701_10000020_pt1 | contig 60111 bp, 53 predicted proteins | sample CZO8metaG_4_FD_188356 | JGI IMG/M metagenome (GOLD analysis project Ga0209701, IMG submission 188356) | Vadose zone soil microbial communities from the Eel River Critical Zone Observatory, Northern California, USA - CZOApr15con2H3.8 metaG... | ecosystem: Environmental > Terrestrial > Soil >... | reverse complement strand
GAATGATTTCACCCTTCATCCTTCCTGCTTCATCCTTTTCAGCGAGCGGGCGTAGCATAACACGGGGCTCTCGCGCTCGCTACCGCGCACCATTCTGATCGATTGCGCGTTGAATTAACTGCCGCTGATCTTTCGGCAATTCTTCCGGCAAGGCGTCGACGGGAAACCACTCAGCTCGTTTGATCTCGAAGCTGCGGGGATGCGGCTTGCCAATCGCTTTCGCGCGAAAGTAAATTTCGATCTGCCTTGGGCGATAGAGGCTGCGGGTTAAGAGAAGCTCGACCGAATCAAGTTCCAGGCCTACTTCTTCGCGCAGCTCACGCCGCAAACCAGCTTCTGGTTGTTCGCCCCGGTTCAGGAAGCCACCGGGAATTCCCCAGCCGCTGTCGGGTCGAAAGACGTGATCGAGCAAAAGAATCCGACCGTCGTCATCGAATATCAGCGCTCCGGCAGTGGCAGTGAAACGCCGATGACCAAAGCGCATCACGCGACGACGAACGCCGCCGGGCAACCGCCGCCAAATTGCGCCAAGAAAATCTGTCAGCATCAGGAGAGACAGAATATCATGTTCGAAGCAACGAATTCGGAGTTCAACCGCCGATTAGCGGTGTACAGAGTACCGACTTTAGTCGGGCTTTGGATCCTTGATAAGTGAGAGCCCGACTGAAGTCGGTACTCTATACGCCGTTAGCTGAAGGTTGAAGTCTTAACAATTCGTCGCTAATATTCGCACACGATGTCAGCTACCATACCAGCGCCGCCAAATGCCGAGACGCCGCCGGCCGCGCCATCAACGCCACCGGTTCCCAAGCGGATCACGAACGCGCAGACGGTCTGCAACGAGCGGAACGAAAAGAAAAAACTTTGCAACGGGCATTTGAAGCAATTGAAGACCGGCGGCGAGCCGGCCGAGGTTCATCTGCGTGGCGATGACGTTTTGTACAAGTGCCAGTTGTGCGGCACGCTCTACATGGGTCCGCCGCTCGGTCACGTGCGCGATCCCGGAAAGCAGCGCAGGTTTGTCGAGGCTGAGCTGTCCGCGGTTCTGCAAGCCGCTGGCGGCACTTTGCCGGTAATCAAGAAGAACGACAAAGGCGTTTACGTTCTGGTAGAAGCGGAGGGCGCACAAGGGCATGCTGCGGCTGCCGCAAAACCCGCAGCGCCTGCTGCCGCTGCGCCCGCAGGGCCAGCGAAGCCAGCAACGGCGTCAGCGCAACCTGCGGTGATTGCTGAAAAATCGGCGGCCGCGCCGGCTGGTCCCAAACCAGCGGCGCAACCGAATCGCGAACTAAATCGGCGCACAACTTATGCGGGCGTCGTCGACACGGGACCAGTTGCGGGCGAGACTCGCGAGCAAAAGATCGAGCGCTTGCAGAAAGTAGTCGCGGGAGCGAAGCAGCGTGCGGAAGAAGGCGGTGCGGAGCCCGCGGCCGTGACAGCCGCTGAGCCATCACCAGCAGAAGCGCCGGCCGTGGCCGCGGCGCCGATTGCTGAAGAAGCGAAAGCCGCACCGGCCCCGACACCTTCGCCCGCGACCCCCACGACCATTGGGCAGCCTGATCGCACTTTGATGAAGAGATCGACTTACGCCGGCGTTGTTGACACTGGACCAGTTCCCGGCGAGACGCATGCCCAAAAAATTGAGCGGTTGACGAAACTCGCCGCGGCAGCAAAGCAGAAGGCGGAAGAGGGCGGGTAGCAAGGCGTCCAGTGGAAGCAAACCTCCGTTCAGTTCGAACTATAGACTTCCCGCACAAGTGGCTCTTTCTACCGCGAAGCGGTTGCAACCTCCAGCCCAACGTTGCCGCGCAGCGGCTACGTTGGGTTCTTGATAAAGAAATCCCAAATCGATTGCGTCAATTGGTTTGCGCAACCCTGTCAGGGCTGCGACGAATTCATCGTTTGCCCAACGTTGCCGAAGGCTACGAGTGAGGTTAGTTTACATGACGAGGCAAGCGTGTCCTTGCAAAATCCATTGCATCTGCTCCTTTGTTTCCCGCAACCCCGACAGGGTTGCGGCTAATTATTATTTCCCATTTACCCAACGTAGCCGCTGCGCGGCAACGTCGGGCTGGAAGGCATAACCGCTTCGCGGTTTCGGGCCGAACACGCTACCTTTATTTCACAATCAATCCTTCGGGCGAAACCTTCCAATCCAAAATCTCTGCGCCCTCTTCCGCGGCCAGCGCGCGCTCGACGTCTGGTTTGCTTTTTGGATCGCACAGGAAGGCGATGCAACCACCACCACCGGCGCCGCAGATTTTCGCGGCTTCCGCGTCGTTTCTTAAAGCCTTTTCAACCAGCAGGTCCATCTGCGGCGTCGTAATTCCGGGCGCGAGCCGTTTGCGATTTGGATACGCGGTGCGCATCGTTTCGGCTACCGCCTGCCAATCGTTGGCCAGCAGCGCCGCGCGCATTTGCACGGCTGCGTCGCGAATCTTTTCGAAAATCGCAAACAGCTCCTGATCGCCGTCGATGTGGCGTTTGAAACTGTCCCAGTTGTTGATTCCCGAATGGCGCGGCTCGCCGGTATAGCAAATCACGAAGCGACGCTCAATCTCAGCTTCGTCAATGGGCAGGTGTTCGCGCTCGATGCCGTCGGCGCGAAAGTGCACGCAGGAAGTTGAACCATAAAAGGCGGGATAGTAATCCTGAAAACCGGCCGGTACTTTGATCACGGTCGTTTCAAGGTTCGCGGCGATGGTAATGAACTTGCGCGGGTCATAGCGATCTCCAACCAGACGATTGAGGGCGCCAATCAGGGCAATCGCCAGCGCGGATGAGCCTGAGATGCCGGCGCCGGCCGGAGCTTCGCTGCGCGCGACGAGATGAAAACCCGTCTCTGGCCGAAAGAAATGAACCACCTTGGAAACGAGTTCGAGCTTTTCGTCCCTCGCCAGTTCGTCGACGTCAGCGACCGTCGTTTCCAGGCGAACGCCGCGATCGAGCGATTCCAGAATGATTCGCTGGTCAGCGCGAGTTTCAATGCGCACGCGCGCGCGCAGCGAAAGCGCAAAGTTGACCGTGCTGGCGCCGGGGTGAAAAAGATAAAGCGGCCAGATGTCGATGGTGCCGCCCGCCAGATCGACGCGGGTTGGAGCGGATGATTCGATAATCACGATTTCAAATTTGAGACTTCAGATTTCAAATTCCAGATTCGAGATCAAGACATGATAAAGAAACTTAAGAAACGAACTCGGCGACAGCGCCACTCGTGATACCCGCTATAGACTCGCTACTTCAAATGAATCTTTTCAATAATCTCTTCTTTCAATTCTTTCAAGCCCTCGATCGCGGCGTGTTCGATCTCCTGCAAGCGCTCGGGCGCTGCTTCCTCGACCTTCTTTGAAAGCCAGGTGCGTTTGATCAAATAAACCGCTGTGACGCCGGCCAGCACGATCACCAGCAGAATTCTCCCGAGGTGGCGAAAGTCGCCAATCAACCTGATGACTGCGCTGCTGAAAGAGTAGCCGACTCCGCTGAGGATCAAAACCCAAACGAAACAGCTTCCCAGCGAAAGCGGAAGAAAACGCAGGTAGGGCATGCGCCCTACGCCATAAAAGGTGCACGACGCCCAGCGCAAGCCGTAAATGTACTTTGAAAGAAAAATCGAGAGCGTGCCGAATCGATCGGTCAGCCGCTCAATCCGCGGCTTCGCGATGCGATAGAAACGAAAGTCGCGGACCGTCTTGCCGAAAACGCGGCCGGCGGCGAAGGCAAGGTTGTCGCTCGCGAAACCGCCGAGCGTTCCCCAGAGCAGGACTTTCGCAAAACTGTGGTCGTCAAAAAATCCGCTGTGCGCGAGCACGCCGGCGAGCAAAAGCGTTACGTCACCTTCAATCAGCACGAGAAAGAACACGGCGTAGAGGCCGTATTGCTCGATCAAGTGTGAAAGGAACTGAAGGCTGTTCATAAGAGAACAGTAGGCAGTAGGCAGTGAGCAGTAGGCAGCAACAAGCCGCATTCGTGTGCGGCGGCCATTCTAAGCTGGCTCCTCTTCCGGCGGAGGTTTGACTACGAGCACGGGGCAACTGGCATGACGCACGACAGCTTCGGCGGTCGAACCGAAAAGAATCCGGCCCAGACCGGTGCGGCCATGCGACGAGATCACGATGAGATCAACTTCGCGTTCTTCAGCCAGGCGCACGATCTCGGCGGCCGCATCGCCATGAACCATGACTTCCTCGACATTGAGGCCGGCGCACTCGTCGCATTCAGCGAGTTTCGGCAGCTCTCTTTCAGCCGAGTCTTCCAACTGCTCGCTGATGTCCGCGATTGGCAGAGGTTCGGCGAAACCGGTGTAGCCAACCGCGGGCGCGATCGGCTCGACCACGTGGACGCATATGATCGTCGCGTTCGTCGCGCGGGCAATCGCCGCCGCATACGGCAGCGCGTAATTGGCACAGCCGCTGAAATCCGTGGGAAGCAAAATCGTGCGCAGTTGCGGCGATGCCGCGCGTTTATTTTTAGTTGTGTTTGGCATTGCTGGAATCGACCGCATTCTACACCGGAGAGAGCGCAGTTTGACAGCCCCCTGGCCCTCTAATAAGATTCCCCGCGAACCACCTGCCCCAACTCGCGAAAGGCTTTCGGCATGCCCGACGACTCTGAGACATCAGCCAACTTTGCCGGCGTCGAAATCGCCGGAACCACGATGCGCGCCGTTACTGTTTCGTCTGACGGGACGGTCCTGGCGCAGCGCCAGATTGCGTGTCAACCCGAGGATCTCGTGCCGCAAATCGCTGCTCTTGTTTCGGGTTTACGCGAGCTGGAACCGATTAAATCAGTCGGCGTGGGCATTCCCGGCCTGGTCAACCGTGAAACCGACCGGGTGCTGATCTCGACCGGCTTGCCGTCGACCGTGCATGGCGATTTTCATTCAGAGCTGATGAAGGCAACCGGGCTGCGCTGCGAGCTGGAGAACGATGCGAACGCCGCGGCATACGGCGAGTTTATCGCCGGAGCCGGCCGCGACGCGCGCGACATTTTTTACATCAGGATAGGCGACTCGATCGGCGGCGCCATCCTGCTCGACGGCAAACTGTGGACGGGCGCGTCGGGCTGTGCCGGCGAAATCGGCCACATCACCATCAACACCGAAGGCACCGAATGTGTCTGTGGCAACACCGGATGTCTGGAAACGGTGGCCTCAGGTCCGAACATCGCCCGGCGCGCGCGCGAACGGCTGGATCGGGATTCGACTTCCTCGCTGTCGAGTTTGGCCAGGAATGAAAATTTCACGGCCGCCGATCTGGCACATGAAGCCACGCATGGCGATGACTTTTCGATCATGATGATCGAACGCACCGGAAAGTTTATCGGCGCGGCGGTGGCCAGCATCATTAACCTACTGAGCATCGAGCGGATTATTTTGGGCGGCGGCGTGATGGAAGCCGGCGATCTGATCCTCAATCCGATCATCGAAGAGGCCCGCAAGCGATCCTTTCAGCCGTGCTTTGATTCAACGAAGATCGTGGCGGCGAAACTGGGCGCGGACGGAGTGGCGATTGGCGCCGCGCTGCTGGCGCGCGATGCGCGCGGCTGGGAATAGCAAGAATTATTGCATTGATGCCATCAATCTACTGGCGTAGAATGGCACGTGTAAGTAATTAAGAGCATGCGGAAGTCACAACAAATCACAAAACCAGATGACGAACGATTCAATGAATGGCTCGCGAGATCATCTTTTGTAGCAGGCTTTGCCGGTATTGTTTCGAGCTTGTTGGGTTTACTAGTCTCTTTGTATGTGTATGTTTCGCCATCCGGAGCACCAAAGAATCAAGTTCCTCCTTTCGCCACTAACTTGCTGTACCTCGTTGGCGGCATCATCCTGCTTGGTATCATTATCGTTGCTATAGGAAGTTTTCTGCGACGGAAGAACCGTGACGTTCTCCTCCTCAAGCGTCGCTTATCTGAAATCTACCTATTAGCCCTAAGAAAAAGCGCTTTGAACCCGCACCCAAAGTGACTCGAATGACTGAACCTCATGCCTCGACGGAGTTAGAACGCATTATCAAGTCGGCGGAAGCCGAACTTCGGGAGATTCACCCGGGCTTATTCTCTCCCGAAGGATTTCAACGCTTGACCGAACGCATCAATGAATACATCGGAGAGTTAACCCTAGAATCCGTGAGAGTTGCAAAACGACACCAATCGGATTCTGTCTCGCCGGCCTATGTCGATCAAGCTAGTGAACACTTGGTCTCAGGCAAGCCTGCGAGATGGCAAAAAGTGTTAGGTGGAATTGGTGGAATTGTTTTGGGCGTGGGCTTCACTGCGGTCGTGGCGATGATTCAATCAGCTCAGTACTCTACCAGAGGAGTCGTTTTGAGCGTCATCTGTATTATCATAGGCATGCCTGCGTTCATGTTCCATATCATGAAAGACTAGTAGGTAGCACTGGTATGGCAGTCCTAATCCAACCTAACTTCGCGAATCTTCTTTTCCTGCTGAGACCGAAAATCCCGCAACTTCTTTTTTAACTCGGGCCGGCTGTTGGCCAGGATCGCGATCGCAAATAGCGCCGCGTTGGTGGCGCCCGGCTTTCCGATTGCCAGAGTTCCCACCGGAATGCCGGCCGGCATCTGCACCGTCGACAGCAGCGAATCCAATCCGTTCAGCGCGTCACTTTTCATCGGCACGCCGAGCACCGGCAGCGTCGTGTGCGCGGCAATCACGCCGGCCAGATGCGCCGCGCCGCCCGCGGCCGCGATGATTACTTCGACGCCGCGCGATTCTGCCTTCGAGGCGAATTCAGAAGCCAGCAAAGGCGTGCGATGCGCTGACATGACGCGGGATTCGTGCGCTACGCTGAATTGAGCGAGCGTCTCTGAGGCCGCGCGCATCGTCTCCCAGTCAGACTTGCTGCCCATGAGGACGGCGACCAAAGGAAAGGATGAAGGCGGAAGGATGAGGGATGAAGTCCTGGTCGGTCTGGCACGTTTTGAATTCTTCGTTGACCCGCTCTTTCTACCTAAACGCTTTTCATCCCTCATCCTTCATCCCTCATCCTTGCTTTTCATTCCGCACCCTGGTCCAGCGAATAACCGCGTTCGCCGTCAAAGTTGCAAAGGTTTTCAGTCTTGATGAAATCGAAACCCGCGCCCGCGACGCGAGTCAGCAAGTCGATGATTTGCTCATGCTTGATGGTTCCGCCGCTGGTTTGCGGCATGAACCGGCAGCGCCAGTGATCCGAACAGAAGGTTTCCGAGTTACCGCCGGGCCAGACCTTCACGCCGCGGTTGCTGATCATCACCAGCTTTAGATCGCCGGAGGCGAGGCCGCTAAGCGCGGCGCCGAGATTGTTCGGCGAGCCCTTAGTCCAATCGATAAAGACGTCAACACCGACGAGATCTTTCTTTGTGTCCGAGCGTTCCTTGACGATGGTTTCGCCGCCGAACGTTTCGCCGCCGCCATTTGATTTATAAGTCACGGCCTTGAGCGTTTGCGGCTTCTTGCCCAGATGGTTCACGACCGCTTCGGCGAATTCTTTGGTGCCGACTTTCTGCTGGCTCACGCTTTCGTCGTAAATATCGTAGGTGTGAATGCCATCTTCGATCGTGCGCAGCCAGCCGTTATGAACTTTTTCGGCGATGTTTGTCTGTCCAATGTGCACGAGCATCATGATTGCGCCCAGGAGTAATCCCGACGGATTGGCCAGGTTCTGTCCCGCGCGGCGCGGCGCCGAACCGTGGATCGCTTCAAACATCGCGACGTTTTCGCCGATGTTGGCTGAGCCCGCCAGCCCGACTGAGCCGGCGATTTGCGCGGCCACGTCCGACAAAATGTCGCCGTAAAGATTCGGCATCACGATCACGTCAAAAGCGTTCGGCGTGTCCGCCAATTTCGCGGCGCCGATGTCCACGATCCAGTGCTCGTTTTCAATGTCGGGGTTTTCGGCGGCGATTTCATTGAAGACCCGGTGAAACAGACCGTCGGTCAGTTTCATGATGTTGTCTTTGGTGAAGCAGGTAACTTTCTTGCGATTGTGAGCGCGGGCGTATTCAAAAGCATAACGAACGATCTTTTCTGAGCCCGGACGCGATATCAATTTCAAACACTGCGTCACCTGGTCCGTCTGGCGATACTCGATGCCGGCGTAAAGGTCCTCTTCGTTCTCGCGGACGATGACCACGTCCATGCCGGGATGCTTTGTCTCGATAAACGGATGATAGGAAACGCACGGCCGCACGTTCGCGTACAGGCCGAGCGTCTTGCGCACTGTGACGTTCAGACTCTTGAAACCGCCGCCCTGTGGCGTGGTGATTGGCGCCTTCAGAAAAACCTTGGTGTGGCGGAGAGATTCCCACGAGCTGGGCTCAATGCCGGAACTGTTGCCTGCCAAATAAACTTTCTCACCAATGTCGATCTTTTCGATATCCAACTTCGCACCCGCTTCTTTCAGGATGTGAAGCGTTGCCTCCATTATTTCCGGACCGATGCCATCGCCATAGGCGACTGTAATTGGAACTGAGGGCATTTGAAATGATTGCCTTTCTTTTCGGGCTCCAGGAAGTTGACGAATATAAGCCAAAAGCTCGAAGTGAGCAAAGCGACAGAGACCGTTGAGAGTTCAACCTTCAGGTTGCTCTCTGGCAGTTGCAAGCTAAAGCTTGAACTCTAAACTCACGCGTTGGTGTTAAGATTGAGCTTTAATGAACCCTCAGGCTTTCAAAACGCTGGAATTCAATTCACTGCGTGAGCTGCTGCAGGGCTGGGCGCAGACCAAAATGGGCTGGGCGCGGATCGATGCGCTTGAGCCAATCGATGAGCTAAAACAACTCCAGCGCGTGCTTCGCGCGACGGCGGATTGTATCGAGCTCCGCCGGCGTGGAGGGCGGCTGTCGTTTGACGGAATTGCTGATCCGGCTGATTCGATTTCGCGGCTGAGGATCGAGGGCACCGCGCTCGACCCTTTGGCAATCCTCGATTTGGCGCGGCTCTGCGAAGCCGCGATGGGCGCGCGCACAGCGATTCTCGCCGAACGTGAAGCGTGTCCGACGCTGTTTGAAATTGTCGGGGCGTTACCTGCCGATCTCAAGAATCTGGTCGCGCGCCTGAGGAAAAAGATTCTGCCCAGCGGCGAGCTTGACGATCGCGCGAGTCCGGAGCTGGCACGCATTCGGCGCGAACTCGCCAGCGCGCGCTCGCGGATCACGCGCGCGCTCGAAAGCCTAATGCGCCGGTCGAGTGAAGCCATTCAGGAAGAGTTGGTCACGGTGCGCAACGATCGGTTCGTGATCCCGGTGCGCGCAGATCACCAGGCGCGCATCAAGGGAGTGGCCCACGGTTCTTCTTCATCAGGCGCGACGATTTTTGTCGAGCCGCTGGAAACGATCGACGGCAACAACGAACTACAGACGCTGCGCGAAGCGGAACAACGCGAGATAGCCGAGATTCTGTTCGCGCTGTCGGAAGAATTGCGGCGCGAATTGCCGGCCATAGAACTTGCCGCCGCCGCTGTCGCCGAACTTGATTTCATCAGCGCCAAGGCCGCGTTTGCTGAGAAGTTTAGCTGCGTGGTACCGGAAGTCGGAGCGTCAGCGACACTCGAATTCATCGACGCCCGCCACCCACTCCTCGAAGAAACCCTGCGTGGCGCCGGCGGCACAGTCGTTCCGGTTTCATTCAAGCTCGACGACGAAAACACGACGATGGTGATTTCCGGCGCTAATGCCGGCGGCAAAACTGTGGTCTTGAAAACTGCGGGTTTGCTTTCGTTAATGGCGCTTTCAGGGTTGCCGGTGCCCGCGAAACACGCTCGGGTTCCTTTCTATCGATCAGTCCTGGCGGACATCGGCGACCATCAGTCGCTGGCCGCGAATCTCTCGACGTTTACTTCTCATGTCGCGAATATCGGTTCGATGATCGAATCCTGCGAAACGCCGGCGCTGATTTTGCTGGACGAAGTCGGCACCGGAACTGATCCGGAAGAGGGCTCGGCGCTCGGAGTAGCAGTGGTCGATCATTTCAAACAGCGCGGCGGGCACGTGCTGGCGACGACTCACTATGCCGGGCTGAAGATCTATGCCGCGAACGAGTCGGGCGTGTTGAATGCCAGCGTTGAGTTCGATGAAAAGACCCTGCGGCCGACTTATCGTCTGCTGGTGGGTATTGCCGGCTCGTCTTCGGGATTGGAGATTGCGCAACGCTTCGGCATTCCCGCCGCGGTGATCGCCAGGGCCACGGAACAGGTGAAAGGGTCTTCACGCGCTTCGATCGAGTACCTGCGGCGAATCAAAAGCGAGGCCGAACAAGCCGAGGCGCTGCGCAAAGCGCTGGATGAAGAGCGCGCCGCCGTCGCGGAGAAGTTTGCGGCAATTGACGAGCAGGCCGCGAAGCAGGAAGCAGCCCGCCAGGCTGAATTGGAACGAGAACTCTCACGGGCGGTAAAGGAATTCGAAGAACACAGTCACGAGCTCGTAGCGAAGATTGAAGACCGCGCCTCTCGTTTGAAACTCGACCGCGAAGCTGCCCGCCGCACCGCAGAACTGAAACGCGAGGCTCAGCTTACTGTTCAAGCAGTCCGCAAAACAGGCCGGGCCGCTCGAGCTTCATCGTCTCAGGGTCGGGAAGGGGGCTTGTCCCCGCTTCGTGGTGTTCGCGTAATTCGCGATGGCCAGGTCGTCAGCGATCTTCCAGGCGGGCCCGACAAAACAAAACCGGTTCCAGAGCGCGTCGCGCGCTCGGCCCGGCAGGATATTCGCGGGCCTCAACGCGATCTGAAAATTGGAGATCGCGTGCGTCTGCTTTCGTTCGGCTCAGTTGGAATCGTCAATCACATCCGTGAAGACGAAGCCGAAGTCCGCGTGGGCTCGCTGCGTATGCGTGAGAAACTCGAGAATCTGGAGCTGGTTTATGAAGTCAGCACGGCCCGCGCTAGTGGCCGGGGCAGTAGCCCGACCTGGGGTCCCCAGACGGGCAGCCCGGCTGGGGTGGGGGCGGTTAGGGATGGCTCGGAATCCACTAAGACTCGTGAGGCGCTTCGCCGCAGGGCACAGACCACCGAGCTTCACCTGCACTCAGACGACCAGCGTCATTCAGACTCTGGCGCGCAAACTGAACTGAAATTGATTGGCAAGAAGACCGATGAGGCGGTCGAGCTAACAGACAAGTTTCTCGACGAAGCTTTCTTGAACGGTGCGACTGAAGTGCGCATAATCCACGGCCACGGCACCGGCGCGCTGCGTCGCGCAATCACGGAACTACTCGAAGGCCATCCGCATGTCGCGCGCTTTGCGGCCGCGCCCCAGGATCAGGGCGGCGCCGGTGCGACAGTTGTTGAGCTGAAAGAGTAACCGAAGCCCATGATCAATCCTGACTTTGAAAAGCTGCTCGGCGCGGTAATTCCAATCGCGCAGCACATGCTGAAAGACTTCGGTGCGTTCATCCCGTTTGGAGCTTTCATTGCTAGAGACGGCGAGGTGCAACTCGCGAGTGGAGTAGGCGATCCCTCCCATCTCGAGACGCAGGAGATTGTGGAAATGTATCTGGAGGCTTATCGCGAAGCAGCGGCAGATGGCAACTTTACCTCTACGGCCTTGTGCGTTGATGTGCGCGTACATGTTCCCGGCAAGTTGGAAAAGACTGATGCGATTGAGATCATGCTGGAACGTTCTGGCGGGGAGGCGCTGAACGCATTTATGCCTTACGAAAAGCATGCAAAGTCACGCATAACCTATGCTCCACTTTTCGCAACTCCCGCAGATTCCCGGGTATTCATTACGCTTGCGTCCGAGAAAGAACAATGACCGTCTCTTCGACAATCGTCACGACCGGTTGAATGCGGTAGAATTGCTGCAAGCACGACGGAGTTCCAGGAAAAATGACTGATAACGCATACAGAAAACTTCTTAAGCGAGTGGTGGTGAAATCCGACGTGTGTGGCGGTGAACCGTGCATCCAAGGTACGCGAATCAATGTCGCCGTGATTTTGGACTCTTTGGCTGAGGGCCTCTCTCCCAAGGAAATCACCAAGCACTTTCCACCGCTAACTAAGCAGGACATTCGCGCAGCAGTGGCGTACGCGAAAGGGGAAATATGACCAGAGAAGAGGTAGTCAAAGAGGCTCGGCAGCTACCGCTGGCCGAAAGAAAGGCGGCGGTCGAAGAAATTGTGAGCAGCATACGAGAAGAGATAGAGGCCAATGGTTCATCGACCACGGGCGAGCGTCGTGCGAAAGACGAGCAACAGTCCGCTGAGAAGCCTCGATCTGTCGACAACCAAGATCAACTGTCGAAAGATGAACGATTGGCGGCAGTGCAACGATTGTTCGGAATCCTCAAGCGGGACGGCGAAGCTCCGACTGATGAAGAGTTGAAAGAAGAATATGCCAATTATCTCGCAGAGAAATATTCTTGATGCACGTTCTGCTTGATACTGACGTTGTGATCGATTTCTTAATGGCCAGGGAACCCTTTGCTCAAAGGGCGCGCGAAATCTTCGAACTCAATGCGCAAAGAAAAATCGAGTGCTACATCGCTTCAATTACGCCGCTCAACGTCTTCTATGTCGCGCGCAAGTCACTAAACCTTAAGGGTCGACTCGAAATTATTCGGCAACTCTTGCTCCAAGTGAAGGTGACTCCAATCGGTCATGAAATCCTTCTCAGAGCTTTCGACTTTGGCTTTTCAGATTACGAGGATGCCGTTCAATACGCTTGCGCCGAAGCCGATGGTCTTGAGGCAATAGTTACTCGCAATGTGGATGATTACAAGAATGCGAAGTTGCCTGTCTTCACGCCAGACGATTTTCTTCAGCATCTAAAATCACAACAGGAAGATCAGCTTTAACCGGTGCGCTTTCCACAAACCTTCATCGATGATCTGCGCCGCCAGGCGGACATCGTCCGCATCGTGCAGGACTATGTCTCTTTGAAAAAGAAGGGCGCGAACTGGATGGCGTGCTGCCCTTTTCACAAAGAGAAGACGGCGTCGTTCTCGGTGAGTCCCGCGAAGGACATCTTCTACTGCTTCGGCTGTCAGAAGGGCGGTTCGGTTTTTAACTTCGTGATGGAAATGGAACGCGTCACTTTTCCTGACGCGATCAAGATCGTCGCCGAGAAAACAGGCGTGCCGCTGCCAAAGCTGGTTGACGATAGCCGTTTTGAATCCTCCAAACGCGAATCGGATCAAGTCATCGAGCTGAATCAGTGGGCGCTCCAGTGGTGGGAAGATCAACTCAACAGTAACTTCGGAAAGGCGGCCCGCGAATACCTCAAAGGCCGTGGGATTACCGAAGAAACCATCAAGACGTTTCGGCTCGGCTTTGCGCCCGACAGTTGGGAGATGCTTTCAGCTCATCTGCTGCAAAAAGGCGCGACGCAGGAGCAGTTGGAAAAGAGCGGGCTGGTCGTGAAGAAAGACGAAGGCGGTTCTTACGACCGCTTTCGCGGGCGTTTGATGTTTCCGGTGATCGACGCACAGGGGCGGCCGATTGCTTTTGGCGGCCGAACCCTGGAACCAGAAGGCGAGCCGAAGTATCTAAACTCGCCGGAAACTTCGGCGTACACGAAAGGCCGGCACTTGTTCGGGCTCAACCTGACGCGCGATGAAATTCGCCGCGCGGGCTTTGCGATTCTGGTCGAGGGCTATCTAGATCTGATTGTTCCTTACCAGTTTGGGGTGCGAAATGTCGTCGCGAGCCTCGGTACGGCGCTGACGCCGGAACAGGTGAAACTAGTCGCCAGATTTGCGCGTAAGGTGGTGGTGAACTATGATGGTGATCGCGCGGGTGTGCAGGCGGCGAAACGAGCGATCGAAACGATTCTGGCTGACGATATCGAAGTAAAGGTTCTGGTCCTCCCGGACAACGCCGATCCGGACGATTTCATCAGAAAATACGGCGTTTCCGAGTATCAGCGACGCCGAGGCGAGGCACAGCCCCATATACAATTTGTGATCGATCAAGCGGTACGGGATCGTAACCTTCACAGCCCAGCTGATAAGGCTGCGGCGATTGAGGAGACGCTCCCGTTTGTTCGCGCGGTCAGAAGCCGGATTCAGAAGCGCGAATATTTTGACATTGCGATGGACGCGCTCCGGGTGCAAGTGGATCAACGGCGTGAGCTGTGGCAACGGATTAGAAGCGGCGCAAGCACGGACGCGGCGACCGTTCAGGAACTGGTCAAGCGCAGCCCGGCCAGCCGGCCCACCGTGGCGGAAGAAAAGCTACTGGCGCTCGTGTTGGCAAATGAAGAGCTGCGAAAGATCATGCTGCCGCGTTTGGAGGAAGGGGACTACGCGGACCTGGCCACGGCTCAGATTTTTAGGGCACTTGTCAAACTCGATCAGGAAGAAAGTGAAATCAGCTTTGATTCCCTGAGCGAGGCGACGACGGACGATCCGAAAGCGAGCGAGTTGCTGGCGCGTTTGATGATGGACGAACCGGCGGAATCTTTCGACGACTCGCTGGCCCAGGCGGACAGTTGCTTAAACGCGCTGCACTTGATGAAGCTGGATCGCCGCATTGAAGAAATGGCTTCCGAGATTGCGGAAGCTGACCGCGCGGGCGACGAGGAACGACGCGATCGCCTGGCGATGGAGAAATTGGAGCTGTCGAAGCGGCGCGGCTCGTTTTTGCATCAGGCGCGAGCCAACGAAGGAATCAATCAAAATTAATAGAACTGCGCGGGCAGTTTGAACTGGAACAAAATGGCTGTTGAAGAAAAAGATAGGGATGACGTGATGGATCGATTACTGCAATTAGGCGGAGACAAAAAGTTTTTATCTTACGATGACCTGAATCGCGAACTTCCGGAGAACGTAGTTTCTCCGGACGACATTGAAGACGTGCTGCAAAAGCTCGACGCTTCAAACATTCATGTGGCGGATTCCGACGAGCGGCTGATCGAACAGGCCGCGACGATCGCCGCGGACGATGAAGAATCAGGTGACGACGAGCTCGAGCTGGATCTTTCCGCGGGCGCGCTGGAAAAAACCAACGACCCGGTCCGGCTTTACCTGCGCGAAATGGGCGTGGTGCCGCTCTTGACCCGTGAAGGCGAAGTGGCGATCGCGAAACGCATTGAACGCGGTCAGATCAAAACCCAAAAGACAATTGCGCGCTCGCCGATTGCCGTCAGTGAACTGCTGAAGGTCGGCGAAGAGCTGGCCGCGGGAATTATCAACATCCGCGAGGTGGTTACCTTCTCTGAGCAGGCCGAACTCGCCGGCGAAGAAGACAAGGCCGATGAGTATCGCGAGTGGACGATCGAAGGGATCGAGAACATTCGCCGCCTGTTCAAGAACGCGCTGAAAGAGTGGGTCAAGCTGCGCGCGGAACAGAAGATCACTCGCGGCAAGAAAACCAAAAAGCTTTTGCGACTGCGCCGCAAGACGGGCCGGTTGCGCATCGAGATCGCCGACGAAATTGGGCGTCTGAACATGACAGAGCGCACGCGGCAGCGCCTGATAAACGCGATCCGCAACGTGCAGAAGGAAGTGCGCTCGGCCGAACGCGAGGTGGACACCTACAGCGACCGGCTGACCAGGAAACGCCTGAAGGCCGACGACATAAAGGCCTACAAGAAGCACGTTTCGAATGGGAAGAAGCGCCTGCAACTGGTCGAGCAGACGTATCATTTGCCGCCGGTAGAAGTGAAACGCTCGCTGCAGTCAATCGTGACGGGCGAACATCAGACGGGCCAGGCCAAGCGCGAGCTGGTCGAAGCGAATCTTCGTCTGGTTGTTTCCATCGCAAAAAAATATACGAACCGCGGACTGCAATTCCTGGATTTGATCCAGGAAGGCAACATCGGTTTGATGAAGGCCGTGGACAAATTTGAATGGCGGCGCGGCTACAAGTTTTCGACCTATGCGACCTGGTGGATTCGCCAGGCGATCACCCGCGCGATCGCCGATCAGGCGCGCACGATTCGCATTCCGGTGCACATGATCGAGACGATCAATAAGCTGATTCGCACTTCGCGCGCCCTGGTGCAGGAGTTGGGCCGCGAACCAACCAGCGAAGAAATCGCGAAGAAGATGGACATTCCGGTTTCGAAAGTGCGCAAGGTGCTGAAGATTGCGCAGGAGCCAATCTCGCTCGAAACGCCGATTGGCGAAGAAGAGGATTCGCATCTCGGGGATTTCATCGAAGACAAATCGATTCTGAATCCTTCCGATGCCGTAGTCGCTTCGAACCTGCGCGAAATCACCGACGAGGTGCTCGCAACGCTCACGCCGCGCGAAGAGAAAGTGATCAAGATGCGTTTTGGTCTCGGCACGACCGGCTCAGAACACACGCTTGAGGAAGTCGGCCAGCATTTCGCCGTGACCCGCGAACGCATTCGGCAAATTGAAGCCAAAGCGCTGCGCAAGCTGCGTCATCCCTCGCGCTCCCGGAAGTTGAAAGCCTTCCTTGAAACCGTGCAGCACGGATAGTAGCCCTCTCCCTCTGGGAGAGGGTTGGGTGAGGGCTTAGCGACGAAGGACATTTTATTTGGTTCTTGTCGTCGCGCTCATGCCCTCTCCTCTTGCCTCTCTCCCAGGAGAGGCGAAAAGTTAGAAGGCTTATGAAGAAAATTATCGAAAGCTACCAGCGAAAGCTGGCCGGTGAAGACGGCTGGGTTTTGAAGCGTGGCGCGGACTTGCGCATCGCGCTCTGCTATCCAAACGTCTACGCGGTCGGCATGGCCAATCTCGGCTTTCAGGCGATGTACGAACTCTTTAATCGCATTCCTGAAGTTTCGTGCGAAAGAGTTTTCCTGCCGGATCGGGGCAGTAGCCCGACCGTCAGGGAGGGCTCGTCTTCCAGGCGCGCCCTTGCTGACGCGCGGGCTACTGCCCCGCTGCCCGATGAAATGAGTGAATACGAGAGAACCCGCACTCCGCTGCTTTCGCTTGAGTCGCAAACTCCGATCAGAGACTTTGACGTTGTCGCTTTTTCGATCTCGTTCGAGACCGACTACCTGAATATGGCGCGCATGATGCAAATGAGCGGCGTGCCGGTCTGGGCCAAAGATCGGACCGTACACGATCCTTTGATCGTGATGGGCGGCGCGGCGTCGTTTCTGAATCCCGAACCGATTGCCGAATTCACCGACGTGATTGGCGTCGGCGAAGGGGAAATCCTCGGGCCAAAGCTGGTCGATGTGATTCTGGAGCATGAAACGAAGGATGAAGTTCTCCTGGCGCTCGCCCAGCAGGGCCGGGGATTCTATGTGCCGTCGCTCTACGACGTGAGCTACAACGACGACGGAACAATCGCGGCTTACACGCCGCTGGCCGAAGGGGTTCCGGCGCGCGTCGGCCGGGCGGTTTCGGCCGAGAGTCCGAAAGAAGGAAGTTTGCGTCGCGCGATTCGGCGTGGACAAAAAGATATAGTTGAGCAGTTGAAGCGCGATGAAGTCTTCGCGCCGTCAACCACCATCTTCGCGCCGCAAGCCGAGATGGGCGATCGATTTCTGATTGAGATCTCGCGCGGTTGTTCGCAGGGTTGCCGCTTTTGCTGGGCCGGTTACAACTACTGGCCGCCGCGGGTCGTGCCCGCCCGAGACATTCTCGCGAAGGCCGCCCAGTGGCGCGGGAAAACCGACAAGATCGGTTTGGTTTCTACCGCCGTCTGCGACCATCCAGAGATCAGCGAAATCCTGCAAGGCCTGCGCGCGATGGACTATCGCATCTCGGTTTCGTCCCTGCGTCTCGATCAGATTTCCGAAGAGCTCTTGGATGCGCTGGTTGAATCACGCGATCAGCAAATCGCGGTCGCGCCTGAAACGGGATCGGATCGCCTGCGCCGGGTCATCAACAAAAACCTGACCAACGACGAGATCGTCGACATTTGTGGCGCCGTCTTCGATCGCGGCATGCTGACGGTCAAGCTTTATATGATGGTTGGTCTGCCGACTGAAACCGACGAAGACCTGGCGGAGATGATTACGCTGGTCGAGCGCATCAAGGACCGCATGCTGGAGGCGGGCAAACGTTTCGGCCGGGCCGGTAAGATCATTCCGTCTTTAAATGGCCTGGTGCCTAAGCCGAACACGCCGTTTCAATGGGAAGCGATCTGCGGCGAGAAGGAACTGAAGCGCCGTTTGAAATGGGTTTCCAAAAACCTGGCGCGCATTCCCAACGTTGAAGTACGCGCCATGTCGGCGCGCATCGCCCACGAACAGGCGCTGTTCTCTTCGGGCGATCGACGCATTGCGCGGGTCATTGAAGCTGCCGCGCGCTTGAAAGGCGATTTGAATGCCGCGCTGCGCGAAACCCAGGTCGACGCCACCTTTCATACCAGTCGCCGGCGCAGTTACGATGAAATTCTTCCGTGGGAGATTGTAAATTCCGGTCTCTCTCGTGAGTTCATGCAGCGGGAAGACGAGCGCGCGCACGAAGCCCGCTCAACCGCGCCGTGTCCTTCCGTCAACCAATGCACGCGCTGCGGAGTCTGTCCGACAACCTGGCTCGCGGATGCGCCCGCTGCTTTGGTGCAATTGCAGGGACACACGATCGCACCTCAGCCTGCGGCGTTACCCGCCCTCGTTATTTGATCGTCAGAAAAGCCGTGCTCCTGGCGGTGTAATCAAAGTCGTAGTTGTAAGTGTAGCCCGGGAAGGTGATGGGGCGAGTAAACTGCACGCGCACTTCTACGCGGCTGTCTTTCAGAGCGGGCGTGATAATCGCGTTATCGGGCACGTGAAATTCGGCCGCACTCTTCTTAAGCTGATCACTGACCCATGAGGCCTCGTAGCCCTGCGTAACGGCCACGTCAACTTTGTTTTGCATCACGTCTCTAAAATAATAGGCATCCACCGCGACCGGGATATAGAGATAGCCGGCGTAAACGACGATCGCGAAAACCGCGATCGCGATGACGAACTTTAGACGCGCTCCACCCCGTTCGTCCTGTCTCGCGAAAAGAAATTGTTGGTTCATTCTTTCCCCTGCGTTGAAAAAAGTCATTGCAAGCCCGCACCCAGCGATGCGCGTAACACGCGTGAATCGATCTCTCGACCATCGACGATCAGTGGTTTGCCGATTCGCTCAAGCAAGATCCATTTGACCGCGCCGCCTATGGATTTCTTGTCGCGGTCGATCGTCCGGATGATGTCGTCAATCGAAAGATCGCCCGCGCGCGGGAGCGGCCCGCAAAGCCTGACCGCCTCACGCAACGATTCTAACTCGCCGGAGGCGAGCATGCCTAGATTTTTCGATATTTCCCCTGCGACCAGCATTCCCCGGCCCACCGCCTCGCCGTGACGAAAGCGCCGGTAACGTGTTACTTTTTCGAGCGCGTGCGCCGTAGTGTGCCCAAAATTGAGAATCCGCCGCGAGCGACGATCGGTTCGGGTGATCTGCTCGCGTTCGTCGCGGGCCACGATTGACGCTTTGAAGCGACACTGCGCGGCGATGAGTTCGCCGAGGTCGCCGCCGCGGCCGAGAAAATCGACGGTCTGACGGAAGAGCTTGCGACTGGCCACTGCGCCCTGCTTCACCGCTTCGCACCAGCCCGCGGTCATTTCACGCGGAGGCAGAGTCCGGAGCGTTTTGGTATCGATCAAGACAAGACTCGGTTGATGAAAAGCGCCGGCCAGGTTCTTGCCCGCCGGCAGGTTTACTCCGGTCTTTCCACCCGCGGACGAATCGATCTGCGCAAGCAGCGTCGTCGGCACTTGAATCAGCGGAATGCCGCGCACGTACACCGCGGCCGCAAATCCGGCCAGATCGCCCACGACGCCTCCGCCCAGCGCAATCACGGCATCGCTTCGCTCGAGACGCGCTTCGCTTATGAAACTGAGCAACTGTTCGAGCGAGCGCAACGACTTGTGGCGCTCGCCGTCCGGCATCAACCAATGAACGACTTTGAATCTTTCCGCTTTGAGACTTCGCTGGACCTGTTGGCCGTAGAGATCAAAAACTGTTGCGTTCGAAATCAATGCCACGCGCCGTGCGCCGGAACCGAGACGGGCTCGCGCTTCGGCTCCCAGCGTCGACAGAGTTCCCGCGCCGATCTCTATTTCGTAGTTTTGTTTGCGCGCCGGCAAGCGCACGTGAACCTGCGGCATGGACTAGACTCTACCGCGAGCACTGGCCCGCAGGTCAAGCCGGATCGGTTCGCACGTCGTCAACATTGAGAACGCGGGCGCCTTCGCGAAACAACGAAGGAACCAGACGCCACTCTCGAATTCCGGATCGTTTCCATTCGGCGAACATACCCGCGGCGGATCTGGTGGCGAGCGGGTTTCCTATTGATTGTGGCGAACGTCATCAACATTGGCGCCGATCTTGGCGGCATGGCTGACGCCACCGAAATGATGACGAGTTGCTAGAACTTGAACGGCCTCTTGATAATGTTCCACGTCATTTTCAGTGTAGCGGTAACTTTGGATTCTTTACGATTCGCATTCTCTTTCGAATCTCTCTGTAGTGCGCTCTCTTTAGATTCTTTCTGAGGCGCCTTATCCTTCGGTTGCCTCTGAAGCGCAATCTCGGGTCTGCTCTGCTGATTCCTGATGGAGGGCGATGAACGCAGTCGCACCCGTGAGCGGGAAGCCGTTACTGACCGCTCGTGCGTTGAAGAAAGATCTTTTGTTGCTTTCGGTTTGCTGATCTCAGAGCGGCTGGTGGAAGGGGCCCGCGTCCCAATTCGAGCTTGGGGCTGAGCTCGAGTTTGAACTGGAGGAACCAGACTTAGTATGGAATTCGAGGGGGAATCCCGCGAGGCCTGACTTTCGGTAAACGAGTCGGGCTGACTTGCGGCATCGAAATAACCGATCAGCAGCGCGCTTGACAGAAGACCAGCCAGCGCCAAAACTGCTAAAAACACGGGAGACTTTACCAGACGGAGAAATGGTGACTGGGTGGCTGCCACCAGCGCTGAAACTCCTGGGGAAACGGGAAGGGTCTCCGGGTCGTCAATCAGGTCGGTGCCGTCGAAATCGCAAACGTGGTGAAAGCTCGCAAAGCTAAAGTCGCATTTTGGGCAGCGCTTCATAGGTCAAGACTCCTGTCGAGGTAAGACTCTGAAATCGAGTTGTAGGGCGAGGGGCGAGGGGCGCGGGAGGAGAATCCGCTAGTGAACGATACACAAATTACGGGGAAGGGACAAGGAAAAGTAGAAGGCAGTAGGCGGTAGGCAGAAGGCGGACGGCAGAAGAACAGGGGCGGGCGCAGTGAGCGGTGACGTATGGATTACCAGTGGAAAGCGCCCGCGATTGGCTGTTTTATTTGCTTGTTGTCTTTGGAAATAAGAGTGCTGGAAGTTTAAACTTCCCGAAAACGCGCACGATGTGGCCCTTTGCCCGGGCCACAATCGAATCAGAAAGGGTAGATGATGATGACTCGAAGGAGTTTCTTGTTTGGCCTCGCGCTGGCGGTGGTCATGGCCGTTTTGGTCTTTGTCTCGGTGAACGCAAAGCCTAAGAAGAGACGGAATGTCGAGCGCGTCTCGGGACCGCCGACACTTACGCTGGCCGCCGAGCCGACCACAGTTCGCGCCTGCGACGACGCGCGCGTGCAGTTGACGGCGAGAGCGTCTTCGCTCGAAGGCCGGCCGTTGCGCTACAAGTGGACGACGAATGGCGGGAGACTTTCCGGTCAGGGCGCGAGCCCAACCTGGGATCTCGCGGGCGCTCAGCCCGGCGTTTACCAGGCAGTAGTCGAAGTTGATGACGGCCGCTATCTCGACTGCGTGGCATTTTCATCGGCTTCGATCGTGGTGGCTGATTGCCCGCCGCCGCCACCGCGAATAGTTTGTCCGAACGTGAGTGTCTCGTGCCCGGACGCGGCTGCCGAGGGACAACCGGCAACTTTTTCGGCAACGATTAGTGGTGGTTCAGGCGGCGTGAGGCCGACCTACAACTGGACAGTTTCGGCGGGACGCATCATCAGCGGTCAGGGGACACCGAGCATCACCGTTGACACCGCCGGTCTTGCGGGCCAGACGATCCGTGCCGACTTCGAACTGGGTGGTTACGGAATGCGTTGCCCGGCGACTTGCGCAACTTCGATTCCCGTCATCATCAAACCGCGCAAGTTTGACGAGTACTACGACATTGCGCGCAACGACGAGAAAGCGCGGCTCGACAATTACGCAATTCAGTTGCAGGGCGAGCCCGGATCGCATGGGTACATCTTCGTCTATCCGTCGAGCAGAGCCCGCGCCAACGAAGCCCAGGCGCGCGCCAGGCGAATCTCGGATTACCTGGTGAATTCGCGCGGCATTGACGCGAGCAGATTTACGGTGACGATCGCAGCGGCGCGGGAGGACTGGTTGTTCGAACTCTGGATCGTGCCGGCGGGCGCGACTCCGCCAACGCCTTCGCGTTAAAGAACGCGAGTCACTCTTGCCTCAGCCGGCGCGGTCCGAAATGATCGCGCCGGTTTTTTATGAGTCAGCTACCGGTGCATTAGCCCGACCGTGAGGGAGGGCTCACAACAGGAGCCCTTGCTTACGCGCGGGCTAGTGCACCGACCCTTTCACAACGGTGTCTGTTTGCACGTATACGACAAAGCGTTTTCCCTGCGGCAGGACTGCATCTTCGCCGCGCTTGAAGCCGCTCATCAACGCGAGTGGCGCAATCGGAAATACAGGCGCCAGCAATACACCCATCAAGACCGTCTTCGTCGCCACTTCACCGCCGTGACTGGTGCCCTTGATTCCATTTCGCCCCGCTGGCAGATCCTTCTGCGCTTGCAGCGGAACGCGCGTGCCGTCGATTGCGACTACATCCTGAATCGTCCACGATAATCGGCCGGCTTTACCCCAGTGACCACCGCGTTTGGCTTCGACGACGCGCCCCGTCACCAGCGAGCCTTTATCGATGAGCGTGACGCCGTCGATCATGACTGGAACGAGCACGCGAAAGCTCAGGTAATCGCCGGGCCGAAAATCGATGGAGCTGACCGTGTAAGTCGCTTCAATGTCGAGGGAAGTGCCGGCGGGTAGTTTCAGTTCGCATGGCGGTGGTTGTGCCGGCGCTGAAGGCGCAGCTGCTGAATCGGACGGTTGGATAGGTTTTGTTGCAGATTCAGGCACCCTGGCAGATTGGGCAGCGAGACCTGAGCAAAGGAAAACGATAGTTAGGAACACCGATATCGTACTTCTCATCGACTGAGTCCTCCTCATGAACCGGATGGTTGTCCATGAGAGGGCAATCGCAGTGCCGCGAATCACGCGATCCGTTGTTCCGTCGGTTCCATTGACTAATGGGCAAACATGACATATGTTTCGCTCACTTTAGGATGGGTGGTCGGAAGTGTTCGGGCTTCGCCATCCTTAAACTCACATCTCTCGAAAGGGGAATAATTTCGATGAAGACTAAAGGTATTTCTCTCCTGGTCATTCTGATCATGGGAGCATTGCTCAGTCAGACACTATTTCCGTTGACTCTGACGGCTCAGGAAATAAAGCCGACAACGGAAGGTGATGAGATCGCAGTTCCGGACGGCACCGAGTTTGAGGTTCTCACTACTGAGGAAATAAGCAGCAAGACCGCATCGGAAAACGATCCGGTTAATTTCAAAGTTGCCGAGGATGTGAAGATAAACAACCGCGTAGTGATTGCGAAGGACACTTTGGTGAAGGGCATAGTGGCTAACGTTGAGCAGAGAGGTCATCTCGGAAAAGGCGGAAAACTTGGTCTGAGAGTCGAATCGACCACCACTGTCGATGGCCAAAAGGTTAAGCTGAGAGCGGCAAAGGGTAAAGCAGATACCGGCACGGTGGGATCTACAATTGCCTTGTCAGTATTAATAAGTCCCCTGTTCCTTTTTCGGAGAGGGAATCACGCGGTGATCAAGCCCGGCACGAAGATTAAGGTCTACACCGACGAAGATAAGAAGGTTAAGGTTCCAGCGAAATAGACGGCGATTTTCATTCCGACAAATTGAAAAGGGCGATCGCCCAGGATCGCCCTTTTTCTGTCTTGATCAGAAACCCAGACTAGACGGTCACGACTTCTTCTTGTTCTTCGATTAAGTATGGTGTCTGTGCCGCAAGCTGTCCGCCGTTATTGTCGGCGATAATTGCATTGATGATCGGAAGACTCAGCGAGTGTTTCCTGGTTATGCCGGGAACGCTGTGGCCGGCGGCGTACACTGCGTGCCGTTCGTTCTGTTCATACCACTCGGCCAGGTTCGCGGTCTTGTGCATGTTCTCAATGATCTGCCGCCAACCCACGCCCGTGTTGTAAGCGCAGAAAGAAATTTCGCCTTCCTGAGTACCGTAAGGAATCACGCACATCTCTGTGCGGCGGAAATCATAATTGAAAAGGTCCTGGAACCACATGCCTTCAACGCACAGGACGCGCCAATTGTCGCTCGTTGTGTCCTGACCAGCGCTGGTCATGCGATCGTTGCGATCGGAATTCGCGTTGGTTGAAGACGGCTTGAATAAATTGATGATTTGCGAGATCGGAAAGCCCTCAGGCGCTTTCGACGCGTCAAAGTTCCGCATGATCGCCATACCCAGCTGCGCATAAGAAAGCTTTTTGCCGCGGGCCGTGTCGGTAATCACCGCGACGTCTTTCATGAACTGTTCGTAGTTAAAGAATTCGAACAGCGAGCTGAACTCGCCCGTCTTCTTATTAACCACCGCCAGCGTGAAGATGCCGCAGTTCGGATGGCAATTGCACGACGACCAGCCCCACGGCGCGTCCGCGCCTTGCAGCATGTCCATCACACTGGTGAACGCTGAGTAAGAAGACAGCGGATACCAGTCGCGCAAAGGCTGCATGCGACCGCCCAACTGATCCTTCAAATCGTGCGTCATGCCTGAGAGCGTGTAACGCTGCTTAATGCGCAGCTCATCAGAAACGTCTTCATCACGACCCGTGAAAGAAACCGGCTGGAAGGCAATGGTCTGGACCTTGTCGATGTTCCTGGCCGCGAACTCAACGATCTGGCCGATGCCGTCGTTGTTGATAGTGTTGACGATCGTTACGACCAAAGTGACTTTGATGCCCACGCTCGCAAGGTTTTCAATCGCGCGGACCTTCACGTCGAACAAATTGCCCACGCCGCGATGCTTGTTCTTTTCTTCGCCGACGCCGTCGAACTGCAAGTACACGCCGTGCTGGCCGGCGGCCTTTGCGGCTTTGCAAAACTCAATGTCTTCCGCGAAGCGAATTCCATTCGTCGCCGCGAGGATGCGATAGAAACCAATCTTCTTTGCGTAAGCGACTGCCTTCAGATAATCAGGCGAGATCGTCGGTTCGCCGCCCGAAAAAAGAATAATGACCTGGCGGCGCGGTTTGAACGACACGGCGCGGTCCAGAATTGCTTTCGTATCTTCAAACGTCGGCTCGTGCACATAGCCAACCTGGTTCGCATCCATGAAGCACGGGTTGCACATCATGTTGCAGCGGTTAGTTAGATCTACAGTGAGCACAGCGCCGCGGCCGAACTTGATATTCGAAGTTCCGTGCTTGTGGACGTGAGAATCTTCGGCGGCCTTAAAGTCGCGGCCAAAAAAGAGCGATTCAATTCGCTCGAGAAACGCCGGGTCGGTGGCCATCACGTCGACGAATAGCCCATGCTTCGGGCAGGTCTTCCGCATGACGACCTGGCCGTTCTCTTCCACTATCTGTGCTTTGATTTCGCCCGGGTGCTCATTCATCAAGGATTCGAGCGACGTGGTGCCGTCGATCACCGCGGTCCGCACTTCTTTGACGCAGCGGGGGCAAAGCGAATCTGTCTCTCTGGGAAAACCAAGCGGTGGCGCGGATCGTTCGTACGATTTCAGCAGCGGGCCGGGGGCCCACTTCGGACGGATAGCCTCGCCTTCGGGCAGGCGCTTATTAACTGATTGAAACGCCTTCCAGGCAACATCCGACAGCGTCGAAACAATCTTCGAGCTTCTGACTCCCGTCAATTTACTCTTGTCGGACTCGCCTCGGCGAAATTGATCACTAAACAATTAATGCTTCTCCTTGGGTGGCGCTTTACGATATTCAGACGCGCCCAAATCATCGAAAGACTAAGAAATTTAGGCAGAACTTGTCGCCCAATAGGCGAATGGATCTGCTGGGCAACGCCCGCCATGATAGTTTGCCGGGACAGTCAAAGGCAAGACAAAAACTCCTCGACTGGTTGCGAAAAGCGGAAAACCTCAATGTTTTCCCGCGCTTTGGTCAAGTCTGCGTTCGCCATTTGCGGTGAGCGCGTTGTACTATCGGCCCCACGCTTCGAAATATGTCATGAGCTCTGCCGCGAAAACAGTTTCTGAACTCGCCGCGCATGTCGGCGGCCACGTGTTCGGCGACAGCAATATCGTTGTCCATCGAGTGGCCAGTCTGGAAACCGCCGCCGAGGGTGAAATCGCCTACGTTGAAGATGAAAAATTCTTCGCAGTAGCTAGCGCGAGCAAGGCTTCGTGCGTGATCGCGCCCGCAGGCGCGGATGTGCAGGCGCTTTGTCGGATTGAAGTGAAAAAGCCAAAGCTCGCCTTCGCTTTGATTGCCGAAATCTTGCATCCTCCGAAGCAGCGCGCCCCGGAAATTCACCCATCGTCGGTCATCGCGCTCAGCGCCAAAGTGAGCGACCGGGTGTTTATTGGCGCGTTTGTCTGTGTCGGCGAGAACTCTTCGGTCGGCGACGGAACGCAAATTCGCGCAGGCGCGAAAATCGGCGACAACGTCCGGGTAGGCAGCGATTGTGTGATTCATCCGAACGTTTTTCTCGAAGACGGTGTGACGATCGGCAATCGCGTAATTCTGCACGCGGGAGTGGTGATCGGCGCAGATGGTTTTGGTTATGTGCGCGATGAACACAGCCATCACAAGTTTCCGCAGATCGGCACGGTCGTAATCGAAGACGACGTTGAGCTGGGTGCTCACACCTGTGTAGATCGCGCGGCGCTGGGACGCACGCGCATCGGGCGCGGCGCTAAGATCGACAACATGGTCCACGTCGGCCACAACTGCGACATCGGCGAACGGGTCGTCATCGCCGCGCAGACGGGCATCAGCGGCAGCGTGACGATCGAAGATGATTGCATCATCGGCGGGCAGGTCGGCTTTGGCGATCACATTCGCGTGCAAAGCGGCGCAGTGATCGGCTCAAAGGCCGGCATTCTTCCCGGCAAAATTGTCCGGCCCGGGGTCTGGTGGGGCATTCCCATTCAACCGCTCGATGAATACAAGCGACTGAACGCGCACGTGAGCCGCTTGCCGCAGGTTCGTGAAGACCTGAAAGAGCTAAAGAAGCGAGTGAAGCAACTGGAAGACGCTGCGGGTCGGAGCAACGAGTAAGCCTTTTGTTTTCAGAGCTTGGCAAAGACTCGAAGTCCACCTAAGATCTTCGAGAAAAAAGTGGTTGACAACCAACGTGAGTTTACGCGAATCTGAGTTCAAGCTTCGTTCTCCCACGAAGTCTTTCCCCCTCAGAAAAGTGTCATCATGAAAAAGCCCTCCATCTCTATTCTCATTGCGCTCGTTCTCTTTGCCGTCACCGCCGTTCAAGCGCAAACGCCCGAATCTGATCCCATCCGCCGCCCGCGCGTCGTGGGTGCGTCCAAACCGAAACCTTCTCCGAAGTTCCAGAGCCAGTCCACGCAATCACAGACGCCGGCGCGTCCCGCAGAAACTGGAACAAAGCCTGAAAAGCCTTCTTCTGCGCCGGTTTCGAGCAAGCCGGAAGCGACCGAGTCCCGCTCGTCAACCGCTGCCCAACGCGAGGAATCAAATGCCTCGCGGTACTTGTCGCCCAATCGCATTCGCTTGCGCCGGACCGAGGCGGAGCGCTTGATGAAGGTCCGTCCCCTGCCGACGGCGATGACTTCGCCTTCGCTCGACTATGTCACGCTGGCGGCGTTACTGCCCGAGACTTCGCAGATTCATCTGATCAAATTAGCGAAGCAAACCTTTCTGACGAAGGGCACTGAGCTTTCGTTGACGACCTCGCAGGGATTGCCGATCCAGCTGCGCGTTGTGCGCGCGAACGGCGTAAACACGGCAGTTACTATCTTCGACAACCGAAATCGATCGCTAATTCCGCTGGTCGTCGAGTTTCCGATCGAGCGGCGCGGCGTCTTTCGCGAGATGGCCTATTACACTTCGGCGCACCCGGCTATTTTGTCTCCCGATGTAGTCAAAGCGGGCCAGACTTACGTTTCCGCGATGGTTGACCTGGCGGCCAAACGCTTGCGCGAACGCAGCTCGCCGGTGGCACAGAACATCGTCGACGTTGCCAAGCGGCTGTGCGTCGTCGAACACGTCGATCACGATCGCTTTCGCAACGAAAACCGCATCGCGCTGTTTGAAGAGATCTATTCGCTTTACGCGCTGAATGAACTCGACACTTACCGCTATTCAGTCAGCTCTGCCGGCGCAGGGGGCATGGTGCAGATGATTCCATGGACGTACGCGCTGATGCGTCAGCGTCATCCGGGCGTCGGTTTGAATCCCGATTTCGTTTTCGGCATGCGCAATCACGGAAACGCTTTGGAAGCGATGCTGCTTTACATGCAGGACACGTGGAACGATTTGGTGGCCAACGACGACGTTCAGTTTGCATTGAGCGCAAAGCAAGCCACGACGAATGAATTGATGGCCGCTGCTTATAATTCGAACGCCGCGAAGTTACCGGGATATATTCGCCGCGGAGGAGCATCGTGGCGCACCTTGATTCCCCGCGAGACTCAGACTTATCTGCAGATCCTGCAATCGTACGACAGCCTGATGAAGGCAAAAGAGAATCACTCTCGCGCCCGGCGATCCTAACTTTCCCTCCACAATTTGTTCTCCGAACTTGCGCCATTTAGTGGCGCAATGTTATATGCAAGCCTGTCCAAAGCTGAGTCTTCCCGGTTCAGGTCTTGCTGATTTTCAAAAAAACATTCGGAGAACGAAATGAAACTAAACATTCTTAGACTGATCGTCGGTGTGCTCTGCTGCACAACCGCTTTGATGGTTATCGCGAACGTTGGCGCGCAAAAATCGCTGCCCGTCGGAAGCGATTTTGCGGTTTCGCTGTCGAGCCTCGGTATCGCCACGCCCGCGCAAACACCGGCCGCTGCAACTGCGCCACCGGAGAAAACCGTCGATCAGACGCGCAAGAACATTCAGGTGCTCAAAGGCCTGCCTGATTCACAATTGGGCACCCTGATGAATTTCATCGCTGTCTCGATGGGCCGGCAGTGCAATTTCTGTCACGTGAGAAAGGGCAACGACTGGGTCTGGGAATCCGACGACAAAGAAGAGAAGCAAACCGCCCGCGCCATGATGAAGATGGTCCTGAGCATTAACAAAGACAATTTTCGCGGCAACATACAAGTGAGTTGCTACATTTGTCATCGCGGTCGCAATCAGCCGAACAGCATTCCGGCATTCCCGCTACCGACACCGCCGCCCCGGCCGCAACCGGCGGCTTCGCCCGCCGCGGGTCAACCGAGTCCGACGCCGACTCCGCCGCCGCCAACGGCCGATCAGATTCTGGCGAAGTACACCGACGCCATTGGTGGACAAACCGCGATTGACAAAATGAAGACGCGCGTGATGAAGGGAACCTATGCGGGCTTTAACGGTACCGAACTCGTGTTCGATGCGTCGCTAACGGCGCCCGATAAGTTCTACATTAGTGTAACCACGCCGCAGGGAACCAGCGAACGTGGCTTTGACGGTAAGGTCGCGTGGGAAAAGAATTCGCGCGGCGTCAACGAGCTTACGAATCCCGTGCTGGACCAGATGAAGTCGATGTTTTTGTCTTTCAGCAACATCAAGCTGAAAGAAGAATTCCCGCGGTTGCGTCTGGGTGGCCGTGACAAGATCGGCGACCGCAACGTCGTCATCGTCAGCGGCACCACCGCCGATAATCATCGCGCGCGTTTGTTCTTTGACGCCGAGACTGGCCTGTTGCTGCGCCGGATCGGTTACACCGAGACGATGATTGGCGTGATTCCTGAGCAGATCGATTTTGAAGATTACCGCGACGTGGACGGCGTGAAGCTTCCGTTCACGGTAAAGATATCTTCGGTCGAGCCGGGCCTGGTCTCAACACGCAAGTACTCCGAGATTAAGATGAACGCGCCGGTCGACGATTCCAAGTTTAAGATGCCGGCGGCGCCAGCGAAGGCAACGCCCTGAGTGTCGTGCAGACACCGCCGCCGATCCAGGGGGCCAGGTCTCTCCGCATTCTGTCGCGGCCGGAGATTTTGACAATGACGACGTTATCCATTTAAACCGACGCAGCCCGCGATTATCCGTTGATTACCGCGGGCCGCGCACCCAATCCCTTCCGAAAACAATTCATCTTAGGGCATGGTGAGGTTGAACTTGTACCATCCCGACTTGCCAAAAAACCTTCCGCCCTCTTTGTCGTAGAGCGCGAGGTAAAACTTGAGCGTATACTTCTCGCCGGTTTCCATGTTGAGCGCTTCATAGGGCATGAAAAGTTGCAGGTCGTTATAGACCGCCGGATCGTACGCCGGCGTGAAATTAGTTGTCGCCGCAACATTACCCTTCTTGTCGCGGTAATTTGCATCACCTGACTTTAGCGGCGTGTTGTCCGCGTCGTCGTAATAAAAATAAGCGATCATCATGCAGGGGACGTTGAGTCCGTATCTGACGTGGAACTTGGCGTGCACGCTCATGCCCTTCACGCCCTCCACGGTGACGTTATGAACAATTCGCGCGCCCTCGTATATTGCTTCGGGATCTTCGAAAGTCACGACATTGCGACTGAGAACATCGAGTCGTGACGAAGACGGCTGCGTGGTTTCCGGCATGTGCTTAGCCGAAGTCGGGTAGCCAGAAAGCCCGGCCACGGTAAGAATCAAAGCGGCCATTGCCGAGATCTTGACGGCAAAGTGTTTGTGATTCATTTATCTCCTTCTATTTGAACCTGGACGGTATTGTTAGTTGAAACTACTTGCTTGTAGTTACCGAAGAGAGTTTGTTCCTTGGTCATTGTACCTGAAAGAATCACAAAAGACTTCTCACCCAGCCGCCGTCCACTTGGAGCGTCACGCCGGTGATATATGACGCGCGTTCCGAAGCGAGGAAAGCAATCGCGGCGGCGATCTCTTCCGCCGCGGCCATCCGGCGCATTGGAGTCTGCGCTGACCACAGATCGACCAGCTCCTGTTTGGTTTTGCCCGTTGCTTTGCTGCGCGCTTCGGCCAGTTCGTCCTGCCTCTCGGTCATCGTGTAACCGGGCGCGACGTTGTTGACCGTTACACCTTCGGCGGCGACTTCGTTCGAGACGGTCTTGGCCCAACCCGTTAACCCTGCGCGCACAGTGTTCGAAAGCAGCAAGCCATCGACCGGCTGCTTAACTGAGATTGAAGTGACGTTGATTATTCGTCCCCACTGACGCTCGCGCATTCCCGGCAGGACCAGCTTGGCGAGCCTGATTGCCGAGAGCCCGTTGAGTTCGAACGCCTGGCGAAACATCTCGAGGTCGGTGTCCGCGAAAACTGTCGCGGGCGGGCCGCCGGCGTTGGTGACGCAAATGTCTACGCGGCCAGCGCGTTCCAGCGCAACGTTGACGAACTGCTCTGATTCCTTTTCGTTCGTGACATCCGCGGCAATGCCGGCCACGTTGGCGCCGGTCTCTTCGTGAATTTTCTGCGCCGCTTCTGACGCGCGCGCTTCGTCGCGCGAACACAGAAATATGCGCGCGCCTTCACGCGCCAACTCGCGCGCAGCGGCAAAGCCAATGCCGCGGCTGGCGGCGGCAACTAAAGCAACGCGATCTTTTAATCCAAAATCCATATTAGTTTCCTTCCGATTTCGAGACCGGGGCAGTAGCCCGACCGTCAGGGAGGGCTCATTAACGGGAGCCCTTGCTTACGCGCGGGCTACTGCCCCGCTTCGCGGAAACACGCATCCAACAAGCGAGCCGGATCGTTATCACAAAATACGCGCGCCTTTGTGACTTTCGGAAAAGTCCCGACGAGGCGCTCAATTTCATCGGCGACGCCGCCGGTCCCGGTCAGGCTTCCGATGATCTTGCCTTCATCGTATGCAATCGTGAACTCGTTTAGCGAACCCATCGAGCCGGCGATGAACAGAACCACATCACACGAGCGCACCAGCACGACGTTGCGGCCCTTCAATCCAAAACCGGTGTAGATGATTGCGTCGCAAGCGTCGGTTGGCAAGCCATAACGTTCGACGTGCTCATGTTCGTCGTGCGCGGGCGAAATGCCGACGTGCAGCGCTCCCGCATCGTGCGCCGCTTTTCCGGCCGTGTAAACCAGTCCAGTCGTCGCGCCGGTTAGAAGGATCGCGTCTCGCGCCGCGATGGAACGGCCCAACGCGACGGCCTGTTCGCGCAGCTCAGCGGGCGGGTGCTCCTCAGCCGACCCCATGACTCCGATTTTGATCTTCATCATGTGTTTAGAGGCGGGCTACTGCCCGCCATCATCTGAGATTCCGACCACCGGCGGGCGATAGGCAGCCTCTAAACTGCCAGTCTCTTCTTGCTTATCCCACCACTTCCGCGTGGCAAACAAGATTAGCCCCGGCAGTAAAAAGAACGTGCCGACGCCAACCGTGACCACCCTTGGCGAAAAGCCAAAGCGATCCATCAATTCGCCAACAACGTAATTCGACCCGGCCATCGTCAGCGTTAGCAGCGCCAACTCGGCCGCGAACACGCGCCCGCGAAATTGATCTTCGACCGATTGCTGCAACAGCACGGTCGAGAAAACCCAGAGGATGCTGCCGCCGGTGTGCGCGACTGCCAGAAACAGCAGGGCAAGAGCGAAACTTCGCGAAACAGCAAAAGCGATGTAAAAGGCGCCGCCGATCAAAAACCCTATGCCAATCGCGTTCTGCATCTGTTTGCGCGTCTCGCCCGCCCAACGCCGCGCGACGATTGGTCCGATTGCGGTCCCGATGCCGCGCGCGGTGAACAAGACCCCGATACCAGTCGCGGTCTTGCCGGCCACCGGAAAAACTCGCTCGCCAAAAACGGCCAGCAGAGTCAGAATGCCACCGCCCATCCCCCACGCCGGTTTCACCATCAGGTAAGCGAAGACTCTTGGCCGATGCTTGACGTAACGCGCGCCTTCGATCGTGTCGCTGATGCCGAGCGCCTTGGCGACAGTAAGTTTCGCTTTCACGCGCGGCGGGCGCTTGGGAAAAGTCACGCTCGCGATCAACCCCGCGGACGCGATGAACGAAAGGGAGTCGAGCACGAAGGCCGCGTTGGTTCCGAACCAGCCGGCGACCAAGCCGCCGAGCGCCGCGCCCAACGTCAGCATCGCTGACCAGGTAACCGATGAGATGGCATTTGCGGGGAGCAGTTCTCGATCCGAAACGATCGAAGGAACCGCGGCAGTCTTAGCCGGCTCGAAAAACGCCGAGAACGCAAGCTGTAAGACTGTCAGAACGTACACCAGCCACATTTGATCGGGCCGGCGCACCAGTAAGAAGCCAAGCACTACCAGGGCACGCAGAAGATCCGCCGTGATCATAATCGTGCGGCGGCTGAATCTGTCCGCGACGACGCCGGACAATGGCCCCATAACGACGCTCGGCAGAAATCGCGCGACCATGATCAAAGCGACCGCGCGGCCCGACCCCGTCAGACGCAAGACGATCGTATAAACCGCAATCGTATCGAACCAGTCGCCCATCTGGCTGACAACCTGGCCCAGCCACAGCAGACGAAAGCGGCGATTGGTCCGCAGCAATTCGCCATAACCGACGGTTCGCATTCCTTCGACACTGGTTTTGATCGCTTTGCTCAAACTGTTTTCGGGAACCAAAAGATTTTGAAAAGGTGCACTTTGGAAAGTGCGCTTGTCAACTTTTAGTTTGCTGACCTGGCCGTCTCTCACACGCGTGTAGCGAGGGCCAGCTTGGGAGGAAACCTGACCGAGACTTTCACTTTGACCTGTCACATTGAAGATGTAGTCCGCCGGCGCCAGTTCTGTTACTTTTCGCTCCGTCGCAAAGGCCTGTCGGTTCGGCGCTCTGCAGCAAATTCCTCAACTAAACGCGACGGCACGGGCCTTGTTAAGGGTTGGTCGCGGCTAGGAAGCGTTAACCGCTGAATGGGCTCACCGCACTGAGCCCGCTAGCCGCGTAAGATTTGATCGAGACGCGCAGCGCGCAGTCTCGCACGGAAGAATCGTTACACCCCAGATGGCAGACGCGGTGCCGCGGACGCCACTTGCCCAGTCAAGCGCCGGAAACGAAGAACCGAGTTGCTCCGGCATTTCGTTTTCGGCGCGGACTCTTGCGCTGAAGGAGAGCTTGAAGAAAGCAAGCCGGTCACCCGACAGCGAAATAAAACCAATCGAAATGCCCGAGCGCAAACCCGGCAAAGATGCGGGTCATCGTCTGCGTCGGCGCCGTCGTGTTCGTCTTACCAAAATTAGCCCGGAAGCCCTTATAAGTACTGCTATTAATTAAACTTCTTGACAACCCGACCCCCAATCTTCCAATCTGGAAGCAGGGTGCGGACCGACTCGTCCGCCAGCCGCATTTTTATTGCCCCCCGCGGCCCTGCGCAAGCCACCAGCTCGCGCCATCCTTGCCCGACCCCGCGCTTGCGATTGCAGGCGATACTGACGCACAGAACCTCGCTCTCCAGATTGATGCCAGGCTCAATTAGCTTAACGACCAATGCGGCCACGCTGCTGATCGTCGATGACGACCGCAGCGCGCGGCATGAACTGCGCAGCGTCTTTGAAGGCGCGGGCCATCGCACGATCACGGCTGCTGATGCGCCATCTGCGTTGCGTCTGCTGCACAGGGAATCATGCGATCTGGTCATGCTGGACGTGACCCTGCCCGAAGTTGATGGACTGGCGCTGTGCCGCCTGTTGCGCGCGCAGCCGGCCATGCAGCAGTTGCCGGTGATCGTCTTTTCTGCCGACGACAGCGAGAACAAAAAAGTCGAAGCTTTCGCTGCCGGCGCGGATGACTACATCGTCAAGCCATCGACGCCCGGCGAATTGCTTTCCCGCGTTAACTCTCATCTGAACTATGCCCAAAGGGAATGGGAACTGATTGGCAGCAACCGCGAACTACAGTTCCTCGCCGATCTGGGACGCGGTTTGTTGCAGACGCTCGTGCCCGACCAAGTTGCGCGGCGAGTTGCTGGAGCAACTTACGAAGGAACGAATGCGGCGCTGTGCGCATGCGCGGTTAAGAACAGCGGCGACGGTTTGGCGATCTGCGTTTTCGATCGAGAGGGCAGCGCCGAAAGCTCGGCGTTGGTAAACCTCGATCGTTTGCAACGTTGGCTGGCTGTCTCTGATTCGCCGTCTCTGCTCACAAACCATAGAGAGTTTCTGTTGAGAGACCAGCAGCATCGGACAGAATATGTTGCGCCGATTCGTTTCGGCGGACGTGACCTCGGCGCGCTCGTCGTTGCCTTCGGCGCTGCGGAGGATTGCAGCGAAGATAGATGCCGCCTGGTGGATGCCGCGGCGCAGCAGGCCGGACTAGCGACGCACATCTCTCTGCTTTACCTGGGCGCGCGCGAGTCGGCCGCGACCCTTGCGCAAGAGGTTGACCGCCGCACCGTGGAATCCGCGATGCAGGAGCGCTTCACCGAAGCGATCATCGACAGCCTGCCACTTTCGCTTTACGCGATCGACCGCGATTACCAAATTGTTGCCTGGAACCGAAACCGCGAGTTGGGCGAGCTGGGCTTACCGCGCGGCGAAGTGTTGGGTCGAAATATTTTTGAAGTGTTGACCAAACAAAGACGCGAGCTACTGGAACGTGAGTTCAGCAAGGTTTTCGCCACCGGCGAAATTCACCGCGTTGAGCAGGAAACGGTAAGCCAAAATGGCGAGACAAATCATTGGCTGATCAGCAAGATTCCGATGCGCGTTAACGAAAGCAACGAAGTGTCCCATGTGATCACGGTTGGCGAGAACATCACCACGCGCGTCAAATCTGACCGCGCGGTGGCGCGTACCGAGAAGCTGGCCGCGGTTGGCCGCCTGGCTGCCGGAGTCGTGCATGAAATCAACAATCCGCTCGCCACGATCGCGGCCTGCGCCGAATCGCTCGGCAAACGAATCGAAGAAGGCGCCTTCAATAGCTCGCCAGACGTCGCAGATTTGCGCGAATATCTTGGGCTGATTCGCGATGAAGCCTTTCGCTGCAAAGCGATCACGAATGGCCTACTGGATTTCAGTCGCCTGCGGGGCGGGCAATTTGTTCCGATCGACATGGCCTATGTGCTCAAGACCACGGCGCGGCTGGTAACACATCAGCAGCGCGGCGACAATATTCAAATCTCGGTCGAGGCCCCCGCAAGTCTCCCCAGGGTTTCCGGCGACGTTGGTCAACTACAGCAAGCGGTGGTCGCGCTTGCCACTAATGGAATCGATGCGATGCCTGAGGGTGGCACCTTGACGCTGCGCGGGAAACAGTCGGGTTCGCGCGTGCTGGTGGAAGTCAGCGACACGGGCATCGGCATCCCGCCAGAGAACATGACCAAGATTTTCGATCCGTTCTTCACCACGAAAGATGTGGGCCGCGGCACCGGGCTGGGGCTGGCAGTCTGTTATGGTATTTTATCTGAGCACGGTGGCCGGCTGGACGTGCGATCGAGTTTAGGCGTGGGCACAACATTCACGATCACGTTACCCATCGCCAACGAGTAGAATTAACCTACCCGAGTGCGGAGTACAATCAAGTGGACCAACAACGTGACGCGCGACTGCTGATAGCCGAGGACGAGGCCAATCTGCGTTTGGTGTTGCAGAAGGAGCTGCAAAGGCTCGGCTATCGAGTTCATGCGGCGCCCGACGGCGAAGCGGCGCTGCGCCAGCTCGAAGAGAACAACGTCGATGTGCTTTTGTGCGATATAAACATGCCGCGCATGGACGGCATGGAGCTCTTGCGCCGCGTTCACCAACGGCCGAGTCCCCCCGAAGTGATCATGCTCACCGGCCAGGGAACGATCGAAACCGCCGTCGAGGCCATGAAGAACGGCGCGCACGATTACCTGACGAAACCTTACAGTATTAACGAGCTTGACGTGCGTGTGCAGCAGGCCGCGGACAAGCGCCGCCTGCGCACAGACAACCAGCGATTGCGCGCGCAGATCGAGCGTAAATCTGCTGCGCCGGAAATCGTGAGCCATTCGGAAGCGATGAAAGAAGCGATTCGCCTGGTCGAGCGCGTCGCGCCGTCTGAAGCCTCTGTGCTGATTACCGGCGAGTCAGGCACGGGCAAGGAGTTGATCGCGCAAGCCATTCACCGGCTGTCGAAGCGCGCCAGCGGATCGTTTATCGATTTGAACTGCGCAGCGTTCCAGGAGACGCTTTTGGAATCGGAATTGTTCGGCTATGAAGCCGGCGCGTTTTCCGGCGCCAAGGCGCGCAAGCTGGGGCTGATCGAGTTAGCCGAAGGCGGCACGCTCTTCCTTGACGAAATATCTGAGTTGCCGGCGCCGCTACAGGCGAAACTGTTGCGCGCGATCGAGACGCGCACATTTTTCCGCGTCGGCGGCGTTAAAAAAGTAGAAGTCAATGTGCGTATCGTCGCGGCCACCAATCGTAACCTGGATGCCGTGGTCGGCGACGGATCGTTTCGTGCGGATCTGCTTTATCGTATCAATAGTTTTCAGATTCATCTGGCGCCGCTGCGCGAACGTCCGGAGGACGTGGCGCCGCTGACCGAATACATCCTGAAGCAACTGGCGGGAGCGAATGCGCCGCAGCTTACCGAGGAAGTTATCGGCAGACTGCGTGCTTACAACTGGCCCGGCAACGTGCGGCAGCTTCGCAACTGTCTGGAGCGCGCGGTTCTGCTTTCGAATGAAGGCCGGATCACGACCAACGAACTGCCACCCGAAGTGGCGCGTGCGAATGGCGCGATGCCGTTCTTGGCGGGGCCGGTTTCGTCGGGCGTGGGTCCAGCGGCGGCCAGCGATTCGGGTGGCCTCTCCTTGCGCGAGGTTGAGAAGCAACAGATTATCTCGGCTCTGGAACAAACCAGCTGGCATCGTGGGAAAGCCGCCGAGATGCTGGGGATCTCGCCCTCAACTCTTTATCGCCGGCTGCGTGATTACAATTTGGAAGGGCGTCTGCGTTAGTTGAGTCGGTACAGAAACAAAAAAGCCGCAGGCAGCCTTTGCTGTCTGCGGCTTTTAGCTGGACCGAGCGATCCATGGTTGAACTAAATGATCTGTTTCTTTTGCTGCTGTCTTCGACGACGATAGTAGAGCCCGGCCAGCCCGGTACCGAGCAGCGCCAGCGTAGCCGGCTCGGGTGTAGAAGTCGGAGTTGTCGTAAAGCTAAAGGTGATGCCGTTGTTCCAGAAGTGACAATCCGGGTCGAAACCGAACGCGATATCGCCGCCATTCATGAAGTACGCGCTCAAGATCTGTAACTGATCCGCGGTAAAGGTGTAGACGAAATCCGTCGCCGTGGTCGTGAATGACTCCTGCGTCAGAAACGTATTCGCAGTGCCCGGAGCAACCAAAGGGTTGTTCAGATAGCGGCTGCCGGCAAAGTCATCGGCAATGTCCGTAACCGGGACTTGATTGGCCGGAGCATCCTGAAACGATCCGACGCTCGCGTTTCTTGCCGTGTCGAGCAGGTGAATGAAGAGCATGTTGGGATTGCGGTCCCAGTTCGCGATGTTGTGAAACGTAAGCGTTGCACCTGTGATGGTCTGGCCAGTCAGATTAACGCCGCCGATGCGCCAGGTGTAAGCCTCATGATGATCCAAATTGAATTGGTTCGGCCCGCCGCTGCCCTGGTTTGATCCCGTTGCCGGCGCTTGAAACGTAACCACATTGGCTAACGCAACCGTCGGTAACACAAACAGAATGGCCGCCGCAAACAAGATAACTAACTTTCGCACGAAATTTCTTCCTTCGGTAAGGTCTTCTTCGACTCTCGTCTAAAGGAAATGGTTAGTAGGTATACATTTCCACGACTTTGCCTAAAAAAGGCTGAATTTTGGTCGAATATTTGGGCGGGATATTTCCGCATCGTTAGTTTTTGGGCAGCCACTTTCCGACCGCGACCAAAACCAAGTGCTCAGGATTCTGTTTGCTGATTGGCTTCTTGGTGGTCGGGCATGTTTGCCCAGTGATGGCTGCATAGAACTCAGGGGGAATCTTGCCGTTATAAATGTCGCTGAGATTTCGAACCTCAAAGGATTCTTCCAGCGAAACTCGCAGAAGCATATCGTGAAAGTTACCGCATTCGGAGCAAAGTATCTGAAGGTCGTACTGAGGCATCTTGGTGGAAGGCCAAGTTCGTTGCAAGATTCTGCGCAAGCAGTCTTATATCACGGCTCATAGCCAGTTACAATAACAAAAAAGTTTGTATGAGGCGCGTCCATTGGTGCCCCCGGATAATCAACCATATCAGCGGCGCTATTAGGCGAGAGCTTTGGGCCTATTTCAGCAAGTCCCACGATTCGGAGCTTTGCGGCGTTCCGAACGCCAAGCCAAACCCTTCGGCAGTGGGATCAGGGACTCAGCGGTCGATAGGAGCGTAGGGTGCCAAGATGTCGGCGCAGGCAGACCACTGCTGGAGAAAAGTAATACACCTGTTATGAAGTAATGCTTGTGATGTCGCGGCGGCTCTCGCGCTATGACCAGCAAATCGCTCAGGATACAAGATTTTCAGTTGACGGATTGCTGGATAATCCAGAGCTAACGGCTAATTTTTGAGCAGCTTGCGGTCGATCTTGCCTCGATCATTCTTTGGGAGCGAATCGACAAACTCAATCCAGCGTGGGTATTTGTAGAGCGCAAGTTTCGCTTTGACGAACTGCTTGATCTCTTCCGCGAGCACTTCAGTTCCTTCGCCACGCGCGACGATGAACGCTTTCGGTTTTACCAGGCCGTCGCCGGCGTCATGGCCGATGACGGCGCATTCCGCGACCGCCTCGTGTTGCAGCAGGCAGTTCTCAATTTCCGCCGGCGCGACAAAGACGCCGCCGACTTTCAGCATGTCGTCGGTGCGGCCGTGATACCAGTAGTAGCCATCGGCATCGACGTGAAACTGATCGCCGCTCGTGCACCAATCCCCGGCGAAGGTTTCTTTCGATTTCTCATGCGCGTTCCAATAGCAGAGCGCTGCCGAATCGCCTTTGATCTTGAGCGTGCCCATCTGGCCACTGGCGACTTCGTTTTCATCGCCGTCGACAATCTTTGCTTCGTAGCCTGCCACGATGCGCCCCAGACTGCCCGGCTTCACATCTTCGGGGCGGTTCGTGATGTAGATGTGGAACATCTCGGCAGAGCCAATGCCGTCGCAAATCTCCGCGCCGAACGTTTCCTTCCAGCGATGATAAAGCTCGATCGGCAGGGCCTCGCCAGCTGAATAACAAAAGCGAATGCTCGACAAGTCAGGCGTGCTTGTCTGTTGGACGTTGAGCATCGAATTGATCATCGTCGGCACGGTGGTCAGAATTGTCGGCCGATAACGTTCGATCACTGCGAACATCTTTTCCGGGGTCGAGCGTTCCGCAAAGAGCGCGGTCGCGCCGCCCACCGCGAAGGGAAACAGCAGATTCGTTCCCGTAGCGTAGCCAAAGAAAAGCTTGGGAACCGAAACCGTCAGGTCGTTTTCGTTGACGCCCATCGCGCGTTTGGCAAAGACTTCGGTGTTGTAGGGAAGGTCGTGCTGTAAATGCACCGCGCCTTTTGGATGGCCGGTCGAGCCGGAAGTGAACAGCCAGATCGCGATGTCGTCGCGGTGCGTGTCTGCCGCCCGGCAAGCCATGGACTGAGACGAAAGGGTTTCAGAAAAAGAAAACGACTTCAGGCGGCTTTGAGAGTCGATTAGTTCAACGTCGATCGCGTCCTGGTTACTGACCACCAGTACCGCTCGCAAATGTTCCGCGCCAGAGACGGCCTCATTGAATGGTTTAAGAAATGATTCGTGCACGATCGCCGCGCGGGCCCGCGTGTACTCCAGATAGTATCGGTAGTCATCCGCCGTCAGCAGCGGATTAACCATGGTAATTACGGCGCCAATCCGGGCCGCGCCAAACCAGGTCCAAACAAACTCCGGACAATCAGGCAGAACGATCAGGACTCGATCTTCGATCTTCACCCCCAACATGCGCAAAGCATTCCCGACTCGATTCGACATCCGCGCCGCCTCGGCGTAGGTGAACGTCTGATCTTCAAAGTAGAGACAGACTTTGTTCTCGCGTCCTTCCTCCAGGTTGTGGTAGAGGAAGTAGTCGGCCATGTTGAAGCGTTCGGGGAAGTTCATCCTCAATGGTCTCCAGAGGTCTAAGAACTTACGAATGAACGGCGTTGCTCAGGCCCAACCTAAGTCTTCGCAAACGGACATCCCTGATCGTCGTGCTTCGTGGTGAGAAACGTTCTTGCTTCCCAGATTTCGGGAAAGAATTTCTTGTCCAGAGTCTTTTGCAGATAGCCGACACCTTCCGACCCGCCCGTCCCAGGTTTGGTTCCCACCATGCGCTCGACCATCTTGATGTGGTGCGAGCGCCACAGCGAAAAGTATTCATCGTGTTCCAGCAGCGCTTCGGCCAGTTGATATTCTGGACCGAGCTGTTCGGGATGCGTGAGCACTTCGCACATCGCCCGCTGGCGTTTGCCACGATTGCTGCGGCGTTCCTTTTCGTCGCGGGGAGCGTCGCTGGCCGGCGTGTCGAATCCGCGCCGGCGCAGCAAAGCAAAGAATGCCTCGCCGAGTGAAGGCGTCGTCATGCGCGTCTGAAGGCGTTTACGGGCAAAATCATCGTGCGCAAAGCTGCGCAGCACCGCGTCATCTTTCAAACCGGAAGAAAATTCGATCTCGCGAAACTGCATCGACTGAAAGCCACTCGCCGGATTCAGTTCATCGCGGAAGGCGAGGAAGCTGATCGGCCTCATGGTTTCCAGTATATGAATTTGCGCGATCAGGAGCTTTTCAATTTCAACCACGCGGCGCAGTGCCTGGGCGGCTTCCGCTGGATGATCTTCCTTCATCAGGCCGATAGCCGCGTCAATCTCGTGCAGGATTTGCTTGAACCAGAGTTCATAAGCCTGATGTACCGTGATGAAGAGCAACTCATCGTGATGTGCCGGCGACGACAGGCAGGTTTGCAAGTCAATTAACTCAGGCACGCGCAGATATTTGTTGTAGGAAAGCGGGGCGTCTTTGCCGTAGGTGTCTGACATGATGACTTGTCGATCGGAGTTATGCTTTCGGAAAACCGGACATCTCACGCACGCGGCGCGCTTGCGCCAGGTGCCGCTGGCCATGTACGACCGTGATCACAAACGCGTCGGCCAGACTGTAGCGGACTAGCGGCGTGACGGGCGACCTCAGCCGCGTTTTATTGTAATCAACTCCGTTAGTCTCTCGGACGAACTCAATGAATCGCGCCTGCTGCTCCAGAAAGCTCTCAAGCGTGCCTTGAATTGCTGACGACTCAGACGGTCGGAGCACTTTCGGCGCGGTCAGATTCCTTTCTGCCTCTGGCACCACTAGCTTGATTAGCCATCCGCCAATCAATGTTGGGCGATATGATGGCGACGAAGCTACCGGCCATTTCTTGCGCGAGCGAGCAAGCGCTGTGGTGAAATACGGAACGAATTTGCTGGACGCTACCGCGAGATGATCCAGACACTGCGCGATGCTCCACTTGTCCGGAGCCGGTTTCCAATTGAGTTGAGCCTGACTAAGGCCGGAAACTAACTGGCGGGCTGCATCGCTGTTCTTTGCCGCCTCCGCGGCGATCGTTTGCAAAAACTCCTGGGATTCCTGGAATACTTTCATGGTGTTTCCTTTTGGAGTGCAGTGACTTGTCACCGCCTTACCTTGTCGGTATTAAGAGAAAAGCGCCGACGAGTCGGCGCACTCCAAATCAAAACGCCGCGCCCGCTTTTTCCTGCGCTGCGTAGGCGCGCGTGTCGCGGATCTTTTTCATCTCAGCGATCACGAGTTCCAGCTCTTCGTCCTTCGTGTAGAAGTGCGGCGAGATGCGCACGCCTGCGCCGGGGCGATAGTCGACGATGAACTCGCGGCGAATCAATTCCTTCGCGATGCCGGCGGCATTATCGTCCCAAACCGTGATCGTGCCTCCGCGCTGGGCCGGATTTTTCGGACTCGTGACCCGAAAACCCGCGGCTTCGGCCAGTTGGATCAGCCCTCCGGTTTGCCGCATGCTCTTTTCGCGAATCGGTTCAACGCCGATTTCATTAATGATCTGGTACCCGCTTTGGGCGGCGTACAGCGCTGGAATCGCCGGCGAGCCATGCAGAAACCGGGTGATATTCGGAGCGTAATGCATCTCAGTTTCGAATGCGAAGGGTGATTCGTGCGCCATCCAGCCGGTCGTCTTCGGCTCGAGTTGGTCGATCAAATCAGGCCGCACGTAAAGATAGCCTGCGCCCGGCCCGCCGCAAAGCCACTTCACTGAACCACCCGTCGCGAAATCTACATTCAGATTTTTCACGCTAAACGGAACTGTGCCGGCCGATTGATAGACGTCGAGCACGACCTGCGCGCCGACTTCATGCGCGCGCTCAGTGATCGCTTTCGCATCCTGCAGAAAGGCGCTCTTGTACAGCACATGAGAGATCGGCACGAGCAGAGTCTCTTCGTCGATCGCCGCGAGCATTCGCTCCAGCGGCACCGTCATGCCGTCGTCGGATTTTACTACCTCGATGCGCAGGCCGTGCTCACGAGCGTGCGCCTCGTAGACGTACATCACCGAAGGAAAGTTCAGTTCCGAATAGACGATTTTGTTTCGCTTCGAGTTCGCGGGCAGCGGCAGGAAACAGGAAAGGATCAGTGACTGACAAATCGAGACGTTCTGATGCATCACGACAGTTTCCGGATCCGCGCCGATGATGCGCCCGACTTCGTTGCCAACGCTAACGGGCATGTTCCACCAGCCTTCGGCCCACGCCCGCACACCACGCGTCGCCCAGATGTCGGCGTACTCATGCAATCGATCGTAAGTGGCGCGCGGCATCGCCCCGAGACTGTGCGAGATCAGGTAGACCGCTCTTTCGAGGATCGGAAACTCAGAACGCCATTTAAGAAGGTCGTCAATCAAGATGCTCTCCGTTTAGACCCGGATAATCTACCACAGTTGGAGAGTCAGAGTCGGACGCATGACAAACGAGATTTGGAGTGCGCTGACTTGTCAGCGCTTTCAAAAGCGGCGACTAGTCGCCGCACTCCAAAAAATGCTCGCCGTGTTAAAGTGAGCACGCGATGTGGAAGTTCCTGAATCCAATCAAGCATCCAATTCCGCCGACGCGCTGGCCCACGGCGGAAGAGGCAAGTCAATCACGCTTGTTTCAGCCGATAAGCGTTGGGGCTATAACACTCGCAAGTCGCACCTGGGTGCCGGCGATGGTGCCCTGGCGCGCGACCGAAGACGGTTTTGTTACGCAGGACAATCTCGATTGGTATCGCCGTTTTGCTGAAGGACGACCCGCGGCGCTGGTCGTCGAAGCGACCGGCGTGCGCGATATTCCCAGCGGCCCATTGCTGCGAATCGGCCACGATCGGTTTCTGCCCGGATTGAAACAACTGGTCGAAACGGTGCGCGCAGCGAGCGATGGTCAAACGAAGCTTTTCATTCAGATCATCGATTTTCTCGCAGTGAAGCGTCGTCCTGATCCCCAGAAATACTTCCAGCGATTCCTCGAAATCACCGACCGCCATCGTCAAACAATCTCAGAACTGATGGAGGATTCGTACTGGCTCGGCGCAAATGAAACCGAGGTTCGTTCTTTTCTCAAAGACGCGCCGGACCAAGTCGTCGAGCGCGTGCTCAACGAGCGCGAGCTGGAGTCACTGCGCTTCGGTTATCGCGAGCGGGTGACTGATACGCATCTGCCTCACGTTCGCGAATTGCCGCAAGTGTTGCCGCCGATTTTTGCCGAGGCCGCGCGGCGCGCGCGTGACGTTGGATTTGACGGCGTCGAGCTGCACTACGCGCACGCGTACACGATGGCGGGCTTTCTGAGCGCGCTGAATGACCGCAGCGATGGTTATGGCGGGCCAAGTGAAAATCGTGTGCGCCTGCCGCTCGAAGTTTATCGCGCGGTGCGCAAAACAGTCGGCGACGATTACGTGGTCGGCGTGCGTTTTCTCGGCGACGAAGTAATCGCCGGCGGCAATCGTATCGACGACGCGGTTTACTTCGGCGTGGAGTTCGCGAAAGCGGGTATGGATTATCTTTCGATCTCGAAAGGCGGAAAGTTCGAAGACGCCGAGCAGCCGAAAGTCGGCCAGGCGGTCTATCCTTACACTGGACAGAGTGGTTACGAGTGCATGCCGACGACGCTGTCCGATGCACGCGGCCCATTTGGCCGCTCCGTTCCACTGGTGGGTGCGATCAAGCGCGCGGTCAATGCCGTTGGACTCGAGACGCCAATCGTCGCCACTGGCGGGATAACTACTTTCGAACAAGCTGAATCAATTCTGCAAAGCGGTGACGCGGATATCATTGGCATGGCGCGCCAGGCGCTCGCCGATCCCGATTGGTTCATAAAAGTGAGACTCGGGCGCGGCGATGACGTGCGCCGCTGCACTTACACTAATTACTGCGAAGCTCTGGATCAAGCGCATCGCCAGGTCACGTGTAAGCTCTGGGATCGGAAGGAACTCGACGAGCCCGGCGTCGCGATGGCAAGTGATGGGCGGCGGAGACTGCTTGCGCCGAAGTGGGGAACTTAATCCGCAGATTACGCAGATTACGCAGAACAGAAATCAACAGGAAAGCTTTTCCGTTCTCACTTCGTCTTATCTGTGGAATCTGCGTAATCTGCGGATCCTGCCGCCGCTTCGTACGCTGCCACAAACTCGGGATCGCGCCGCCGCAGGGCCTCATCATCAACTTTTCCACTCCGCGTCATCAACGCATACGCGAGTTCAATCGGCGTAAGGTGCATGTAGTCTCTCGCCTGCTCAAACCACACCATGCTGTCGTAGGCCGCGGCCTGATAGTCTTCAATGATTGGCCGGCGCGTCTCTTCAAACAAACGCAAAGCAGCCGGCACTTCCGGTGTTCGATCAAAAGATTCCTTCAGCGCAATCGCGTCTTCCATCGCCAGCTTGGTGCCTGAGCCGATCGAGAAGTGCGCCGTGTGCAGAGCGTCGCCGAGCAGGACGACATTCTCAAAACTCCAATGCGCATTCTTAACCAGCAGGAAATTGAGCCACTTTGAGTTATTCGAAAGCAACGCCTGGCCATTTAGGTCGGGTGCGAATACTGCGGCGAGATAGCGAAGCGTCTCTGCCTCTGACATCTCGGCGAATCCAGCCTGCGTCCAGGTTCGCGGATCGCATTCGACGATGAACGTGCTGGTGGTTTTATCGAATTTGTACGAATGCGCGGCAAAAACTCCTGCCGGCGTTTCGCGAAATGTCAGCGTCAGTCCGTGAAACAACTGATTCGTGCCGTACCAGATGTATTTGTTCGGGCGGGTGCTGAGATCGGATTGGAAAATTTCTTTGAAGGCGTCTCTGACTAAACTGTTAACGCCGTCCGCACCGACAACCAGATCGCAATCCGCTCTTAATGAATCAAACTCCGCGACTTCCGTGCGAAAGTTGATTTCGACGCCGAGTTCTTCACATCGCCGCTGCAGAATCTTGAGTAGGCGCAGGCGGGCGATACCGGAGAAGCTGTTGCCATGAATCGAAATCTTTTCGCCGCGATGAACTACCTCGACATTGTCCCAGGCTTCAAAGTTCCGGGTGATTTCCGCGTGCGAGGGTTCGTCGGCCGCGCGCAAATTGCTCAGCGTCCTTCCGGAAAAAACTACGCCCCAACCGAACGTGTCATTCGGCCCGTTACGTTCGTAGATTGTGATGTCATACGTGGTATCGGCCTTCTTCATCAGGATGGCAAAATACATTCCGGCCGGGCCGCCGCCGATGATTTTGATTTTCATGAGCGCAGTTCATCCAATGCCGCGCCTAACCTTTCCACTCCGGTTTTGAACAACTCTGGCTCGGCGCACATGCCGACGCGAAAATGCTGTGGCGATTCAAAGAACCAGCCGGGCACGACGGCGGTGTCGTATTTCTCGGTGAGCACAGCGCAGAGATCTTCGACGCGCCCTTTCAGCAGTCGCGGAAACGAGGTCGTTCCTGATTCGGTCCGCACAACTTTGAGTTCCTCGCGCGAGTTGAAAAACTCACGGAGCACGGCGCGATTGGTTTCCAAAATCCCTTTCGCGCGAGCGATGATCTTTGGAAGCTTTGCGAGCGCAACCACGCTCAGCCGCTCGGCCGGCTGCGGTCCGATAGCTCCGAAAATATCATTCAGCAGCCGCATTCGTTGCGCAAGATCCGGCTCGGCCAGGATCCAGCCGCAGCGCAGGCCGCTCAATCCGTAACCCTTCGTCAAACTGCTGGTGGCGATGAATTCGGGTCCAAGGTGAACCGACGAGCGCGGCGCGGCTTCGAACATCGCTTCCAGATAAACTTCATCGACCAGCACCCGCGCGCCCACGCTGCGCGCGATCTCGCCGACTTGCTTTAGCGTTTCCTCGTCGACCAGCGCGCTGCTGGGATTGTGCAGATTCGTAAGTGCGATGAGCCGCGTGCGCGACGTGATTTGTTTCGCAAGCTCCTGAACATCGACCCGAAAACCATTCTCAAACGATCGCGGAAACCGTTTGATGTTCGCGCCCAGATATTCCGCGACGGCGAGGATCGGATCGTAAGTCGGCGCTTCAATCAAAACTTCATCGCCATGCTCCAGCGCCGCGGCCATCGCCAGATGATTCGCCATCGAAGTGCCACCGGAAATCGTCACGACCGCTTCAGCTGCAACCCCACAGTGCCTGGCCAACGCATCGACCAGCGGTCGATAGCCATAAGAGTTGTCGCCGTTCAAATCCAGATCTTCGATCTTGGCGTCCAGTTCGGCGAACGGCAGATTGAGAATCCCGCTCAGCGCGAGATCGTATTTCACTTTCGGGCGCGTCTTGGCCCAATGCATGTAAGTTGATTGAGTCTTCATGTGTTGAAATCCTCTGCGTCGTCTCTGCGTTCTCGGCGTCTCTGCGGTGAATCTTAGCCGCGAAAAACTCACCGCAGAGACGCAGAGTTCGCGGAGATTGCGCAGAGAAGAACTGAAATCAGGATCCCGTGCCTCTCGGCTTTCGCATCGAGGCCCAGACGAAATACACCGGCAAACCGGAGAGCATTATAGCCAATCCGATTAGACTGTTGCTTGGATAGCGGTGAATCGTGCTGAACGCGACCGCGCCGCAGGCCGCGATAAAAAACAGCGTCGTCAGCGGGTGGCCGGGAATGCGAAACGCCCCATTCGCATTGTTGGCCGGGGTCCGGCGCCGAAACGCGAACACGCAAGCAGCCGTGAGCGCAAAGAAAATCACGTCGGACGAAACCACGTAATTCAGAATCTGTTCGTAACGGCCAGAGAAGCAGATGATGATGGCCAGCGCTCCCTGCAAAGCGATCGCGAAGGCCGGCGCCCGCGCCCGGTTTAGTTTCGCCAAACTCTTGAAGAACAAGCCGTCCTCGGCCATCGCGAAATAAACTCGCGGCGCGGTCAGCATGCTCTGACTCAGAAATCCAACGGTCGAAACGGCGATACCCGCCGCGATGAAGCGCGCGCCCCTCTCGCCCAGCGCCAGACGCATCACCGCGGACGCGGGAGTCTTAGTTGCGGCGAGGCCTTGGGGGCCGAGCGCGTACAAGCATACGAAATTCACCGAGAGATAAACCGCAATCACACCCAGCACGCCGAGCAGCAACCCGCGCGGCAAATTCTTGCGCGGCTCACGCACTTCGCCGGCGACGAAGCATGCCGTCTGCCAGCCACCGTACGCGAACTGCACCGGGATCAGCGCCGCACCGAAAGCAATCAGCGCCTGCCAGATAGTTGGCGACGACTCGGCTGCGGCGACGGTCGTTGCCGCGCCGCGCGAAGCGCCGCTAACCGTCAGTCCAAAGACGACCAGCGCGACGATCGCCAGCAGCTTCAAGATCATGAAAACGTTTTGGGTCGTGCTGCCGGCGCGCACCCCCAGACAGTTGATGATCGTCAACACGCCCAGGGCCACTGCGGCAACCAGCGCCGCGCGCGTGTCGCTCGCTTGTCCGCCGCCGAGTTCCATCAAGTATTTCGCGAACGTCACCGCGACCGCGGCCATCCCGCCGGTCTGAATTACTAAAAGCAGCGTCCAGCCATAGATGAACGCCAGTGACGGATGAAAAGCGTCGCGCAGATAAACGTATTGACCGCCGCTCGCGGAACTTTGCGAAGAGAGTTCGGCGTAAATGAACGCTCCCGCGAGCGCAATTAGACCGCCAAACGCCCACGCGCCGAGAATCAAGAAGTTCGAGTGGACTTGCTGCGCGACGACGTAAGGATTGATGAAGATGCCACTGCCGATGATCCCGCCCATCACGATCATCGTCGCATCAAAGAGGCCGAGACGCCGGGCGAGGGCATGGTTACGGTCGTTGGGTTCTTTGGACTGATTCATCGCGCATCATCCCGCTCGGCTCAAGTGAACCAACTGTTTCGTGTGATTTCATGGATCGATTCCTGGCCAGGTGAAAGACCTATCCACGAAATTACACGAAACAATACCGCACACCGCTGCTTACGGGTTTCACTCTTTCAAGAGTTGATTCGCAATGACGAGCTTTTGAATTTCTGAAGTGCCCTCATAAATCCGCAGCGCGCGCACGTCGCGATACAACCGCTCGACCACGGTGCCGCGCACCAGGCCGATGCCGCCATGAATCTGCACGGCTTGATCGATGATGCGGCCTGCGGCTTCCGAAGCGAACAGTTTTGCTTCGCTCGCTTCCCGAGTCGACGTTGCGGCCCCGGTGTCTTTCAAATACGCGGCGCGATAAACCAGCAGTCGCGCGGCGTCGAACTCGGTCGCCATATCGGCGAGTTTTTCCTGAATCAACTGATGACCCGAAAGCGGGCGGCCGAATTGTTCGCGCGACTTCGCATGCAAAACGCTTTCGTCGAGCGCGCGCCGCGCCATGCCGCACGCCGACGCGCCGACGCTGGCGCGAAACATGTCGAGGGTTTGCAGCGAGAGCCGCAAGCCATCGCCAGGCACGCCAATCATGTCTTCGGCGGGCACCTTGCAGCCTTTGAATTCCAGCTCGCCGATCGGATGCGGCGCGATCATCTCGGTGCGCTCGGCGACTGCAAAGCCCGGCATGCGCGCGCTGACGATGAACGCGGAAATCTCTGCTCGTCCGTCTTCACGCGTCCCTGTGCGCACGAACACGGTATAGAAATCCGCCACGCCCGCATTTGAGATGAAGCGCTTGCGGCCGTCGATGATGTAAGCATCGTCTTCACGCCGCGCGGTGGTTTTGAGCGCGGCCACATCGGACCCCGCATCGGGTTCAGTCAGAGCGAAAGCCGCGATTGCTTTTCCGTTGGCCGCGCGCGCCAGCCAGAAATCGCGGACATGTTCAGTGGCCGCGAGACTGATCGCGTAAGTGCCCAGGCCCTGCATCACGAAGGCAAGATCGGCCAGCGACGAAGAATACGAAAGCGTCTCGCGAATGATGCAGAAACTTCGGAGATCGAATGCCTGCCCGGGCGCCGCGACGGCATAGCGCAACAGATCGTTTTCCGCAAGCAGCAGGACATAACCGCGCAGAGCTTCGTCGACGTCACTCTCATCATCACCGGCCCGCACTTCGATCTCCCGCTCGGCAAACTCAGCCATCCGCGCCGCGAGGGCGCGATGATCGGACGAGAAGAACGGGGTTGTGTTGATGAAGGAATCCATTAGAGCATTTTCAATTGCCGATTTCCGATTGCCAATTTTGAAACAACGAATGGCTCAACTTTCGTTAGTCCAGCTACAACCTGGCCGAAAAGCCAATCGGCAATTGGCAATTGGAAATCGGCAATCACTTAAATTTCGCCGCCCGTTTCTCCAGAAACGCCGCGTGCGCCTCGCGAAAATCCGGCGTCTGCATACACAGCGCCTGCGCGACGGCCTCAGCTGCCAACGCGGATTCGAATCCCATGTTCATTTCGCGGTTCAGCATTTCCTTTGTTTTCGCCAGCCCCAGCGCCGGACCGCGCGCTAGCTTTTCCGCAAACTCGCGGGTTGCAGTTTCCAATTGATCGCGCGGCACGACGCGATTGTACAGGCCGATCGCTTCGGCCTCCGCCGCCGAAATGAAATCGCCGGTCATCAATAATTCAGTTGCTTTCGCCAGACCGACGACGCGCGGCAAAAGATAAGTCGCGCCCATGTCCGTGCCCGCCAATCCGACTTTCACAAAGATGAAAGCAATCTTCGCTTCTTCCGCGGCGATGCGAATGTCCGAAGCGAGCGCAATGCACGAACCGGCGCCCGCCGTGGTGCCGTTCAGACTAGCGATAATCGGCTTGGGCAGCGCGCGCATATTGCGGATCAGTTCGCAGGTCAGCCGCGTGAACCGGAGCAAGCCTTCCGCGTCGCGTCCCTGAAGTTCGCCGATGATGTCACGGACGTCGCCGCCCGAACAGAACGCGCGGCCCGCGCCGGTGATCACTACCACGCGCACATCTTTTTCATCGCGCAGTTTTGCGAAGAAGGCAGTCAGTTCGTGATACACCTCAAACGTGATCGCATTCAAGCGCTCGGGACGGTTGAGCGTGATCGTCGCGATCCCGTCGCGTTGTTCGTAGAGAAATGTAGATGGTTGGTGCATTGAATTTATCGCTTAAGTTCAATGAATGATTCACCGACGACCTTTACCGGAAAGGGTAAGCTGCCGGACTTTAGAATCAAAGCGAGATCTTCGGCCGCCTGCTTTGTGAAACGGCCTTCGATTACACCCTGATCGGAAATCTGCGATTTGATAAAGGCGATTGACTTGACTTCGTCGTTAAGCACGACGCCCAGGTATTGGTCTATGTTCGCTCCCGTCCACGATCCAAACTTGTCAGCTCCTTCCTTTCTTAGCGAAAAGGAAATCTCATAATTGTCGTCCCCGTTTCCTCTGCCGGGTACTGCTGATGCATTTCTAAGATCACTACCGTTGATGATTGCCGGCGATTCGATCACCACCCACTTTGCGGGCTTCGCGCCGACCAGGTCTGCGCGTTCCGTATAAGGCAACACACGGCGATTTGAGGGAATGGTTCCGGCGCTGTTCAGCGAGGCAACTGACGCCTCTTTGGTGGCGTAGGTCTGAACCGCCATCGGCGAGGGCGGAGTAATAACATGAACCAGTTCGAGTTTTCCGGCTGCCGTGATCACGCGCTTCAATCGCTCACGATCCACGGTATCCGGTAGACTCAAAAGAATTCGCCCGCTTGCTGGATCACCCTGCGGCTTTACCTCAAAGCTGGAAATACCTAACGCATTAAGACGGCTTTCCAGCACACCAATTGTCTGCTTGATTGCGGCGTCGCGGCCAGACGCAGGCGCATCGATCTCCAGCGTTAAGTGCCAGTTAAGCGGGCCTTTAGTCCGAAGCATCGAACAGGCCAAGCTGGCCCCGACCACCAAAAGAATTGCTAATGGAGTAGTGAACCTCTTGTCCACGAAATGCTATCCTCCTTTGCAGATCAACGACCCAGAACCGCAATCGCTTCAATCTCGATCTTCGCACGATCTTCCAACAACCCCGTTACCTCGACGAGCACCATCGCCGGAAAATGTTTGCCCATGCGGCCGCGATAACGCTCGCCGATTTCCTTCCTTCGGAAGCGATATTCGTTCTTGTCGGTAACATAGATAATCAGGCGCGCAATTTGTTCCGGTTTTCCGCCCGCCTCAGTCACGACGGCGATCACATTGGCGAGCGCGCGATCGAATTGCTCGACCAGATCCGCGCTCACGATTTGTTGTTGCCGATCCCAGGCCACCTGGCCGGCGATGAAGAGCAGACGCCCGCCCGCTTCCGTTAAGACGCCATTTGAATAGCCGCGCGGCGCACCGAGCGAATCAGGATTGATTAAAGTGAAGCTCATTTGTTTTTCTCTGTGAACCTCCGTGGTTCTCCGCGTCTCTGTGGTAAATGATCGCTGCTCACCACAGAGTCACAGAGGCCCACAGAGCTACACCGAGGTTTGAACAATCTCCAACTGATTCCCGCCCGGGTCGCGCACATAGAAACGCAGCGAACCGGGCACGGGCCGAGCATCCGGAACGATTTCCACGCCGGCTTCGCGAAAACGTTTTTCGGTGGCGGCCAAATCGTCAACCGTGAAGCACACGTGGCGCGAACTCGGCGAGCCGCCAACTTCGTCCTCGACCGACAGATGCAACTGCACGGCGCCGATCTGATACCAGGCGCCGCTCTGACGCGAGGCAGCCGGCTTTGGCACTTGTTGCAAACCAAGCACTGATCCGTAGAACTCTTTCGTCGCCGCTTCGAGTTCCGGCGGGACGGTTACGTTTACATGATGGAGCGCGGTGACCATACCGATCGCAGTCCCGTAGGGACGAAATATTTATAGTTGAGAACTTCGGCTCTGTCCTGAGCCCCTTTAGGGGCGACATGTCGCTCCTAAAGGAGCTTTAATAACAATGAGATTCGTCAGCTATAAACATCTGGCTCCCATGGAGCCAAGAGTCAGCAAATTCGCCTTCCTAATCACGCTTTCTTCGACTTTGCAACCGCCATCACTTCATCCAAACGACTTTCCTGCGGAGTCGCGGAAGATTCTTTCATCTTCTGCTCAAGATAGGCATTGAACGCCGCCGACTTATTCCGGGGCACGCTCAAGCTTTGCCATTCACTCGACTTGAAATGCTTAGCCAGAAAAACGATCTGGCCGACATGATAAGCATAATGCGCGAGCTGCCGATTAATCGCCTGGATTACGGTGTGATCCTGTCCGCGAATCCTGATGGTTCGCATGAGATCGTCTGGCTGCAAAGGTCCAATAGCATCAAAAACCCGCTCCCAACCATGCTCCCAATAAGCGAGCAGGTCGGCTCTCGTGGTGCCCGGCAGCATCTCAAATTCCATGTCGCGGTCGCGTTCGGGCTTTTCGCCGTCGGTCGTCAGAAAGTCGGTCCAGCGCGAGATCATATTCCCGGCCATGTGCTTTATGTTAACGGCGATGCTGTTCGATTCTTTATCGAGTGTGCAGAAGAAGTCTTCGTCGCTGATTTGCCCAAACGCCAGTTCCGCGAGTGTTTTGTAATAGCGAAAAGTTTTGATCGCGTCGGCAAGATAGTGTTGAGCGGGTGATTGATCGGTCATACTAACCTCAAATTCATATGCGCGAGACGGTACAGAACCGCGAGCGGTAACGAGTGGCCCGCTTACTCGGGCTCACGCCCAAGGCCTGGGTCCGATGGCGGCGCCAACATCGCCGCGCTTTACGCTTCGTTGCTCGCCACTCTTCATCTCTTTGATCGCGACTTCGCCACGCGCGCGTTCGTCGTCACCGACAATCGCCACGAACGGAATGCCTCGCGACCTAGCGTACTTGAATTGCTTCGCGAGTTTGTCGGCTTCCGGATAAAGATCGACGCGCAGACCTTCCCTTCTTAGATCAGTCGCCAACGTGATTGATTCGCCGACTGAATCTTCATTCCAAATCGTGACCATCACATCCGCCGGTGATGAAATCAACGCGGCCGGAAACATCTCGCGCTCGCTCATCACCACGATAATTCGTTCCAGGCCGAGCGAGAAGCCGCAGGCCGGAATGTCTTTCCCGAGAAACATCCCCACTAAATTGTCATAACGCCCGCCGCCACCGAGACTGCCGGCGAGGTCGGCAACACTGATTTCAATAATCGCGCCGGTGTAGTACGAAAGCCCGCGCGCCAGCGCCGGATCGATCTTCATCCGCGATGCAGCACCGCTCGCTCCGGCAAATGCCATGATCGATTGCAATTCGTCAACTCCGCGCGCGCCCGCTTCATTGTCGCCTACGGCTTCGACTAGCCGGCCCAGGATCGCGTTGTTCAGCGCCGCGCGCTTCACCAAAGGATTTTCCCCGGCGGCAATCTCAGCGGCGTGCTCCAGCGAACTAAGGGCCGTGAAAAAGCCGAGCAAGCTTTTGCCCACCGCCTCGCTGATGCCGCGCGCATTGAATTCCTTTTCCACGCCTTCCGGCCCAATCTTGTCCAGCTTGTCCAGAGCAATCAACGCGTCATCGTGCTTTTCTACTGAGACGCCGGCATTGTTCAGCACCGCCGCCAACGCCTGGCGATGATTCAATCGAATCGTAAAGTCATTGAAGCCCAGCGCCACCAATGCATCACTCGCGGCCGCGCAGATCTCGGCCTCCACCGCCATCGATCGCGATCCCAGCACATCGACATCGCATTGATAGAACTCGCGAAAGCGGCCGCGCGCGGGGCGGTCGGCGCGCCAGACAGGTTGGATTTGATAGCGCTTGAAAAACTTTGGCAGCTCGTTTTGATATTGCGCGACGACGCGGGCGAGCGGCACCGTCAGATCGTAACGCAGCGCCAGATCGGCCTCGCCCGTCTTTTCATGCTCGCCGCGTTTCAGGATCTTGAAGATGAGCTGATTGCCTTCTTCGCCGTACTTGCCCAACAGGGTTTCGATGTTTTCGACGGCGGGAGTTTCCAGCGGCTCGAAACCGTAGCGCTCGTACACGGACTTTATGACGCCGATGACGTACTCGCGTTTGCGCACGTCGGCGGGCAAAAAGTCGCGCATGCCGCGCGCTGGTTGTGTTTTGGCTGAAGACATCGAAGTCGCTTCGGAAGTAATTCGCCGGCAATCATAACCTGAAAATCGAGCGGGGCAGTAGCCCGAGCGTAAAGAAAGGCATATCCGCAGATTACGCAGATTACGCAGATAGGCTGCGCCAGAGCCACGGGGGTGGCAATGATAGTTGTGGACATACGCACGTCGCGATCGGATCCAGCCAGGTCTACGATCGCGTTCAAGCGGACGACATGAAACAGGCCGCGACGATCATGGCGGCGTTTGTTTACAACACGGCGATGCGGGATGAAAAGCTGCCGCGCAAACCGGCACCGGGAAGATAAAGCAGTAGGCAGTAAGCAGGAGGCAGTAGGCAGGAAAAAGGGTGAGAGTCTTTTGCGACTCTCACCCTTTCTTATTCCATCGCCAACCGGAACCAAAAAGCTAACTACGACCGATCACGATCTCCACCGAAACGCTGGTCGATAAGATCAACGCCGCGCTTATCGACAGACAAGTATTGAGGAAGATTCTTTTTGCGGTTAAGCTGTGCTTGAACATTTCGAGAACCTCTGTGATGTCGCCAGGTCGGAACTTTGAAAGGAGAAGACGGCGCAAGTCTATGGCCGATTTCAGAGAGGTGTCAACGCTTTGCGTTGATTCAAGAGAATTGAAGCAAGCCGTGCCAGCGGTGTTTAGAGCACCAACTATAGTTGGGTTATTCGCAACCAAACGCCCGACTAAAGTCGGTACTCCGCAACACCCGTTGTCCAAAAGCACCTGACTGACTCAACGTGACTCGGTAGTATGGAAACCTAACGACCATGTCCCATCTACTCGAAGTTGAGAATCTCGCTACGCATTTTCCCACGCGCGCAGGTTTGGTGCGCGCGGTCGATGGCGTCAGTTTTCATCTCGATCGCGGAGAACTGCTCGGACTGGTGGGCGAGAGCGGTTGCGGCAAGTCGATGACCGCGCTTTCGATCATGCGTTTGATCGCGCCCCCGGGAAAAATCGTGGCGGGTGAGATTCTTCTCGAAGGCCGGAATCTGTTGCAGGTTTCGAACTCCGAAATGCGCGCGGTCCGCGGCAACGACATCGCGATGATCTTTCAGGATCCGATGACTTCGCTGAATCCGGTGTTTACAGTTGGCGAGCAGATTGCCGAGGCTTTGCGTTTGCATCGCAATCTTTCGCGCCGGGAAGCGCGCCAGGGGGCGATTGAAGCGATGCACGAAGTTTCCATTCCCGACCCGGCGTTGCGCGCTTCGGATTATCCGCACCAGCTTTCGGGCGGCATGCGCCAAAGGGTGATGATTGCCATGGCCCTCGCGTGCGATCCGAAAGTCCTGATTGCCGATGAACCGACGACGGCGCTTGATGTCACGATTCAGGCGCAGATTCTCGAGTTGTTGAGTGGCTTGCGGAAGACGCGCGAGCTTGCGGTGCTTCTGATCACGCACGATCTCGGCGTAGTCGCCGAGGTCGCCGAGCGCGTCGCGGTGATGTACACCGGAAGGATCGTCGAACAGTCGCCGGTCGATGAATTGTTCGCGCGGCCGAAGCATCCGTACACTGAAGGTCTGCTGCGATCCGTGCCCAGGCTGACCGCGAAAGATGTGGCGAAGGCCGCACGCCTGCAAACGATCGAAGGGACGGTGCCCAAGCCGACAGCGCTGCCGAAAGGTTGTCACTTCGAACCGCGTTGTGATTATCGCATGCCGCGTTGCAGGGAGGGCGAGATTCCGCTGTATTCAGTTGGCAATGACGTGACAGTGCGGTGCGTTCTGTTTGATTCAACATTGAGTGATTCGGCGAGGATGATTAACCACAGAGACGCGGAGGACCTCAGAGATTCACCGAGAGCTGACTAATTGGCTCTGTGTTCCTCTGTGCGAACTCTGTGTCTCTGTGGTGAAAACCTTGATTCACCACGGTGACCTTGGAAGAAAATCACAGCCCCGAACTCGTCCGCGTCCGCGGACTCATCAAGCATTTCCCGGTCGAAGACAGCGACGACGTGATCCGAGCGGTCGATGATGTCTCTTTCGAAATCGTTCGCGGCGAGACCCTCGGACTGGTCGGCGAATCAGGCTGTGGCAAGTCCACGGCCGGACGCTGTCTGCTGCGGCTGATCGAACCGACGGCGGGCGAGATCACATTCGGCGATCGGGATGTGACCAGGATGGGCAAGCGCGAGCTGCGCGAGCTGCGACGCGAGATGCAGATCATCTTCCAGGACCCGCAGGCGTCGCTCAACCCGCGCATGAAAGTTGGCGACATCATTGCCGAACCGCTGGTGATTCACCAGATCGGAACGAAGCCGCAAAGACGCGAACGCGTGGCATGGTTGCTGGGCAAGGTCGGGCTCGACGCGGATTTCATGAAGCGCTACAGCCACGAATTCTCCGGCGGCCAGTTGCAACGCATCGGCGTCGCGCGGGCGCTGGCGCTAAATCCGAAACTGATCGTCGCGGATGAGCCTGTTTCGGCGCTCGATGTTTCCGTGCAGGCTCAGGTCGTAAATCTCTTGCAGGACCTGCAGAAAGAATTCCACCTCACTTATCTTTTCATCTCGCATGGACTGGCCGTGGTCGAGCACATCTCGACGCGCGTGGCTGTAATGTACCTGGGACGCATCGTCGAGATCGCCACCGCTCTGGAGCTTTACGCGCAACCGCTGCATCCTTACACGCAGGCGCTCTTGTCGGCGATCCCGGTTCCCGATCCAAAAGAAAAACGCGACCGAATTATTTTGAAAGGCGACGTGCCCACCGCGCGCAACCCGCCTTCGGGGTGTCGCTTTCGCACTCGCTGTCCGATGGCTATTGACGAATGCGCGCGAATCGATCCAGAGTTGCGCGAACTTTCACCCGGGCACAGCGTCGCCTGCATTCGGGTTGAGGGATGGAGCGGGGCAGTAGCCCGACCGTGAGGGAGGGCTCCGGTTTGTAGTGCCGTAGGCACGGAATTTATAGCACCTTGGGTCGCGGGTCTATAAACATTCTGCCGCTACCCGGCTCGACCAAGAGTGAACCCGTTACTTGAAACATGGACGGTCTTGCAAGCGTAAGAACAATTCGAGTCAAAGCCGAAACATCGGACGGACCGGCAGTCTCCCCGTCCTCTAACTTAGTCGGAGGAAAAACCAATGAGCGATCCGAACCAGGGATTTCAAGCCCCGCCGCCGCCAACAATTACCGAAAACAAAGCGCCCCGCGCCGCGAAGTTATTACCGTACGGCATCGGCCTGTTCGTTATCGGCGTGATTCTTTGCGTGCTGGGAATCGTCAAGGTAGTGCCCGGCGGGATTGGCACCGGGGCAGCGTTCGCCTTCTGGGGATTGCTGCTATTCGGCTTCAGCTTCATTCCCCTGCCGCAAACGAAAGGCGACGAAGAGCCGGCGATGTCCGGACTGCAGAAGGTGATGGGAATCTTTTTCGAACCGACGCGGGTCTTTCGCAACCTGCGCGCGCAGCCGCACTGGCTGGCGGCATTTCTGGTGATCGCCATCGTCAATGCGGTCTATGCGGCGGCCTTTGTGCAGCGGCTGACTCCGGACCGCATTGTGGATTACACGATGGACAAGATGGAATCGAGTCCCATCAAACCTCCGCCGGACAAAATGGCGGAAACGAAAGATGGCATGCTTCAGGCAATGAAGCAACCAATTCAGAGAGTCGAGACAGCCGCCAAGAGTTTTGTCGGTATCTTTGTCTTTGTTTGTCTCGCTTCGGCGCTTTGCTTGTTGGGCGTGCTGGCGTTCGGTGGCCGCATGAATTTCTGGCAGGCCTTCGCGGCTGTGCTCTATTCCTATATGCCGGTGGCAGTCATCAGCAAGCTGGTGAGTCTGGTGATTCTCTTCATCAAAGCGCCGGATGACATCCATCCGCTCATTGGGCAAGAAACCCTCTTGACCGACAATCTGGGAATACTATTCAAACCAGCAGATCACCCCGTGCTTTTTGTGCTGGGAGGCTACATTGGCGTGCTTTCGTTTTACGGCCTGTGGTTAAAGGCTAAAGGATTGGCTAATGCCGGTCAAAAAGTAAGTTCGACGGCGGCCTGGGGAGTTTCGATTACGCTTTGGGTCTTGAGTCTGATTATGTTCATGATCTTCGCCACGCTGTTCGCAGGCTTTATGTCCTGAGGGGCAGTAGTGTCAGAACCGAGAGCGGTAGCGACCGGATCGTTCACTCAAGTCGATTTTGTGATCCGGTCGCTACCGCTCTCGGTTCTGACACGGCGACCTATTCGTATCTCAGTGATTCGATCGGATCGAGTCGCGCCGCTTTCCAAGCCGGCCACAAACCAAAGATCATGCCGATGCCGACGCTGGCGATAAAGCCCATCGCCGGCGCCCACCACGGCACATACGACGGCATGATCAATCTCACCAGCAGGGTTAGCAGCCAGCCGACTCCCAGTCCCACGAGTCCGCCAAAGCCAGTCAGCGTCATCGCTTCGATCAGGAATTGCCACATGATATCCCGGCGGCGCGCGCCGATGGCCTTGCGGACGCCAATTTCGCGCGTGCGCTCGGTCACCGAAACCAGCATGATATTCATCACGCCAATGCCGCCGACCATCAAGCCAACTGACGAGATCACCACCATCGCGATGGCGATGCCTCCGGTGATCGCGCGAAAC
>Ga0209701_10000019_pt1 | contig 60251 bp, 48 predicted proteins | sample CZO8metaG_4_FD_188356 | JGI IMG/M metagenome (GOLD analysis project Ga0209701, IMG submission 188356) | Vadose zone soil microbial communities from the Eel River Critical Zone Observatory, Northern California, USA - CZOApr15con2H3.8 metaG... | ecosystem: Environmental > Terrestrial > Soil >... | reverse complement strand
GCGCCGGCCTCGCCCGCGCCCTTGACGCCGAGCGGGTTGGCATTGCACCACACATTGTGCGTGGCGAAGGAGAAGGACGGCAGATCATCGGCGCGTGGCATGGCGTAGTCGGTGAACGAACCGGTGAGGAGCTGTCCGCTCTCTGCGTCATAGACGGTGTGCTCGAGCAGCGCCTGGCCGAGCCCTTGCACGACGCCACCATGCACCTGGCCTTCCAACAGAACCGGATTGATGGTGCGCCCGAAATCATCGACGATGGTGTAGCGATCGAGGTTCACCGTGCCGGTGTCCGGATCGATCTCGACTTCGCAGATGTGGCAGCCGTTGGGAAAGGTCGCGCCTGGCGGGACGAGATGCTTGGTCGCGTCGAGGCCCGGCTTCATGCCCGGCGGCAGCTTCTTGGGGTCGCGGGCGGCCTTAGCGACGTCGAACAGGTCGAGCTTCAGATCGGTGCCGGGCACGAAGAACACCGCCTCCGCGAATTGCACATCGGCCGCGGCGGCTTCGAGCAGATGCGCGGCGATGTTGCGCCCTTTCTCGATCACCTGCTGCGAGCAGTCGTAGAGCGCTGAGCCGCCGACCGGAAGCGCGCGCGAGCCGCCGGTGAGGCCGGCCGGCGTTCGGTCGGTGTCGCCCATGATCACCTCGATGCGATCAGGGTCGATGCCCAGCTGGTCGGCCACCACCTGCTTGTAGGCGGTGATGAGGCCGGTGCCGTATTCGATGTTGCCCATGACGAGTTCGACATGCCCGTCCTTGAACTCGATCGACGCGGTCTCCGGGAAGCCGCCGCCGCAGCGCTCGGTGTATGTCGCCATGCCGATGCCGCGCAGCTTGCCGCGGCGCTCGCTGTCGCCGCGGCGCGCGGCGAAGCCGGCCCAGTCGGCGGCTTTCATGCACTGATTCATCACCGTCTCGAACTCGCCGGAATCGATGGCGAGCTTGGTCGCGGAGGTGTAAGGCATCGCCGAGGGCGGTATGAAGTTGATGCGGCGGATCGCGTCGGGGCTCATGCCCATGTCGCGCGCCGCGGCGTCGACTAGGCGCTCCATCAAGTAGGCTGCTTCCGGCCGCCCCGCCCCGCGATAGGCGCAGACCGTGACGGTGTTGGTGCAGATTCCCTTCACGTTGATGAAGATGGCGGGCGTGGTGTAAAGGCCGGAGATGAGGTCCGACGAGCGCGTCGGGATGAACGGCCCGAGCGGCGAGAGATAGGCGCCGAGATTGGCGAGGATCTCCACGCGCAAGCCGAGGAAACGGCCCTTCTCGTCCATCGCCAGCTCGGCGCGCGTGACATGGTCGCGGCCCTGATTGTCGGAAACGAAACCCTCGGAGCGGTCGGCCTGCCACTTCACCGGGCGCTTGAGCTTGCGGCTCGCCCAGGCGACGAGCGCCTGCTCGGGATAGACGAAGGCCTTCATGCCGAACGCGCCGCCGACATTGGGCGTCACCACGCGCAGCTTGTCCTTGCCGATCTTCAAGATCACATCGGCCAACGGATCGCGCACGAGATGTGGGCCTTGCGTCGTGGTGTAGAGCGTCGTGCGGTCGCTCGCCGCGTCGTAATCGGCGAGCGCGTTGCGCGGCTCCATCGAGTTGGCGACGACGCGGTTGTTGACGATCTCGAGCTTGGTTACGCGCTTGGCCTTGGCGAAGGCGGCGTCGGTCGCCTTGGCGTCGGTCATGTCGTTGTCCCAATCGAAGACGACATTGCCGGGGATATGGTCGAAGACCTGCGGCGCGCCGGGAGCGATCGCGGCGCGCGAATCGACCACCGCCGGCAGCTCGGCGTATGCCACCTCGATCGCCTCCGCGGCGTCGCGCGCCTGGTTGAGCGTCTGCGCGACCACAAGAGCGACCGGCTGACCGACATGGCGGACCTTGCCGATGGCGAGGACGGGCCGCGGCGTATCGTGGCGCGGCTTGCCGTCGCGGCTGTTCAGCGGGTGCACGCAGGGAACATCGCCGAGCTTGTCCGCCTGCACCTCGGCGCCGGTCAGAACCAGCAGCACGCCCGGCATGCGCCGCGCCGCAGCGGCATCGACTTTGACCAGCCGGGCATGCGCGACAGGCGAGCGCAAGACCGCAGCAAAGGCCATGCCGGGGAGGGTGATGTCGTCGGTGTAGCGGCCTTTTCCGGTGAGAAGCCGCTGATCCTCGTAGCGCTTGAGCGGTTGACCGATTCCGAACTTCACGGCGCCTGGCACTCCTCTGCTGGCGGCCCGCCCGGGCCCTCTCGCAGAGATGCCTCGCCTTCGGCGCTATTGCAACCCCGGCAGGATGGCTTCGCCGTCAACCGCGGTAGCAGCGCTGCCGCGCGGGTGGTCCGTTCGTGGTCCGGCAATGGTCCGCCGCATCATCCACTGCTGTAGCGAATCCCCGGCCGGAATGGTCCGGTCGGACGCACATGTATAGGTTTCACGTGATACAACCGCCCGCGGGTTCCCTGGATTTCCGCGAGGTTTCGGCCGCCGCGGCCGCTGCCGGCGGCGACCCGCGCCCCGCCGCTGCGCCCCGCCACCTGTCGCAACCTGTAGCACTTCCGGCTTCGGTTCGCCTAGTCTTCCCAAAGGCGGCCGATCCGGCACTGGTTGACGACGCCGCCGCGATGGCGTTTCTCCTAAAGCAAGAAGCTCGGCATCGGGGGCAGGCCAGCATGGTGGGCATTCTCGCGGGCATTCGCGTGCTCGATTTCGGCCGGTACATCGCCGGCCCCTATTGCGCGGCGCTGCTGGCCGAGCATGGTGCCGAGGTCATCCGCATCGAGAAGCGCGAGGGCAGCGAGGATCGCTTCGTCGCGCCGGTGGGCACCGGTGGCGAGGGTGCGCTGTTCCTGCAGATGAACCGCAACAAGCTATCGCTGACGCTCGACCCGATGACCCCGGCAGGACAGGAGATCGTGCGCCGCCTCGTGCGCACCGCGGATGTCGTGGTGGCGAACCTGCCACCGCAGACGCTGGCCGCCATGCACCTCGATTACGACAGCCTCACAGCGGTCAAGCCCGACATCATCCTCACCACCAGCTCCGCCTTCGGTCCGGACGGGCCCTACGGCGACCGGGTCGGGTTCGACGGCGTGGGCCAAGTCATGTCTGGCGCGGTCTACATGACCGGCGAGCCCGACCGGCCCTATCGCGCGCAAGTCCCGTGGGTCGATTTCGGCACGGCGCTGCATTGTGCCTTCGGCACCATGGCTGCGCTGATGGCACGCCGCGAGACCGGCAAGGGCCAGAAGGTCGAGGGTGCGCTGCTCGCGACCGCCTTGACCTTCACAAACGCCCTCCTGATCGAGCAGGCCGTGATCGAGGCCAACCGCGTGCCTACCGGCAATCGCGGCCAGACCGCCGCACCGGTCGATCTCTACCGCACCCAGGACGGCTGGATCATCTGCCAGGTGATCGGGCAGCCGCTCTACCGGCGTTGGGCGGCGCTGATGGGCGAGCCGCACTGGCTCGAAGACGCGCGCTTCAAGAACGATCTCTCCCGCGGCGACCACGGCCAGGTCATCAGCGAGCGCATGGGGCGCTGGTGCGCCGGACGGACCACCGCCGAGGCGCTCGAGATCCTCGGCGAGGAGAAGATTCCGGCCGCGCCGGTGCTCAAGCCGCAGCAGACGCTCGACCATCCCCAGGTCCGCGCGATGGGACTTTTCCAGCCGATCGACTATCCCGGCCTGAAGCGGCCTGCACCGATCGCCAAGACGCCGGTTTGGCTGTCCGAGACCCCCGCTGGCATCTGCCGCCGCGCGCCTCTGCTCGGTGAACACACCGAGCAGATCCTGCAGCAGATCGGCTACGACGAAGCGGCAATCGGCGAGCTGCGCCGGACGGGCGTGGTCTAATCGCCGCGCCACGCAAATTTACACTCTGCTAACCATGATGGAGCTACCTAAGCTTGGGTCGTCGGTCATCTGCGCGAGTGCCTGACTTATGCCATCGGCAGAGTAGCGATGCACGAATTCGCGGCAATGGCCGGCATGGGCCTCGCCCCGTCGGCCTCGCCGAAGTCCGTCCTCCCCCGCCACCGCGGCGTCTGAACAGACCGTTAACCGGTTGGCCATACAGTCGAGGGCCATGAAACAGCAGGGGTCGCGGGGCTGGTCTGATGGTTAAGACGCTCGCGGCGATCGGTTCCGTCATCTACCGGCGGTCGGCGGCGATCACCGACTGGTTCATCCCGGATTCGCTCAGGACGGACGCCGCGACGCTCGGCCGCGCGCGTATCTTCGTGTTTAGCCACTTGTTCGGGCCGTCGCTCGGCCAGAGCATCAGCGTCTACCTCTACATCCTCGATCCCAATCCGGGTCCGGCCTACTGGACCATCGTGGCGTCGATCACGGCGTTCTGGACCCTTCCCTTCTGGCTCAAGCTCACCGGCCGTCTCACACCGCTGGCGCTGTTCACCGTCGAGAACCTGACCTTCGTCACCCTGTTCGGCTCCTATAACTACGGCGGCGTCAGCTCGCCCTTCCTGCCATGGCTGCTCAACGCCCTGCTCCTGCTGTTTTTCTATCTCGGCGACCGGCCGCGGCTGCGCTATCTGGTGCTGGCGCTGTTCGCGCTCAATGTGCTTGGCTTCTATCTCGCCTATGCGGTGGACCATTCCTTCCCCGAGCATGTGCCGATCGCGGCGATGTCTGGCCTCGGCCTCACCTCGGTGTTATCGGCCACCGTCTATATGTCGATGATGGCGCTCTATTACGCCAATGTCGTCGCCTCGCAATCGGAGCTCGAGCGCGAGGTGCAGAACCATCGCGCGACCGCGATCCAGCTGCACGAGGCCAAGGAGGAGGCCGAGGCGGCAAACCGGGCCAAGTCCGAATTCCTCGCCAAGATGAGCCACGAGCTGCGCACGCCGTTGAATGCAGTGATCGGCTACAGCGAGATGCTGCTGGAGGATGCCGAGCTCGACGGCCGAAAGCAGCAGCAGATCGCCGATCTGCGGCGCATCAACAGTGCCGGCAAGCACCTGCTGTCTCTCGTCACCGACGTGCTCGACCTCTCGCAGATCGAGGCCGGCAAGATGGACCTGTCGGCACAGCCCTTCGATCTCAATACCTTCATCGACGACGTGGTGGCGACGTGCCGGCCGCTGGTCTTGGACAACGGGAACGATTTCGTCGTCGACCGCGGCGACGGTCTCGGCGTCATCGTAAGTGACGCCACCAAGCTGCGCCAGGCAGTGCTCAACCTGCTGAGCAACGCCGCCAAATTCACTAATCGCGGCCGCGTAACGCTGGGCGCAATGCGCGAGAAATCCGACGGCGATTGGATCCGCATCGCCGTCCGCGACACCGGCATCGGCATCCGGCCCGAGGTCCTGCCGAAATTGTTTCAGAACTTCAATCAGGCCGAAGCCTCGACCTCGAGCCGTTATGGCGGCACCGGGCTCGGACTGGCCCTCAGCCAGAAGCTCTGCCGCATGATGGGCGGTGAAATCACTGTCGAGAGTGAGCCAGGGCGCGGCTCCTGCTTCACCATTCGGATTCCTGCCATGCTGCCCACTCAGCCGCGCGGGGGAGGGGCGGAAGACGTGACGCAGCGTCCGCTCTATCCGGCCACCGCGGCAGGGTAAGCGCCGGACTCGAGCGTAGGCTGCTGCGCGAGCTGGCTGCCGCCAGCGCGCGCACTGATTAGCGTTAAGGATTTACGAAGACCCCGGTGGCTAGAGTTGCGCAATGATCAGCGATGTCGCCCGCACCAGCCGCGTTCTCGTCATCGATGACGACCCGCAAAGCGTCGAATTGGTGAAGCGAGTGTTAACGCGGGCCGGTTTCAACACCGTCGAATCGACGAGCGAGCCGAGTATCGCGCTGTCGCTACTGCGCGAGATCGAGCCCCATGTCGTGCTGCTCGACATCAACATGCCCAAGATCGACGGGTTCGCGGTGCTCGAAACCTTGCGCGACGAGGCCGATCGAGTCGGCAGCTCGATCATCATGCTGACGGGCGCCGCCGACCACGCGGTGCAGGTCACCGCGCTGCAGCGTGGCGCGAGCGACTTCGTCACCAAGCCCTTCGAGCACCCCGTGCTGGTTGCGCGCGTCGCCGGCGCCGCAGAGATGCGCGAGCTGCAGCGCCGGTTGCGCGACCAGAACGACCGGCTGCAAGAAGCGGTCGCCGCCCGCACCGCCCGCCTCCAAGAGACGCTCGATATACTGACCCGCGCCGAAGCCGAGCTGAGGCGCTCGCTTGAGCACACGGAGGCGCAAGGCCGGACCCGGGCGGAGGTGGTTGCGGAGCTCGCCCATGAACTGCGCACGCCCTTGAGCGCCATCTGCGGATTCTCGGACATGATGCGGCGCCAGCAGTTCGGCCCCATCCCGCCACGCTATCGCGAATACGCCGAGGACATCCACAGCGCCGGCATGCATGTGCTGCAGGTGATCAGCGGCTTTCTCGACGTCACCAAGGCCGAGGCGCGGCAGGAGCCCTTGGCGGTTTCGATGGTCGATATCGGCACCATCGTCGGCGATAGTGTCAAGCTGATGGCCGCCGAGGCCGAGAAGACCGGCGTCGATCTTCGCCTCGTGGTCAAGCCGGGCATCGAGGAGATCCAGACCGACCGGGCCAAGCTCATGCAGATCGTGCTCAACATGACCTCGAACGCGGTGAAGTTCACGCCGTCCGGCGGCTCGGTGACGATCGAGGTCGGGCCTGACGCCGCTGGCGGCGCCTATTTCATCGTCATCCGCGACACCGGCGTGGGCATCGACCCGAGCGATCTGGCGGAAGTCACGCGCTCCTTCGGCCAGACCCGCAGCGCCGGAGGCAAGCCCAAGGGCAGCGGCTTCGGCATGCCCCTGACGCGGCAATATGTGGAAATGCTGGGCGGCGCCTTGACCGTCACCAGCCGCCCCGGCCAAGGCACCGCCGTGACCATTCGGCTACCGAAATCCCTGCCCGCCCATCACTACCGAGAGACGGCACCAAGCACTGCCGGCGGCTGAGGCGCGCCCGCCGCGCCGCGAAAGCCGCGACCGTTCCCCCGCTCCGCGTTGACCTGTTCTGCTCGCAAGATTCTATGGTTAACACATCCCGGCGTTAAGCATAACTGGCCAGTATTTACAGAAAATGCCCCCGGTTCATGCCACGAATTCTTCGATTTTACCAATTCTTTACGAGTTTCAGTTACCCTCCTCGGTAATCAAGCCTGTCGTCCTGGTTAAAAAATCGAGCGACGAGCGACGAATGCGACGTGGCCGCGTCGGGCGGAAAAGCCTCGAAAGCCAAGGGGAATCGCTTCCGAGCAAGGACAAAACCGATGCCAGATCCGAAGCAAAGCGGCGCACCGGTCGAGGCTCTGATGGGCAGCCTGCGCGACTATCGTGAGCTGCGCGGACCCAACCTTATCGGGCGCGTCGACCATTTCTTCCGTTGGCAGGATCTGCGCCGCCAACACCATCTCTGGCCCTATTCCCGTTCGACCGAGCATGCCCCCGGCACGCTCTGCGGCGCCCGGGAGGATACGGGACAGCGCTTCACCGGCATCAATTTCGGTTCACAGGACTATCTGAGCCTCGCCTCGCATCCGGCCATCAAGGATGCCGCCAGGGCCGCGATCGACGAGTACGGCGTCCACAGCGCCGGATCGGCGGCGTTTATCGGCAACACCAAATACTCGCTGGCGCTCGAGCGGACGATCGCCGATTTCCTGGGCATGCAGCACACCGTGCTCTACCCGACCGGCTGGGCGGCAGGCTTTGGCGTGATCAAGGGTCTGGTCCGGCAGAGCGATCACGTCGTCATCGACGGACTCGCCCATTCCTGTCTGCAGGAGGGCGCCGCGGCGGCGACGCGCAACGTCCATCTTCATCGTCATCTCGACATCGACTCCGCGCGCCGGCATCTGATGCGCATCCGCGCGCACGATACCGAGAACGCGATCCTCGTGGTCACCGAGAGCCTGTTCTCGATGGATTCCGACACGCCCGACGTCGCCGCGTTGCAAGATCTTTGCCGCGAGTTCGAGGCCACGCTCGTGATCGACGTGGCGCACGACCTCGGCAATCTCGGCGAGGACGGCCGCGGCTATCTCGGCCTCCAGCAGATGCTCGGCCGCGTCGACATCGTCATGGGCAGCTTTTCGAAGACGTTCGCCTCCAATGGCGGGTTCGTCGCCTGCAACTCGGCTTCGGTTCGGGAATACCTCAAATACTATAGCGCGCCGCAGACCTTTTCGAACGCGCTGTCGCCTGTGCAGGCAGCCACCGTACTCAAGGCTTTCGATATCGTCGCCAGCGGCGAAGGCCGCGCGCTGCGCAATCAGCTGATGGCCAATGCCCGCCATCTCCGAGGCGCGCTGGACCAGGCAGGGTTCGAGGTTCTGGGCGAGCCCTCCGCCATCGTGCCGGTGATCATGCGCGCGGAGGGTCTTGCCCGCCTCGTGGCCAGCCAATTGCCGGCGCTCGGCGTCGTTGCCAATCTCGTCGAATATCCGGCCGTCGCCAAGGGCAGCGCACGCTTCCGCCTCCAGGTCATGGCCAAGCATAGCCGCGAGAACATCGACGACGTCGTCGACCGGCTGCGTACCGCCCATCACAGGGCGCAGATCGCCTTCCGCGCATATCAGGGACCCGGAGCGACCGCCGATGCCGGCGCCACCACGTCTGCAGGAGCCTAGGACCATGTCGCCGAGAAACAGCGAGAAAGGCCGTCTCCTCGCCGTCGACGACAGCGCCGATTCGGCTGATCTCGTCGCGCGCGTCGCCACCAAGTGCGGCTACGACGCGCAGGCGACCTCCGACCCGAGATCGGTGCGGGCCCTAGTGGTCGATTGGAAACCCGAAGTCCTGACGCTCGACCTATGCATGCCCGAGGCGGATGGCATTGATCTTCTTTCGGTGCTGGAGGAGACCGGCTTCGCCGGCCTAGTCGTCATCATCAGTGGACAGGATGGCTGGTTCCGCAAAGCGGCGAGTCGCTTGGCGGAGGTGCGTGGCCTCAAGGTGGTGGACGATCTGCAGAAACCGGTCGATGTCGGCGCGCTGCGCCAGCTGCTGAGCCGGCTGAAGCAGGATTTTTGAGCAAGCCCCCCGCCCCCGTTCGAGCGCTTGCCACGCCTGGGATCGACACGGTTGCCCATCTATACCTTTTATAAACTGTATTCAGCTATACGAACCGCCCAGGTCATCACAGGAAGCTAGACCTATGAAGAAGCCGATATCGATCGCCCTGGTGGCGGCATGCTCGTTGGCCGGCGCAGCGGCGCAAGCCCAGCCGCAGAACATCTACGCCCGCATCGACACCGGCGGGTCATTCTCGACGAACGCGGGCAAGGACGTGGCCGTCGATATCGGCTCATCGCCTATCGTCGGTGTCGGCGTCGGCGCCAAGCTGCTGCCTTTCCTGCGGACGGACGTCACGCTCTCCTATCGGCCGGGCTACTCTTTCGCCGCCCCGCCGACGCCCATCGAGCCGCCGGGGACCACCGGCAGAGGCGACGTCAAGACCCTCGCTGCTCTGGTGAATGCCTATTACGACCTCCCGAGCTTCGCCGGCTTCACGCCGTATGTCGGTGGCGGCGTTGGCATCGCGCGCAACGAGGTCGGCACGACGACCCTTTCCGCCAACGCCAACGGCGCGACCGTCGCCACGCTGAGCGGCAGCACGACCACGCAATTTGCCTGGCAGGCCAGCGCCGGTGCGTCCTATTCCATCCTTCCTGCCGTCGCCCTTGATGTCGGCTATCGCTATTTCGATGCCGGCGAAGGCAGGTCAGGCAGCACCGTCACCATCGGCGGCGCCTCTGCGGCCTTTCCGGTGCAGCGCGGCAACATCCACGCGCATGAGGTCCAAGTCGGGATCCGCGTCGGCTTCTAAAGGCTTTCGCGAGCCCCGAGGCGGGCCCGCGGCTACGCTTTCCGCTAAGCGTCAGCGGCCCTGGCCATTGGCGAGGCAAGCTGTAATCTTCCCGAGCAGCCGTGGCATGTCCACGGGCTTGGTGTCGAAATCGGCGCAACCGACCTCGGCGCTCTTGTCGCGATCGCTCGCCAGCGCATGCGCGGTCAGCGCGATCACGGGAATGCGCGACGTGGCCGGATCGGCCTTGATACGGCGGGTCGCTTCCCACCCGTCCATCTCGCCGAGCGCAATATCCATCAGGATGAGATCGGGCTTCTCGGCGCCGGCCATCGCAATGCCGGTCGGGCCGTCGGCCGCGAAGCACATGGTGTAACCGTGACGCTGGAGTCGTCGGCCCAGCATATCGCGGTTCATTTCGTTGTCTTCGACGAGCAGGATCTTAGGCATTGGCGATCATCGGTTTGGGGGAGCCCCTATTTTCACCGGTTGCGGATTGGTCGTTCTTGCCGCGCGGGCAGAGGCGGTCCAGCACGCGCATGAGGACGTCGCGGTCGACCGGTTTCACGAGGTGCTCGACGGCACCCAAAGCAAGCGCCGTTCGCCGGTCGTCCACGATCGTGAGCATCACCACCGGGCATCCCTCAAGCTCGCGATCCGCCTTGAGGGCGCGCAGGATCTCCCAACCGTTCATGCCGGGCATCAGCACGTCCAGGATGATCACCGAGGGTTTCGCGCTCAGCGCCAAGCCAAGCGCCGCGCGCGGATCGTCGGCGAGCATGGGCCGGAAACCCTCCTTGGTCAGCATGCGCTGCATGAGGTCGAGCACAGCCGGATCGTCGTCGACGACGAGGATGGTGTTCTGCCCGCTGGCGGAGTCGGCTGGCACGGGCTCGGCCGCCCGATCAACTTCGGCACGCTGCTGCACGGTATCGGCGAGCGAGGCCGGCAGCCGAATGGTGAAGCAAGACCCGCGACCAAGTTCGCTCTCAACCGTGACGTCGCCGCCCATGAGGCGAGACAGCTTCTGCGTGAGGGATAGGCCGAGTCCGGTGCCGCCGTATTTCGTCGAGGTCGATGCTTCCGCCTGATTAAAATTCTGGAATAGCTTGCGCAGGTTGTCGCGGCTGATGCCGATGCCGGTGTCGCGCACGGCGATCCTGATCCAATCGCCCGCGGCCCTCGGCTCGCGCGAGACGGTCAGGGTGATGCGGCCATTCCGGGTGAACTTTGCTGCATTGCTCAAAAGGTTGAGCACGGCTTGGCGGAGCTTCGTTACGTCACCCTCGGCGGTGCCGAGGTCGCGGTCCCGCTCGACGATCAGCTCGTTGCCGTTCCTGGCGCAGAGCGGCCGGCACATCGCCACCATATCGTCGACGAGTGAGCCGAAGGCGAAACGCTCGTTGAAGAGCTCCATCTTGCCGGCCTCGATCTTGGAGAGATCAAGCACGTCGGTGATGAGCGACAGGAGATGCTTGCCGGCGCCGTTGATCTTGCGCAGGTCCTCAGCCTGCTGCTCCTCGCCGCCCTCGATCTCGAGATCCTCCAGCAGCATGTCGCTATAGCCGATCACGGCATTCAACGGCGTTCGCAGCTCGTGGCTCATCTTAGCGAGGAACTCCGACTTGGCGCGGTTCGCCGCCTCCGCCTCTTCCTTGGCCTCGCGCAGCTTGATCGCAGTGGTGCGGTGGTTCTGCACCTCGTGCTCGAGCTCGGATTGGTTGGCGACGATATTCGCATAGGAGAGCGCCATCATTGAAACGTAAACGGCGGCACAAAGCGTGGACATGATGCCGATGCCGGTCAGCGCCGTCAGCGGCACGTGCTCGGGGAAGGAGTGGCCGAGCGCATAGGAGACGTAGAACAGTGTCACGTTCGTCACGATCATGCCGAGTACGATAAGACGCGGACGCGCGGCGGGCCCGAGATAGAAGAAGGCGAGTAGCGGCACCACCAGCAGCCACGGCAGGAAGGGCGAGCTGACGCCGCCGTAATGATAGGCGCCCCACAGCACCGCGAAGATCAGGTTCTGTACGGAGAGCAGCGCCAGCGCGGTGTACGCCCCAGTGCGCTTCAGCGCGAAGGGAAAGGCCCAGAACGCCGTGATCGAGAACGCCAATACCCAGAGCTGATAGCCCGGATGCGGATCGAGCACGTAGAGATAGACAGTGATGGTGTGGCCGAGGAAAGGGCCGAAGATATGGGAGATGAGGAACATGCGCGCAGGCTGTTCCATCTCGCGCTCGGCCTTGAGCGCGGGCGGCATGAACCAGCCCAGCAACGGATAGATCATCGACGGCGACAAGCGAAGCCGCGGGCGCATCAGCCATCCTCCCGACGCAACCACCGAGGACTAAGTATTAGTTGATAATAGTTAACGGTTTCTTTGTCTGCAGGCTGCCGCGGTCTTGCTCCTCGCGCATGACACTTTTGCCGCGGGCGATACGCCCTGGTGGCACGCTCTATCATTCATTTGTTTACCATGACGGGCGCCCACGACCCGACCCCAACGATCAGGGATGACAGCTCTACTTTGCCAGCTTATGCGCCGCCTTGGCTTTCTCGATCTCGCTGGCGATCGTGTTCAGCTGCGCTGGATCGAGCAGCTTCTGCGCGAGCGGGAAGATCTCGGTCTCCTCCTCTTCGACGTGGTGCTCGACATCCTCCTGGAGCTCGTCGAACCGTTCCATCCAGGTGCCGCTCTCCTTGTCGGCGTGATCGAGCGCCTCCAGTGCCTCCTTTACGTCTCTATGCTCCTCGAGCGCCTCTTCGATCAGGTGCTTGGCCTCATCGCGGCTCTGCAGCGCCGGATAGAAGTACTCCTCCTCGATCTCGGCGTGGAGCTCCAACTCATGTTTCAACTCGGCAAAGAGCCGCGGACGTGACTGCGTTCCCCCGGCAGTCTCGGCGAGCCGCTCAAAGAGCCGCTTAGCCTTTTGGTGATCCTGTCGGATGAGCTGAAAGAGATCCATCGGCCGTCCCCTGCACAGCTGGCGATTGAACCCGGCGCGCGGCATCGCTTGGCGCCCGCGCCTCCGAAGTTAAACAGCAGCGGGCGGCATCGGTTGCGGGCGACCTCGCGGCGCCCCGGGCCGCCACGCGTCATAGCAGGAAAGCGCCGGGGCCGGTTGCCGAGATCGCCGCTCGTCGCCTAGGCTGGAGCCGCTTGTAAGAAAGCCGGCCGGAGACGGTGTCGACAATGAGCAACCGGAGCGACAGGACCGATGTAGCGCTTGCCAAGTTCGGCATCGGGCAGCCGGTGTCGCGGATCGAGGATCCCAAGCTGCTGCGCGGCGCGGGCCGATACACGGACGATATCCACCTCGCCGGACAAGCCCACGCTGTCATGGTACGCAGCCGACAGGCGCATGGCACCATCCGCGCCATTGATGTGGCCGAAGCGAGACGTATTCCAGGCGTCCTCGGGGTCTACACAGCCGCCGATATAGCGGCACCCCGTTATGGCGCGATCAGGCCCGGCATCGTCGTCCCGAACCGCGACGGCACACCGATGCGGGCGCCGCCGCGGCCGGCCTTGCCACGCTCACACGTGCGCTTCGTCGGAGAGGCGGTGGCCTTCGTCGTCGCAGAGACGGCGAGCATCGCCAAGGACGCCGCCGAAGCGGTCGTCTGCGAGATGGATCCGCTGCCCGTGGTGACAAGCCCGAGCGCCGCCACAGCTGCAGGCGCGCCGCAGCTTCATTCCGAGGCGCCCGGCAATCTTGCGGTCGATTATCATTATGGCGACACGGCAGCGGTGGCGGCAGCCTTCGCACGGGCCGCCCAAGTCACCCGCCTCGACATCGTCAGCAACCGCATCGTGGTCAACGCCATGGAGCCGCGCGTCGCCCTCGGCCAATACGACGCCGCCACGGACCGCTGGACATTGCATGTCGGCTGCCAAGGTGTCTTCGGTCTGCGCAGCGCGCTGGCCAAGGACGTCCTGAACGTTCCGCCAGAGAAGGTACACGTGCTGACTGAGCATGTTGGCGGCTCCTTCGGGATGAAGGCCTCGGTTTTTCCCGAATATGTCTGCATTCTTCACGCAGCGCGAGCGCTGGGGCGCCCCGTCAAATGGACCGATGAGCGATCGGAGAGCTTCGTCGCCGATCACCATGGACGCGACCATGAGATGACGGCGGAGCTCGCGCTCGACGCCGAGGGGCGTTTCCTCGCCCTGCGCCTCACCGGTCATGGCAATGCCGGCGCCTTCGTCGTCGCGACGCTGCCCTACACGGTCAATGCGGCGAAGAATGTGGTGAGCGTCTATCACACACCGCTGCTCGAGGTCTCCACCAAGGGCGTGCTCACCAACACCGCCCCGACCGGGGCCTATCGCGGCGCGGGCCGTCCCGAGGGCAATTACTACATGGAGCGCCTCATCGACACTGCCGCCGCCGAGATGGGCATCGACCGTGTCGAGCTGCGGCGGCGCAACTACATTCGCCCGGACGCGATGCCCTACAAGGCAGCGTCGGGCATGAGCTATGACAGTGGCGAATTCGCGGTCGTGCTCGACAAGGCGCTGGCGCTCGCCGATTGGCGGGGTTTTGCGCAACGCCAGCAGCAAAGCCGCGCGAACGGCAAGCTGCGCGGCCGCGGCATCGGCAGCTACCTCGAAGTGACGGCGCCGCCGTCGAAGGAAATGGGCGGCGTCCGCTTCGAGGCGGACGGCACGGTGACGATGATCACCGGCACGCTCGATTACGGCCAGGGCCACGCCTCGCCTCTGGCTCAGGTGCTGGTCGATCGGCTCGGCATCCCCTTCGACCGCATCCGGCTGCTGCAGGGCGACAGCGACGCCCTGCTCGTCGGCGGCGGCACCGGCGGGTCGCGCACGATGATGGCGAGCGGCACGGCCATGGTCGAGGCGAGCGCGCAGGTCATCGCTCGCGGCAAGGAGATCGCCGGCTTCGTCATGGAGGCGGCCGTTGCCGATATCGAATTCTCGCGCGGGCGCTTCACGATCGCCGGAACCGACCGTTCGATCGGCATCATGGAGCTGGCGGCGCGGCTGCGCAGCGGCGTGAAGCTGCCGCCGGAAATGCCCCAATCGCTCGACGTCGGGGTGATCTCCAACAATCCGCCGTCATCCTTCCCCAATGGGTGTCACGTCGCCGAGGTCGAGATCGATCCCGATACCGGCGCGATCGCGGTGGTGAAATACGCTATGGTCAACGATTTCGGCACGCTCATCAACCCGCTGCTGGCCGAGGGCCAAGCGCATGGCGGCATCGTTCAGGGCATCGGACAGGCGCTGATGGAGCGCACGTTCTACGACGGCGACGGCCAGCTGCTGAGCGGCTCCTACATGGACTACGCGCTGCCGCGCGCCGATAACGCGCCGATGTTCAGCTTTGCCAGCCATCCTGTCCCGGCGACGACCAATGTTCTCGGCGTCAAGGGCTGCGGCGAGGCAGGCTGCGCCGGCTCGCTGCCCGCGGTGATGAATGCCGTCGTCGATGCGCTCTCGAGTTACGGCATTCGTCATATCGATATGCCCGCAACGCCGGAGCGCGTGTGGCAGGCCCTGCGCGACGCGCAAAGTCGCTAGCGCGTCAAACGCCCTCGGCCGGCGCTCAGCCGGATTGCGCGGTTTTGGTGAACGGTCTTTTCACCGTGCGCCCGATTATAAAAGGCCGATCGCGGTCGTATCTCCTCACCTGTCGAGAGCGCAGAACATTCGCCTCTCATCCGAAATTGGAAAGGACTACGACCATGTTGAACAATCTCCATCTCGCTCGCGCCGCCGTTTTGGCGATGGCGCTGGCCATTCCCGCGGTTTCCGGCCTCGCCACGGCTGCTTATGCCGATGACGAGTACGGTGTCGCCACCGAACACGGGGCGATCATCCGTCAGGCGGCGCAGAACGCTCCGTCCTTCGGCCGCGCTTTTGCACTCGCCACCGGTCGGGCTACGCAGCCTCAGGCGGTTGCCGGAAACGCCGGTACGAGCGTGCCGCCCGTCGCGTCGGATGCACCGGCCGCAACGGTGAAGCAGGACCTGCTTGGAACGGGCGGCCAGCAGGACAACCTGGCGCGCGAGATCTATCACCCCGGCAGCGGAACCGATTGGTAATCGGGCCGGAATGACGGGCCGAGTTGAGTCCGAGCCGGAGCCGATTTGAATCCGAGCTGGAGCCGAGCTGAGTCCGTACTGGAGCCGAGCTGAGTCCGTGCCGCCTGTGGCACGGACTCGCGCCTCCGGTTCGGTTGGACTGGCCCTTCATTGCCGCAGCGCGGTGAAAGCACTCAATCCATCGACGAGCCTTGCTGTGGTCGAAGGGTCGAGGGTTTGCGCTGGGGGTGGCGGCGTGCTCTCGGCGTTGCGCCGATTAATCTCGGCGGCGAGCCGGTCGCGCAGCATCAGGCGCTGGCGCTCATACCCGCTTTCCGTGATCTCGCCTTTGTCGACCTTCTCGGCGCCCGCCAGCCGTGCCGCGGCGGCGAATCGAATCAGGTCCATATAGGGATAACCCGCCTCCTGATAGGCGGAAGTAACGAGTGGATCGGCGCAGCGCTCGACTTCTGTCACGCTCTTGAACTCGCCGCTGCGACGACGCTCCTCACACTGCTCGCGCATGTTGCGCGTCTGCTCTCCCGCCGCCTTGATCGCGGGCGTGTCGGTACGCCGTGGACCACCGCATCCTATCGACATTACGGCGCAGGCGAGCGCGGTTGGGCATGCCACGAAGCGCCGCCACCGGCGTGGTCGTAGGTCAATTTGTCGAGCCGACGCCGTCATGGGGGCTCCGTTCGATGCTTCCATGCTGGGAACGCCCAGACGGCATAAAGGTTTGACGCCGCACCGGCAGGAACCGGCCGGCAACGAAGGGTGTTGCTTCAGGGAGCCAGAATCGCGCGCGCGGTGCAGCGCGCAAGCCAAGGAGCGGAAAATGACACTCTCCAAGCGCGCCATGCTGGTCATCGCGATGGCGCTCGGCGTGGCGATGACGCTCGGCCCCGCGCAGAGCCAGACACCGCGCTCCGAGACCCCGAAGATCGTGCCGCAGGAGAGGCAGAGCCAACCGACTCGCCCGGAAGACTCGACAGGACCGCAGCAAGGCACGAGCGCTGCGCCCTCGGGTTCGCTCAGCGATGAGCTCTCACGCTCGGGCGGCGTGGTTCGCCCGCCGGCGACGGGTGACCAGGGGGTGGTGGAGCCTCCGAAAGCCGGCTCGCAGAGCACGCCCGTGATACCTCCCCCGGGCACGCCGGGCGGCAATCAGGAAATCCAACCGAAATAGCTCGGGAGGGACCCGGCAGACCGGCACATCGGCCCTACTGGCCAGCCTGCGCGCGCAGGCGACGGCGGGGACGAGTGTTGGGACCATCGAGCCGCGCCCCATCGTTCTCGCAGAGTGTCGGCCCCCGGCGGGCGCCGCGGCCTGGGCGGCTTCCACAGGTTGATCGCGCCCTGTTTGATCCCCTACCCAAACTTGACCGCACCCTCTTTGATCCGTTTTCCGGGATCATATGGATGGAAATTCGCTGGCAACGCCTGTAACATTCGCCGCCCGAGGTGGGGCGGGCACCCCATCCGCTGCCACAAGCTTTCACGGTTCGCACGATGTTGCCTGTGTGCTGTTCAAGTGATCGAGAGTAATGCCGCATGCCTGATTCGACGCCTGAAAATGCGCAAGAAGCTGAATTGGCTCGCCTGATCGTGGCTACGTTGAACCTCGACGTCGGGGCCGCGGATATTGACCCGGAGGCGCCGCTTTACGGCGAGGGGCTAGGGCTCGATTCGATCGACATGCTCGAGATTGCGCTGGCTATCTCGCGGGAATTTGGGGTCAAACTACGGGCGGACGATAAGAACAACCGCGCGACCTTCAGCTCATTGCGCGCTCTCAATCGCTATGTTCGGCAAAATCAAGCGAACTGAATGCGCCTGCTGCGATCCCGGATAGCGAGCATCTTAGCTATTGCTGCCTTTGGCCTATACTCGCTGCTTGATCATGCAGCCTTGATGACGGGAACGCCGTTGGCCGCAGGTCTGGCCTTCCTTCAACTCTGTTTCGTCGGCGCTTTTCTCCTGTGGCGCGTCCCTTACCGGCATAAGTGGCTGGCGGGCGGCCTCCTCTGTCTGATGCTCGCCGTCTTCTGCTGGCGATCGGCTCGGCCGAGCCTTGTCGTGGCATCCGCCATCCCGCATACGGTGGCCTATTTGGGATTGCTGGCGGTCTTCGGGACTTCGCTCCTGTCGGGGCGAGACGCGCTCGTCACCGCCCTCGCGCGGCGCATGCACGGGCCGATCAGCGACGACATGGCCGCCTATACTCGCAGGCTGACTTGGCTTTGGTGCGTGTTCTTCGGCGCCCAGCTTTCCGGCTCGCTTCTTCTCTTTCTGTTTGCACCACTGGCAACCTGGTCGTTCTTCGTCAACGTGCTGAACCTGCCGCTGCTTGTGCTAATGTTCGTTGCCGAATACGCCTTTCGCGGGTTCGGTCTGCGGAACCCGCCCCGTCACGGTCTGGCATATATGACCGGAATGGTCGCTTTCATAAGAGAAAAAATGTCAAAGCAGGCGAGCAGCGGTTGAAGGCTGCGGAACAATGACCCGGTATCCGTTGATCCGTCATGGCCACCTCGATGCCGTCATCGCGTACCGCGGAGAACAGGCGATCAGCGCGCGCGAGTTCTTGCGTGACGTGATGGCATTGGCCAAATTGCTCCCTGCTCATCGCCATGTCGTCAATCTGTGCCGGGACCGGTATCGCTTCGCTGTCGGGCTGGCGGCTGCCTTGTCGCGCGAGCAGGTCAGCTTGCTCCCGCCAAATGATTTGCCCGCCGTGCTCGAGCAGCTGGCCATGGACTTTGTGGATCTCTATTGGCTTGTCGACGGTGCCGCACCGGCGGCGTTTATCCCCACCCTGGCATATCCCGAGCGCCTTACCGGTGACACGCCGGCGGCGATCCCCGCCTTTGCCGGAGGCCAGACGGCGGCGTTCCTCTTCACCTCGGGCTCGACCGGGCGTCCCAAACCGCAGAAGCGCTCGTGGGGCGCCATGGTGCGCAGCGCACTCGCCGCCGGTGACCGGCTTGGCGTCGCCTTGCTTGGTGGTGCGACCATCACTGGCACGGTTCCGCACCAACACAGCTACGGCCTCGAATCGACGGTGATGCTGGCATTGCAACACGGTCTTGCGCTTCAGAGCGAACGCCCGTTCTATCCAGGCGACGTCTGCGCCTGCCTCGCCGCGCACCCCCGCCCGCGCATCCTCGTCACCACGCCGATCCACATCCGGGCGTTGCTGGCTGAGAAAGCCGACCTGCCGCCGGCGGACCTCGTGGTTTCGGCGACCGCGCCTTTGTCGGCAGAGCTTGCCGCCGAGGCCGAGGCGCATTTCGGCGCGCCCCTGAAGGAAATCTACGGCTGCTCCGAGGCCGGCCAGCTGGCGGTGCGCCGGACCAGCCGCAGCTTGGAATGGCACGCGCTTGATGGCGTCACCTTGCGGCAAGACGCGCGCGGCACGTGGGCGAGCGGCGAATCGGTCGAAACGGAGACCCTCCTCAACGATGTCATAGAGCTTACCGGGCTCGGCAGATTCCTGCTGCATGGCCGTGTGGCGGATCTCGTCAACATCGCGGGAAAGCGCACATCCTTGGCCCACCTCAACCATCAGCTCAATTCGATCGCGGGCGTGCGCGACGGCGTGTTCGTTATGCCGACGGAGCAAGCCAATGCCGTCACCCGCCTTTCCGCGTACGTCGTCGCGCCGGGCATCACCGTCGATGCCATCCTCGCCGCGCTGCGCCAGCGCATCGATGCTGCCTTCCTGCCGCGGCCGCTGATCCTGGTGGACTCGCTGCCGCGCAATGCCGTTGGCAAGCTGCCGCGTGATGCGGTGGGCCAGCTAGCGCCGCCGCAGAGCGCGAGCTAGAAGCGTGGACCGCTCGCGCGAGATGCGCTTCAGTTTGGACCATCCGACCGCGGAAGGTCATTTTCCTGGCAATCCGATCATTCCCGGCGCCCTGCTGCTCGACGAAGTGCTGCTCGCCATAGCAGAGGGCGAGGGTAGAACGGTCGGAGCGTGCGTCATCCGCTCGGCGAAGTTCCTGCATCTCGTACGTCCCGGGGATAGGATCGTGGTCCGCTGGGAAACCCATCCTGTCGACGAAACGCGGTTCGAGTGCATATTGCTCGACCCAGAACGGGTCGCGCTGAGCGGCACTGTCCAGCTCGACGTCATTGCACGGTGAGCGGCGAGCGCGGCAAGCCGCAGGAATGGACCACGCGCAGCGAGCGCGGCACGATAGCGACGATCCGCTTCATCGTCTGGCTGGCGCTACGGCTCGGGCGGTCCGCCGCACGGATCTTGCTGTATCCGATCTGTGCCTATTTCCTCATCTTCTCGCTGCGCTCGCGACGCGCCTCCCGCGACTACCTCGCCCGGGTGCTCGGTCGCAAGCCCGGTCCAGTCGATCTGTTTCGCCACTACCACAGCTTCGCCGCCTGCGCGCTCGATCGCGTTTTTCTATTGAACGATCAGACCGATCGCTTCGACATCGACGTTCACGGTGAGGAAATAGTCCTGGACATCCTGCGGCGGGGGTCGGGGTGCGTTCTCTTCGGTGCGCATTTCGGCAGCTTCGAGGTGGTGCGGGCCGTAGGCCGGAGGCAACCCGCTTTGCGCGTCAGCCTGGTCATGTACGAGGAGAACGCGCGCAAGATCGGATCCGTGTTGAACGCCATCAACCCGCGCTTGGCGCTGGATGTGATCGCGCTTGGAAAGTCTGACTCGCTGATCGAGGCCGAAGCGCGCCTTGATAACGGGCACTTTGTTGGCATTCTCGCTGACCGCGTGCTCAACGGCGAGGAGCAGCGCCGGCGCGCCTTCCTGGGCGCGCCAGCGGCGTTCCCGTGGGGGCCCTTCCGCATGGCGACCCTGCTGAAGCGGCCAGTCGTGCTGATGTTCGGTGTGTATCGTGGCGGCAGGCGCTATGATATCTTTTTCGAACGTCTGCCGGTCGGCGACGAGCCTGGCGCCCGCGGCCGCTCCGAACAAGCCGACCGAGCAATGGGTCACTACGTTGAACGGCTTGAGGCTTATTGCCGCATGGCGCCATTCAACTGGTTCAACTTCTATGACTTTTGGCAATGAGGCGGTTGACGCGCTGCTTGGCCTCTCTCGTTATCGCTGTCGCGCTATGGCTGTGCGCATCCACCAACGTCACGCAGGCCGCGCCCGACGCCGCCGTCCGATGGGACGTTCCACAGCTCATGTCGGCTCTTCGCCAGGTCAAGTCGGCGACGGCCCGCTTCGTCGAACGCAAGCACTTGCACATGATGGACAAGCCGCTCGAGGTGTCGGGTACGCTGCTCTACCTCGCACCCGACCAACTCCAGAAAATCACAATTTGGCCGAACTGGGAACGCCTCGCCGTCAAGCAAAACCTGCTCACCATCGAGCAGGACCATGAAGGTAATGCCCGCACGTTTTCCCTCACCGACCACGCCGAGATCGGTGCGTTCGTCGAGAGCATCCGGGCGACGCTTGCCGGAGACCTGCCGACCCTGACACGCTTCTATGCCGTAACCATCGAGGGCGACGCTGCCGATTGGCGTCTACTGCTGCTGCCGAAGGAGCGCAAGCTGCAAGACCTGGTGAAGGATATCCGGATCGGCGGCACCGGCAACAACATCCTCATGGTGGAAACGGAAGAAGCGGACGGCGATCGCTCCGTCATGAGCATCGTCGAAGAAGACATCCGGTGAGAAAGGCGAACCGGGCCGCGCTCGCCGTCTGGGTGGCGGCGCTGCTGGCCTGCGCCGCGGTGATTGCGCGCACCGAGATCAGCACGGATATGTCGGCCTTTCTGCCGCGCTCCCCCTCGCCGGGACAACAGGTCCTGGTGGATCAGGTGCGCGAGGGGGTCGTCTCGCGGATCGTTCTTCTCGCCATCGAAGGCGCGCCCTCGGACGTTCTGGCAGCGCTGAGCCGGGACATGGCCGCCCGCCTCCGCCGCGAGCCCGCGCTCGTCGCCGTCAACAACGGAGAGGAAGCCGCGCTCGACGCCGACCGCGACTTCCTGTGGCGCAATCGTTATGTGCTGAGCCCCGCCGTCGTACCGGCGCGATTTACCGTGGTGGGGTTGCGCGACGCACTGCAGCGCGACCAAGTTATGCTGAGCTCCGGCCTCGCTGTACTCGTGAAGCGCGCTCTGCCGAGCGATCCCACCGGCGAGATGTTGACGATCATCGACCAGTTCGCGGGTGACGCGCCGCCCCATACCCGGAGCGACGTTTGGTTTTCGCAGGACGACAGCCGCGCCCTGATGATGGTGCAGACGCGTGCTGCGGGCTTCGACATCGACGGCCAGCAGCAAGCGTTGCGGCTGATCGAAGACGCCTTCCGGCACGCGCGACAGGCCATGCCCGGCGCCGAGACCGCGCACTTGCTGGAAACCGGCCCGGGTGTCTTCGCCGTACGCACACGCGCGGCCATGCAGGAGGACGCCGAGCGACTTTCTCTCATCGCGACGATCCTGATCGCGGGCGTGCTGCTTTCGGCATATCGCTCGCTGCGCCTGCTCATGCTTGGCCTCCTGCCCGTGCTGTGCGGGGCGCTCGCAGGCATCGCCGCCGTGAGCCTGGGTTTTGGTTTCGTGCACGGCATCACGCTTGGCTTCGGCGTAACTTTGATGGGCGAGTCGGTCGACTATGCCATTTATCTCTTCACTCAGACCGCGCCCGGTAGCCAGCCGGCAGACACGCTGGCGCGCATCTGGCCGACGCTTCGACTGGGCGTACTTACGTCCGTCGCCGGCTTCAGCGCCATGCTGTTCTCGACCTTCACCGGTTTCGCACAGCTAGGCTTGTTCTCGATCACCGGGCTCATCGTCGCTGTGGCAGTGACGCGTTGGCTCTTGCCGACTCTCCTGCCGCGCGGTCTTACCGCGATCGAATCGCGCATCTTCGCCCTCGGTCCGCTGGCCGTGATGCGACAGGCGCGCCGGCTGCGACCCGCTTTGCTGGCATGGGTGCTCGCCGCGGGCACGCTTCTTTGCTTCCACCACGGCGGATTTTGGCAGGAAGAGCTATCGAGCTTGAGCCCGATCCCGATGCGCGATCAAGAGCTCGACAAGAAGCTGCGGCGCGATGTCGGTGCGCCCGATGTCCGCTATCTCGTGGTCGCCACTGCCGCGAGCGAGCAGCGGGCGCTCGAAGCAAGCGACCGGCTTTCCGGTTTGCTCCGGTCCATGACCGAGGAAAAGTGGCTCTCCGGGTTCGACGCCCCCGATCGATATCTTCCGAGCGAGAAGGCGCAGCTTGCCCGCAGGGCGGCATTGCCGAGCGAGGAGTTGCTGCGGGCCCATTTGCGGGAGGCGCTCGACGGTTTCGGCTTCCGCGCCGAGCTGTTTGCCCCGTTTCTCGCTGACGCCGCGGCCGCCAGCCGCGCGCCGCCCTTGGTGCGCGCCAGCTTGCCGCCGCATCTCTCCCTCAAACTGGGCTCGCTCTTGTTCGAGCGGCATGGCGATTGGGTCGCCATGGTGCCTTTGCGTGGCATGGGTGAGCCGCGGCGCGTCGCAGATCGGATCGCAGAACTGAACGAGCGCGGCGTCGTGTTCGTCGATCTCAAGGGCGAATCCGATCGTCTCCTTCAGACCTACCAGCGCGAGGCCGCGCTGCTCTCGCTGGTTGGCGGCCTCGTCATCCTCGGGCTTCTCACCCTAAGCCTGCGATCGATGTCGCGGGTGTTTCTTGTGGCGGCTCCGCTGGCGGCGTCCGTCGTATCGACGATGGCGCTGCTTACGTTCGATGGTCGCAAGCTGTCGATCTTCCACCTCGTCGGGCTGCTGTTGATCGTCGCGGTCGGGTCGAACTACTGCCTGTTCTTCGAGCGGCAGAGGCGCGAGGGCGTGCAAAGCGAGCGTACGGTGGCCTCGCTCGTCCTGGCGAATCTGTGCACGGTGATCGGCTTCGGTGTCCTGTCCTTCTCGCGCATTCCGGTGCTGCACGATATCGGCGTCACCGTTGCCGCCGGCGCGCTCCTCAGCCTTTTCTTCGGCGCTATCCTGAACGCTCCTCGCGAAACCCGACCGTCGCAGGACTTCGGCCGGATCAGCCATAATCCGACACCGTGACACAGCCCTCGATCGATGCCGTCCGCCATGTCGCGCCAAGCGCCGATGCACAGCGCGTCCTGCTGGTGATGCTGCCCGGCTACGGCATGGAGCGCGACGACTTCGCACGCCACGGCCTCATCCAAGCCGTCCACCAGCGCGGATGGCCAGTGGACGTCATCGCCGCTCGACCCGACCTCGACCTTTACCTCGATGGCACCGTTGCCGAGCGCCTGCACGCGGAGGTCGTTCTTCCCGCGCCGTCAGCACCGCCCGCCCTGTGGTTCCTCGGCGTTTCGCTTGGTGCGATGGGCGCGCTGCTCTACGCGCAACGATATCCTCGGCACGTGGCCGGCGTCATCCTGCTGGCGCCCTTTCTGGGGACTCCGGGCCTCATCGCCGAGGTGGCGGAAGCGGGCGGCCTTGCTCACTGGGATCCCGGAGGTGTGCGCCCGGCCGATGTGGAGCGGCAGTTGCTCATCTGGCTCAAAGACCATCGCCTCGTCGCTCCGGACGCGTTGGAGCTCTATCTGGGCTATGGACGCGGTGACCGCTTCGCCCGTGGTGCCGCCCTGCTCGCCCAGGAATTGCCCCCGCCACGCGTCGTGTTGACCGACGGCGGGCACGATTGGGAGACTTGGAAGCGCTTGTGGCGGCAGGTGCTGGACCGCTCGCCGTTCCAAACCGCGATGGGCTAGCCGAACGCGGAAACTGGCGATTGACCGGCGCCGCCGAAGTTCGGTATTTCGTCGGCGGCGATGCTCTGCTAGTTTTTTGCGTGCTGCGACGAGGGGTTTGGGATGGGGATTGTACGTTTCGTGCTCGCGGTTGGCGCTTCGATAGGGCTTGCGGCTTGCGGCACGATGCATGTCAGTACGGCGCTCACCACGGACGACGAGCGGCTCTACGAAGCGCTTCATCCTTATTACGCGGAGCTCTGTGCACTCTCCCAGTTCAAGAAAAAGCCCGGGTTCGGCGCCGAGATCAGCAGTGGCATCGCCGGCGGCATCGGCGGCCATTCGGTGCTTTATCTCAACGGAGTCTGCCGCGTCGTTGACGCCAACTACCCCACAGTCAAGCTGTGCGAATCAGGCCAGCCGGGCCGGACCGACGCTCAAACCGGGGTCGGCATCAGCATCAATTCGCATTTCAAAAATGCCAGCTGGGTGGCAACGCCCGGTCGCGACTTCTTTTTCCATGGCGGCCTCAGGCCGCACGCCCCCCTGTCGCGCGCCGCCTATCAGCGGACGCAGGCGAAGGCGCAGGAGCTCGGCATTCTCGATGGTGTCGAATTTCACCCCGAGGTCTTCGCCGGCATACCCGCGAACATGTCGCGGCGCGACTATATGTACGAGGCCTCGGTGGCGACGGATTACGCCATCGGCTTCGGCCGCGACCGCTATTGCGCGCGCGTGCCCATGGACCGCGACCAGATGACGCGAGTCGTCGAGTTCCTCAATGAGCTCAACGCGCCGTACAAGGCTGGAAAGAAGGATTTCGAATGGGACGTCCTGCGTAACAATTGCTCGCACGCGTTACATAACGCGCTGGCGGCGGCCGGCGTCTGGGGTCGGTGGGAAACAGAGAGGTTTGCGCTGTTCGCGGCTTTCGATTTCCCCGTACCGAAGAACGAGTTCGTCAATCTGATGCGCAGAACCAACGACCTGCCGCTCGAGGACCTCGCGACGCTGTATCGCGACGAGGCGAGCCGCAGCGCCCTCATGGACACGGGGTGGCTGCCCATGGAACCGGGCGCGCTCGCAGAGGCGGAACGGGTGGTGCAAGACAATGACGTCTATGAAACCGATCTCAGCTTGATCTTCTACGACGATCCGCTCATCGGCGTCTATCGCAACCGTTTCGAGCGAATTTTCTCCGAGCCGCGCTACACGGATATGCGTGCCAATCTCGCCTATTTCGCCGACCTTTACCGGAAGATTGGCGACGGAGCGACACCGCGACGCAGCGTCACGGCGAGCCAAGAGCGGGGCGATCTGACGGCCTTCTACGTGCAGTTTTTTGATTACATCGAGCACGAGAACGACCAGATGCACGCGGCGCAGGCGTTCCTCAACCGCGCCCCGCCATCAATGGCGACGGCCGTGCCGAGGTGAACACCTGCCACACCGCCGGGGAACCGCGCTGCGCGCCCGTGCGCTTGACGGCGGCTGCCGAGGCACGATTGACACAGCTGGCGAAATCTGACACGGCTGTTTCATCCGGATGCTCCCGGCCCGTGACCGTTACCTGGACTTTATCAAGCCTTGCAACCGGTCGTTTTCAGCCATTTCTGCGTGGTAACCAGCATTGGCGCTGGTCAGGCGGCTACCCTTGCCTCGCTGCAGGATGGTGTGAGCGGGCTTAGGCGCTCCAACAGTGGCATAGCGCCGCCGTCCCTCTATGTCGGGGAAGTGGCGGGGTTTGATGAATGGAGCCTCGAGGGCGATTGGGCCGGATTTGATTGTCGCAACAATCGCGTGGCGGCTATGGCCCTGAATCAGGACGGTTTTCTTGACGCCGTGGCAGGCGCACGAGAACGGCATGGAGCGGACCGAATCGGCGTTTTCCTGGGCACAAGCACGTCGGGAATCCTCCAAACTGAGATCGCCTATCGACAGCGCGATCTCGAGACCGGCATGTTGCCAGCGAATTTCGACTATGCGCGGACGCATAACACGTACTCACTCGGCGACTTCGTTCGGCGCTATCTGCGGCTCGACGGGCCGTCCGTGGTGGTATCCTCAGCGTGCGCGACGACCGCCAAGGTTTTTGGCAACGCCGTGCGGATGATGGCCGCAGGACTCTGCGACGCGGCGGTGGTCGGCGGGGCGGATACGCTGTGCGGCACGACACTCCACGGCTTCCGCTCGCTAAGTCTCGTCTCCGACGAGCCCTGTCGCCCGTTCGACGCGGAGCGCCGGGGGATATCCATCGGCGAGGGAGCCGGGTTTGCGCTGCTGGAGAAGGTGGCGGGCGGACGGGACCGCCGCGCGCGAGTGCTCCTGCTCGGCGTCGGCGAAAGCAGCGACGCGCATCACATGTCGTCGCCACACCCCGAAGGGATCGGCGCGCGGCTGGCGATGGAGCGGGCGCTCGCCGCTGCCGCGCTCACGCCGGGCGACATCGACTATGTCAATCTGCACGGGACTGCAACCCCGGTCGGCGACGCGGCGGAAGATCGCGCGGTCTCTGATCTGCTCGGTCGGACGCCCTGCAGCTCGACCAAGGGATTCACCGGGCACACCCTGGGCGCCTCCGGCATCATCGAAGCGATCTTCTCGGCGCTGAGCATCGTGCACGGGTTCATGCCCGGCAGTCCTCACACGCGAACCGTCGACCCCACCTTCAGGAGCCGATACATGGTCGAAAAGCGATGCACGAGCGTTGATCGCGTGATCAGCAATTCCTTCGGCTTCGGCGGCGCCAACTGCAGCTTAGTCCTTGGACGGGCCGGATAGTGCGCGTCTATGTCGAAGGGATAGGGCTGCGCGGCCCGGGGCTGGACGGATGGGCTGCGTCGCGCGCGGTGCTGGTCGGCGCCAAGCCCTACCTGCCCGCGCCGGCAAGCATACCGGCGAGCCCGCTCTTGCCGGCCAACGAGCGACGCAGAACCGTGCAGACGGTCAAGCTCGCGCTGGCCGTGGGCGCCGAAGCATTCGAGGCAGCGCGACGCGACGCGGGAGCAACCGCCACCGTATTTACGTCATCCGGGGGCGACGGCGAAACGATCCACGAGATCCTGAAGGCTCTTGCGACGGACGATCCCGAGCTTTCACCGACGCGGTTCCACAACTCGGTGCATAACGCGCCGGCAGGCTACTGGAGCATAGCCACCAAGTCCCATGCGCCGTCGAGCAGCCTTTGCTGCCATGATGCGAGCTTTGCCGCCGGCTTGGTCGAGGCGGCGGTCCAGGCCACGGTCGATGACCGCGCCGTGGCGCTCATCGCCTATGATCTCCCCTACCCCGAGCCCCTCAACAGTGTGCGTCGCGTCGGCGCGGTTTTCGGCACGGCCCTGATCTTGGCACCCCGCGCGAACGAGAACTCCTTGGCGCAGGTGGACATCGAGATCGCGCAGGCGCCGGGGAAGGCGACACCGGTGACCCATCCCGCGCTTGAAGCCTTGCGCGAAGGCACGCCGGCGGCGCGGAGCCTTCCGCTTCTGGCAGCCATCGCCCGGAACGCGCCTCTGACACTTAGCCTCGACTACGTGCCGGGACTGCGGATTGAGCTTTCGCTGGCGTGCGTCGCGGCGCTCGCGGGCGACGATCGCGGGCGCGAAGCGCACCGAGCGGGACCATGGTGATCGGACGCGACAAGATCGCGACCTTGATCCCTCACGCCGGTGCGATGTGCTTGCTCGACGAGGTGATCCACTGGTCCCCGACGTCTATCCGCTGTCTGTCGCGCCAGCACATGGCTCAAGACAATCCGCTGCGCAGCCATGCCCGTCTGGGCGCCGTCTGCGGCATCGAATTTGCCGCCCAGGCCATGGCCCTCCATGGTCGCCTTTGTGGCGGGGGCGCGGATACGTCGCGGCACGGCTATCTCGCCAGCGTACGCCAGGTGGCTTGCCGGTGTGACCGCCTGGACCGGTTCGCAACGGATCTCACCATCGAGGCGGAGCGCCTCGCGGGCGACGAGCAGCAGGCGATGTATCAGTTCGCGTTGCGCTGCAATGATGTCGAGCTGATGAGCGGGCGGGCGGCGGTGGTGATGGGACGCTAGGGGGACATGAGGCGCGCGCTGGTAACCGGCGGCAGTGGCGCCATCGGCGCAGCCATCTGCCGAAAGCTCGCCGCCGACGGCCACTACGTCTATGTGCATGCCAACGCCGGAGGGCCGCGCGCGGAGACGATCGCCAGCGAGATTGCCGCGCTGGGAGGTGCAGCGAAAACGGTCATTTTTGACGTCACCGATCACGCCGCAACAGCCAAGGCGCTGGCAAGCCTGCTTGCCGCGGGCCCTCTCCAGATTCTCGTCAACAACGCGGGGGTCCACGACGACGCCGTGATGCCGGGGATGGCGCATGAGCAGTGGTCGCGCGTCATCGACGTCTCGCTCAACGGCTTTTTCAACGTCACGCAGCCGCTGCTCATGCCGATGATCCAGACACGGTGGGGCCGGATCATCAACATCTCCTCGGTGGCCGCCATCGTCGGCAATCGCGGCCAGGTGAATTACGCCGCGGCCAAGGCAGGCCTGCACGGAGCGGCTCGCGCGCTGGCGATGGAGCTGGCGAGCCGCGGCATCACCGTCAATGTGGTGGCGCCCGGCATCATCGCCTCGCCGATGACCGCGGGAGTCTTCACGAAGGAAATCATCGATCGGCTCGTGCCGATGAAGCGCGCCGGAGCACCGGACGAGGTGGGCGATCTCGTGAGCTTCCTCGCTTCCGAGCGAGCCGCCTATATCTCCGGGCAGATCATCTCGATTAACGGTGCGATGATCTGAGCCGCCGTGCCGTAAGCAGCGGCAGCCGGACGAGGAACTCGACCATGAGCCGCGCATGCATGAAGGTGAGCAGCGCGTTGTCGCGCACATATCGGAAATGCGAGACGCCGCCCTCGTCCGGGCGAAAGTATGTCACCGGTGCGGGCCGGTTTATGGCGGGCACCCCATGCCAGCACAGCCTTACTGCGGCCTCGGGATCGAAATCGAACCGGCGCATCCAACGCGTCCTCTGCATGACCGCCAGCAGAGGTGCGATGGGATAGACGCGAAAGCCGAACAGCGAGTCGCCAATGCCCTGCCATAGCGTTTCCAGATTCGCCCACCAGTTGGACACGCGCCGCCCGGCGACGCGCAGGTGTGGCGCATCGGCTCCGAACACCGGCACGCCCAGTATCATCGCCTCCGGTTGAGCCAGAGAGAGGGCCATGAATTCCGGGATTGCAGCCGCAGAATGCTGGCCGTCAGCATCCATCGTCAGCGCATGGGTAAAACCACGGGCGCGCGCCTCGCGCAAACCGTCGAGCATCGCGGCGCCCTTACCGCCGTTGCGTTCCCGGATGAGGACGCGAAGCCCATGATCGCCGGTGGCCATGCGCGTCAGGGCTTCACCGCTGCCGTCGCTGCTGCCGTCGACCACAACCCAGACGGGATCCCAGAATCGGCGCGCGTCCTTGACCGTCGCGAGAATTCTCGGCCCGGTATCGTAGCTCGGAATCAGCACAAGATGGGTCGGCGCGGCGCGGCTCACGCTTACTCGCCGTCAGCTGTCGCGTCCACCGAGCTCTCGCCGGAAATAGGCGTGGAGCTCATCCACAAATTCGTGGATATCGCCCTCGACCGCGAGGCGGCGACCAAGCCGCACGCGATAGACGAGCGGGAATTCTGGCCTCCTGAAGAGCGACCAGCCCTTGCCAAGAAAGCGCGAGTTGCTCTCGATGAAGACCGTCTGCACCGGCGTCCCGGCCTTCTTCGCGATCAGTGCGAAGCCACCCTTGAAATCGCCGAGCGGCGACGTTGTCGACCGCGTGCCTTCGGGAAAAATCAGGAAGTGCCGTCCGGCCTGGAGTTGGAGGACCGCGTGGCGGATGAGCGCGGTGGTCGAATCGTTGCGGATGTATCCGGCCAGCCTGGCACCGGCGCCGAGAAAGGCATTGTCCCAGATTTCCGCCTTTGCGGCGCACACCACGCGCGGCAGCCGCGAGATGACAAGCATAGCGTCGAGAAGCGAGGGATGATTGGGAGCGATGACGACCGCCGTGCCGCGCCGCAGTGTGTCGAGCACCTTCAAATCGCAATCGATGATGCCGGTCAGCCGCATGACGGCGACGAAATAGCGGAACCCGGCCATGATCATGAACTGGCCGAGCGGCTCACCGAGCCGGCGCGGCAGCAGCGGATAGAGGATGGCCGCGAGGACGCTCCATAACAAGCTGCTTAAGCCGAAAAGAGCAAGCAGCCCGTAGAACACGCCCCGTTCGTAGGTGCGACGCAAGCGCGCCATCGGCCCGGTTCGCGCGGTGACCGCGACCAAGCGCGGGCGCCCGACGATAGATCCGCTGGCCGCCGCTTCATCTCGGTTGATCGTCGCCCCGTCACTCGACAGCAATGGCGGTGACGCGTCCCGCAGTTTCCGACCGAGACTAGCCGACCGCGCCAACTCGAACATCCTGCCTTCGCATGCGCCACACTCGGACGCTCGACTTCAAGCGGCAGAGACTCCAGATGTAATAGAGAGCCTTGAAGACCATGAGGCGAGAGCGGATCGGCGAGTGCCCGAAAATATCGCCGGCGAGCAGCGAAAGAACCGCTTCTTCCATGCGGAAATAGTTGCGCGGCGCCATGAACAGGTCGCGGAACGCCGGCGTGCGAATGCGATAGATGAACCAGCTGAGCGCGTCCAGACCCGGCCGGACCTGTGCGTCGAAGCGCTTCAGCGCTCGCGAGGCGGCAAGAGGATCGCGCAGGCAGATCTCGACCGCATCGGCGCCATGGACCGCGCTCGTCATCGCCAGATAAACGCCGCTTGAGAAAACCGGATCGATGAACGCGAAGGCGTCGCCCAGAAGGATGAAGTCTTTGCCGGTCATGCGCTCGGCGCGGTACGAGTAATTCCCTGTCGCGGTGACCGGTCCTGCGAGCGTGGCGTCCTTGAGACGTTCGGCGATTTCCGGGCACATCGCGATCGTCGTCATGAAAAAGCTGGTCAGGTCCATCTTCCGCGATTTGAGGTGCTCCGGCCGGCACACGGCGCCGATGCTGGTTATCCCGTCGGCCAGGGGAATGAACCAGAACCACCCCTGGTCGAACCAGGAGATGCTGATATGCCCCTCCGCCTTGCCGGGCAGCCGCCGCGCGCCGGTGAAATGCGCGAAGACCGCCGCGCTGCTGTGCCTGCGGTTGCGGCGCTTGATGCCGAGCTGGCCGGCAAGCAGCGTGTCTCGCCCGGAGGCGTCGACGAGGAATCTCGCCCGCCAGCTGCGCGCCTGCCCGTCTTCATCTTGGCCCTTGGCTACGGCACCGCCTTCATCGATGAAATCGACGTCGTTGATCCGGCAGCCTTCGATCACGTCCGCGCCCTTGGCGCGGGCGTTGTTGAGCAGGACATGATCGAACTCGGATCGCCGGACGTGGTAGGAATACGCGAATGACTTGTCCCACGCGTTCGCAAACTCGAAGCTTACGGCCTTGCCATGATAGGGTGAGACGAACTCGACACCATATTTCAGCATCCCGATCCGCTTGATCTCCTCGGCGACCCCAAGCCGCTCGAACAGCGGCAGGTTCAGCGGAAGCAAGGATTCGCCGATGTGAAAGCGCGGGTGCCGATCCTTCTCGACGAGAACCACATGCCTGCCGCGCTCGGCGAGAAGCGCGGCGACGGTCGCCCCGGCCGGTCCGCCGCCAACGACGAGCACGTCGCACGTTGCCGGCCCCGCGGCGGCTGCGCTCTCCGAGGAACGCGAATGTCGCGATAGAACGGGCAAAGCACTGGAGCGCGCTTCCATAGGTCCTCCAAAACCGGCATAAGATTATCAGCGCACGGCGCAGATATCCAGCGGGACCCGCCGCACAGTCCACGAAGAGGTGCAGGTATGAACGGCCCGGACAACCAACGCGTGGTCGAGCCTCATCCGGTCCTCACCGGCTTTTACGGGCAGCGCGCACAGCGCTCGTCCTTTGTCCGTCGCCTGTTCAACGAGACGGCACCATATTACGATGGACTCAACCAGCTCTTTTCGCTCGGCTCCGGCGCGTGGTATCGGCGGCGCAGCTTGCTACGCGCCGGCTTGCGCCCCGGCCTCAAGGTCATCGACGTGGCTGTCGGGACCGGTTTATTGGCGCGCGAGATCGTGGGGATCACGGGTCGCGCAGGTGACGTCATCGGCATCGATCTCAGCGAGGCCATGCTCGCCGCCGCTCGGCGAAAGCTCAACATACGCCTCATTCAGGGAATTGCGGAACAGCTCCCCTTCGCCGATGAGAGCGCAGACTTTTTGACGATGGGTTATGCGCTCCGGCACGTCTCCGACCTCGTCGGCGCTTTTCGCGAATTCCATCGCGTGCTGCGACCTGGCGGCACAGTGGTCCTCCTGGAGATCAGCAAGCCGACGCGCGCTCTGAGTCACGCGCTGCTATCCGCTTATCTCGGCCGGATGATTCCGTTCATCTGTCGTTTCACCAGCGGCGGCGGCACCGAAACGCTGATGGAATACTACTGGGAGACGATCGAAAACTGCGTGCCGCCGGAAATTATCCTCGAAGCGATGGCGCAAGGAGGGTTTGGCGACCTGCGGTGCAACGCGGACGTCAGCATTTTCCGCAGCTACGTCGGGCGCAAGCCGTAAGAGGCGCGAAAAACGGGCGCTTGCTACGCCGCTTCGGCGTGGGAGCTTTCGTGCTCTTGCACGGCGGCGACCTCGACGATGCGGTAAGTCGACGTGCCAATCGTGCCGCGCTCGCACAGCTCGGGATCGCTCCGGACGGCCGCCGCCAGTAGATCTTCGGCGCGGATGCCTTCATCCGCTTGCAGCTCCACGTCGAAATAGGTCGTGCGCGCGCAGATGAGGCGTAGCGTTCGCGGCATGGGGACCTCGCCTGGACTGGATGATCCGGCGATAGTAGACCGATCCCCCGTGCCGGCAAGCCCTGCTTTGGCACATGTGCCAGCACCATTTCGCGCGATGGCTGCAGCGACCGCTCGCGCACGCAGGGAAATTGGGCCGAACCGGCGGGTGGCGGCGGAGCGCCGGCAAGGAATTTGACAACCCTCTACATGAGGGTTAGCGTTGCGGCGCGATGGTTAGAACCATTGTGGGGAGGACGCCATGGTGTGGAAAACGCCGAAGATCGTCGAGATCGCCGTAGGCATGGAAATCAACGCCTACGCCTGCGCGGAAATCGCCTAAAGCGGACGCTCCAGCTTCGGCTGGAGCTTGTCAGTCGGCACCCGCGCGCGGCAGCCTGCGCCGCGCCGTAGGTGTTTGCCGTTTGTTGCGGTGCGGCGTGGAGCCGAGCCACGACGTCGTCTGCCGTGCGCGCCGGCGCCGTTCGCATGAGAAGGAGCCGATGCGGGCTACCTGGACCGCTGCCTGCCTCGCCGTTCTCGCATGCGTGGTCCTCGGCGGCGCCGGGGCCACTGCCGATGATGCACCCCGGCGCGGCGGCATCCTGACCTACGCCGTCGTCGCGGATGCGCCGACCTATGACTGCCACGCCGCCAACTCATTCTCGACCATCCACTACCTGGCGCCGCATTACTCGACGCTGCTGCGGATCGATCCCGCGCATTATCCCGAGATCATCGGCGACCTCGCCGAAAGCTGGGAGGTGCGCGACGCGGGCCAGACCTACGCCTTCCGGCTGCGGTCGGGCATCCGCTTCCACGACGGCAGCCCGCTTACCGCGGCCGACGTCAAGGCGTCTTTCGACCGCATCCGCAACCCGCCGCCCGGCGCCGTATCGGTGCGCCGGGCGCAATTCGCCGACGTCGCCGCGGTCGAGGCGCCCGACGAGCGCACGGTCGTGTTCCGCACCAGGAAGCCGAACGCCTCGCTGCTGACGCTGCTGGCCTCGCCGTGGAATTGCATCTACAGCGCCAGGCTGCTGCGGGAGAACCCGACCTACCCGGCCAAGCTGGTCATGGGCTCGGGGCCGTTCCGCTTCGTCGAGCACGTCGCCGGATCGAAATGGGTGGGGCGGCGCTTCGAGAGCTACTTCCGCGAGGGCTTGCCCCGTCTCGACGGCTTCGAGGCCTATGTCGTGTCGAGCACGGCGCTCGCCGGCGCGCTCCAGGGCGGGCAGGTCATGGCGGAGTTCCGCGGCATCTCGCCGGCCGAGCGCGACACCCTGCAGCGGGCCATGGGCGACCGCATCAAGTTCCAGGAAACCGTGCGGCTCACCAACTTCCAGCTCGCCTTCAATACCACGCGCAAGCCCTTCGACGATGCCCGCGTGCGCCGCGCGCTCACCCTGGCGATCGACCGCTGGGCCGCCGAGCCGCAGCTGCGGCGCACGACCATTGCCGGCGTCACCGGCGGGCTGCTGCGGCCCGGCTATGCCCTGGCGCGGAGTGTGCCGGAGCTCGAGGCGCTGCCAGGCTTCGCGCGCGACGGCGCTTCGGCCAAGGCCGAGGCGCGACGGCTCCTCAAGGAGGCGGGCGCGGAAAATCTCACATTCACCCTCACCAACGAGGCGGTGCCCAACCCGTTCGCGACCATCGGCATTTATGCCATCGACCAGTGGCGCCAGATCGGCGTTGCGGCCGAGCAGGACACGCTCGAGGCATCGCGTTGGAACGCCGCGCGCATCGGCGGGAACTTCGATGTCGTCGTCGATTTCGTCGCCGAGTTCGTCGACGAGCCCGCGGTGCAGCTCACCCATTACCTGTCGCACGACATCGCGCCGGACAATGTCTCGCGCGCGGTCGACCGGACGCTCGACGAGCTCTACGAGCGGCAGCTGCGCGCGACCGATCCGGCCGAGCGGGCGGCGCTCGTGCATGCCTTCGAAGAACGGGTGTTGCGCCAAGCCTATGTCGCGCCGATCTCCTGGGGCTATCGCATCACGCCGCTCGCCGCCAAGGTGATGGGCTACATCACCACCCCCAGCCATTTCCTCAACCAGGATCTCGCCGAGGTATGGCTCGCCGAATGAAGCCGTGAGGAGGATCAATGCGGAGGATCAGGGTCGGCATCATCGGTACCGGCTGGTGCGGCGGCATCCGCGCCGCAGCTTGCGCCGCCAATCCGCTGGTGGAGGGGCTTTACATCGCGGAGATCCGGCCGGAGCGCCTCGCCGACGTGGCAGCGCAGACCAAACCGGTCAAGGCGACGGCCGAATGGCGCGAGCTCCTGGAGATCGCGGAGATCGACGCCATCTACATTTCCGCCACGCCGGAGACGACGCACTATCCGATCGCGCGCGAGTGTCTGCTCGCGGGGAAGCACGTGTTCCTCGAGAAGCCGATCGCCATGGAAATGCGCGAGGCGGACGAGCTCATCGAGATCGCCCGGCGCAAGCGGCTCAAATTCACCATCGGCTATTCGCAGCGCTTCAACCCGAAGCAGGCTTATGTCAAGAAATGCATCGCCGATGGCACGCTGGGCGAGCCGGTGAGCGCGATGGTGAGCCGCCATCTGAGCCGCAGCCTCGGCAACAAGATCAACACGCGGACGCGGCTTTCGCCTGCCGCCATGGAGGCGACGCACGACCTCGACTGGCTGCTGTGGTGCCTGGCGCCGGCGAAGCCGGTGCGCGTCTACTGCCAGTCCGTCTCCAAGGTGAACCGCGAGAAGAACGGCACGCCCGACTGCAGCTGGATCACCGTCACCATGGACAGCGAGGTCGTCTTCACCGTCGGCGCCGGCTGGATCCTGCCACCCGGCTATCCCAACTATTCGATGACGCAGATCGAGTTCGTGGGCACCGAGGGGGCGCTCATGATCGACGACAGCCACAAGGACGTGGCGCTGATGACCATGACGGGCGGCCTCGTCTATCCCATGTCGACCATGCCCGGCGAGCCGGTGGGCCATGTCTATGCCGGCCCGATGGCGCGTGAGACCGACCATTTCGCCGCCGCCGTGGCGCTCGACCGGCCAGTTCTGGTGACGCCGGAGGAGGCGCGGCAGGTGATGGAGGTCTATGTCGCGGCCGACCTCTCGGCCGAACGCAACGAGCCGGTCGAGCTGCCGCTACGCGCCGGCGACAACCGCCTCGCCGCCGTCGCCGATTGAGCGGCCGAGGGCTCGCCGTCAGCGCTCGAGCCAGACCGTCTCGAGGTCCTGGCCGATGAGGTGGCTCGGCGACATGTTCCAGCCATGGACCTTGGCGCTCATGACCACGATGCGGTTCCACCACAGCAGCGGCACGATATAGGCCTCAGTCAGCATCCGAGTCTCGAATTCCCGCAGCACGCGATAGCGCTCGAGCGGGTCGGTCGCGCTGTGCTGGCGCGCGAACAGGGCGTCAATGTCGCGGTCGATGTAGCGCCCGCGGTTGGCGGAGATGTCCGCCGACAGATAGCGCGGCAACTGATAGTCCGGCTCGTCGATGGCATCGCCCTGAAAATCGAGGGCGGCATCGAAGCTGCCGTCGTTGACGGTGGCGTTCCAGATCGTGTCGTTGACTTGCACATGCTCCGTCTCGACGCCGACTCGCCGCCACTGGTCGATGACGTAGACGCCGGCGCCGAGGAACGGGTTGGCGATGGTGCGGTTGAGCAGCTTCACTTTGAGGTCTGGCACGCCCGCCTCGCGCAGCAGCCGGCGCGCCTCGGCGCGCGACGCGTCGATGTCGCGCGAGAAGCCGGGCAGCTTCACGAGATCCTCCTCGCGCGCGGCAAGCTCGTAGCCCGGTCGGAGAAAGCCGCCAACGAAGCGCAGGATGGTGGAACGCTGCAGGATCTCGGCTCCTTTCCAGCGGTCGATAGAGAGCGACAACGCGCGGCGCACGCGCGGGTCGTCGAACGGCTTCTTCTTGGCATTGAAGACGACGATGAGGCTGTCGAGCCACGGGCTCTCCTGTACCGTGATCTTGTCACCCAGCGCCTGCACGAGGCGGTCGCGGTCGCTCGGCGCGAGGCTGCGGAAATCGGCCATGATCTGACCGCTCTGCAATGCGTTGACAATCGCCGGCCCCTGCAGAAAAAGCGCGCGGAACCCGTCGAGATGAGGCAGCCCGGGCTTGAAATAGTCCTTGAACCGCTCGCCTTGCCAGTAGGAGCCGGCGACGTGCTCGACGAAGCGGAACGGGCCCGAGCCCAGCACGTGCCGCGCCGGGAAGGTCGGATCCTCCTTCAGCTTCGCCGCGCTATAGATACAGTTGAATGGGTTGCCGAAGGCGTAGAGCATCGCCCGGTTCGTCTGCTTCAGGCGGAAGACCACGGTGAGCGGATCGGGCGTCTCGATGCTCTCGATGTCCGAGACCAGCCCCTGGCGCACGGAGGTAACGCCCGGCGGCGGGTTGCGGATTCGATCATAGGTCGCCTTCACGTCCTCCGCGGTCAGCGGCGAGCCGTCGTGGAACTTGATATCCGGATGGAGCCGGAACGTATAGACCCTGGCATCGGGCGACACCGTCCAGCTCTCCGCCGCATCGCCGACGACATTGGGATAATGCGCCGTGTCGATGCGGAGAATGCTGGAGTAGTGCGGCGTCAGCAGGTGGATCATGGCGAAGACGGTCGACTGATGACAGTCATAGGTCGGCGGGTCGCCGGCATTGATGCCGTAGACGAGCGTGCCGCCGGAAACCGGTTGTGCGGCGCCCGCGCTCGCCGCCGGCGCGGCGAGCAAGAAGGCGCTGAACCCTACGCCGATGAGCCCAATCCTCGTCACGTCTTCCCCCTGGGCGAGTCATTGCCGCGAGCGATCGTGCCACATCGCCCCTGCCGCTGCTACGGGCTCGTCCGCCACGAAATAGGGCTTGAACGACACACCGCGCGCCGTCGTAATAGCGCTGGCCGGAGCGAAGAAATCCGGCAGCGGGAGATAGGCGGCCTTTGAACCCGAGCAGCGCGCGTCATGCGGAGGCGCCGGCCAGCCAGCCGGATGCCGGATACCTGCTTGCAGTCAGCGACCTGCGGGTCCAGTTCGAGACCTCGCGCGGCACCGTTCATGCCGTCGACGGCGTGACCTATGGCGTGCGGCGCGGCGAGACGGTCGCGCTGGTCGGCGAATCCGGCTCGGGCAAATCGGTCTCGGCGCTGGCGATCATGCGGCTCCTGCCGCGCACGACCGCGCGCGTCTCGGGCGAGGTGCTGTTCGACGGTCGCGACCTCCTGGCGCTTCCCGCCGCGCACATGCGCGCGCTGCGCGGCCGCGAGATCGCCATGATCTTCCAGGAACCGATGACTTCGCTCAATCCGGTGCTGTCGATCGGGCTGCAGCTGAGCGAGCCGTTGCGCGCCCATCTCGGCTTGAGCGAGGCACGCGCGCGACAGCGCGCGATCGAGCTCTTGAGCCAGGTCGGCATCACCGATCCCGAGCATCGGCTGCGGCAGTATCCGCACCAGCTGTCGGGTGGCATGCGCCAGCGCGTCATGATCGCCATGGCGCTCTCCTGCGGCCCGAAGCTGATCATCGCGGACGAGCCGACCACGGCGCTCGACGTGACCATTCAGGCGCAGATCCTCGACCTCCTGCGCGACCTGTCGCGCCGCCTCGGCATCGCGCTGGTCCTCATCACCCACAACCTCGGAATCGTCGCGCGCTATGCCGACCGCGTCAACGTGATGTACGCGGCACAGCTCGCCGAGCAGGCGGCGGCAGGCCCGCTTTTCGCGACGCCGCGCCATTTCTACACGCTGGCCCTGCTGCGCTCGATCCCGCGCCTCGATCGCAGGCGGACGGCGCGGCTCGCCACCATCGAAGGCCTGCCGCCCGATTTGCGCGATCCTGCGCCGGGCTGCCGCTTCGCGCCGCGCTGCGCCGCGCGCATCGCCGCCTGCGAGAACGTCCCGCGCCTCGCCGAGATCGGGCCGGGTCACCGCTCGGCCTGCGTCCGCGCGCATGAGGTCGCCGCCGCGCCGGAGCCGGCTGCTGATAGCGGCGCGCGGCGGCGGCCGGCGGCGCTGCCGCCGCTGCTCGAGATCGAGGACCTCAAGAAGCATTTCGGCGTCGCCGCCGGGCCGCGCGCCGCGATGATCCGCACGCCGCTGGTGCGCGCCGTCGACGGTGTCAGCCTGGTGATCGGCCGCGGCGAGACACTCGGCCTCGTCGGCGAATCCGGTTGCGGCAAGACCACCGTCGGCCGCCTCGTCGTCGGGCTGGAGACGCCGACATCGGGTCGCATCCGCATCGACGGCCGCGACATCGCCGGCGACGCCGTCCGCGACTTCCGCGGCTTCCGGCGCAAGGTGCAGATGGTGTTCCAGGACCCGTACAGCGCGCTGAACCCGCGCATGACCGTCGGCGCCTTCATCGCCGAACCGCTGCTCGTCCATCGCCTGGTGCCGTCCCGCGCCGCCGCGCGCGCGCGCGTCACCGATCTCCTCCGCCAGGTCGGACTCTATCCCTACATGGCCGAGCGCTATCCGCATGAGCTCTCCGGCGGCCAGCGCCAGCGCGTCGGCATCGCCCGGGCGCTCGCGCTTGAGCCGTCGCTGATCGTCTGCGACGAGCCGGTCTCGGCGCTCGACGTGTCGATCCAGGGCCAAGTGATCAACCTGCTCGAGAGCCTGCGCGACCGCCATGCGCTGTCGCTGCTCTTCATCTCGCACGATCTCGCGGTGGTGCGGCACATCTGCGACCGCGTCGCCGTGATGTATCTCGGCAAGCTGATGGAGTTCGCCGACCGCGACACCATCTACGACGCGCCGCGCCACCCCTACACGCAAGCGCTGCTCGACGCGGTGCCGGTCCCCGATCCTGCCATCGAAGCGGCGCGCCGGCCGAGCCGACTCAAGGGCGAGATCCCCTCCCCGCTCGATCCGCCGGCGGGCTGCGTCTTTCATACGCGCTGCCCGATCGCGACCGAGCGCTGTCGGCGCGAGGTGCCCGAGCTACGCGAGCTGTCGCCCGGCCATCACGCCGCCTGCCACAATATCGGCGGCGCCGCGGCATGACCCGCTATCTCACCCATCGCCTGCTGCTGGCATTGCCGACACTGCTCGGCGTTGCCGTGCTGATCTTCATCATGCTCCGCGTCGTGCCCGGCGACATCGTCGAGCTCAAGCTGCGCGGCGAAGGCGGCAATGTCACGCAGGACGTGGTCGAGCGCGAGCGCGCCCGGCTTGGCCTCGATAAGCCGCTCGCCGCCCAGTTCGGCGACTGGATGGTCGGGCTCGTCACGCTCGATTTCGGCAAATCGATGTGGACGGAGCGCCCCGTCGTCGACGAGATCGGGCTGCGCTTCAAGCTCTCCTTCGAGCTCGCCATCCTGTCGATGCTCATCGCCGTGGCGGTGGCGTTGCCGCTCGGCACCGTCTCGGCGCTGCTGCGCGACACCTGGATCGACTACGTCGTCCGCTTCGTCTCCGTCGCCGGGCTCGCCATGCCCGCGTTCTGGCTGGGCATGCTGATGATCCTGGCGCTGCTGCACTTCTTCAATTGGCTGCCGCCGATCACCTTCACCCCGCTGTGGCAGGACCCGGTCGCCAACCTCTCGCAGCTCATCTGGCCGGCGCTGGCCGTAGGCTACCGCTACTCGGCGGTGGTCACGCGCATGCTGCGCTCCTCCATCATCGAGGTGATGAACGAGGACTATGTCCGCACGGCGCGCGCCAAAGGCATGCGCGAGCGCATCGTCATCGGCCGCCACGCGCTGCGCAACGCGCTCCTGCCGACCACGACGGTCGTCGGGCTGGAATTCGCCTTCCTCATCGGCGGCCTGGTGGTGACCGAGCAGGTGTTCAACCTCAACGGGCTGGGCAAGCTCTTCGTCCAGGCGGTGACGCGCAACGACTTCACTCTGGTGCAGGGCCTGGTCATGCTCGTCGCCACGGTTTCCGTGCTGGTGAATCTCGCCGTCGACCTGCTCTACGCGGTGCTCGATCCGCGCATCCGCTACCGCTAGGCCCGGCATGTCGGCGCTCGAGGTCACGACATGGAAGGCGCCTTTGCGGCGTTCGGCGCGCGGGCTGCTGTCGTTTGCCCGCGCGCAGCCCCTGGGCGCGCTCGCGCTCGTCGCCATCCTGCTCATGCTCGCCGCCGGGGTCTTCGCCCGTCTCATTGCCCCTGCCGACCCCGTCGCCATCGACTTTACCGCTGTGCTCTCGCCGCCCTCCGCCGCACATCCCTTCGGCACGGACAATTTCGGCCGCGACATATTGAGCCGTATCATCTATGGGGCGCGGACCGCGCTCATTATCGGCTTCACCTCGTCGTTCCTCGGCTGTGCCCTCGGCACGCTCCTCGGCGTCACCAGCGCCTTCTATGGCGGCCGCGTCGACCTGGCGATGCAGCGCTTCGTCGACATGCTGCTGTCGTTCCCGATCATCGTGCTCGCGCTGGTCGTCGTCGCCATGCTCGGGCGGCACCTCATCGCCGGCGTCGACGTGAACTTGCTGCTGGCGATCGCCATTCCCATCACGCCGCAGGTCGCGCGCGTCATCCGCTCCGCGGCCTTGTCGATCCGCGCGGCCGCTTTCATTGATGCCGCCCGCATCGCCGGGATCGGCAATATCCGCATCATCTTCCGGCACATGCTGCCGAACGTGATGGCGCCGTCGCTCATCATGCTCACCGCCTTCATCGCCCAGGCGATCCTGCTGGAGGCGTCGCTCAGCTTCCTCGGGCTCGGCGTCTCCGAGCCGACACCGGCCTGGGGGCTGATGCTCGCCGGTAATGCCGTCGACTTCTATCGCGAGGCGCCGTGGATCATCATCTTCCCCGGCCTCGCCATCAGCGTCGCCGTATTCGCCTTCAACTTCCTCGGCGACTCCTTGCGCGACTGGCTCGACCCGCGCTTCCGCGCTTAAATCAGGTGCCGAAGCATGCGGCGTATTTCTGCTTCAGCGCCTCGGTCTCGCGCTCCTGCGCCTCGGGATCGGATTTCATCAGTTTGATCTGCGCGAGCGGTCGCCGGCCGGGCTTCAGCGCGACATCGGGGTGGAAGGAGCGCATCCCGCCGACATCGCTCATGAATTGCTGCGTCTCGCGCGAGAAGAGATAGCTGATGAAGAGGCGTGCCGCGTTCGGGTGCGGCGCCCTGTCGGCGAGCGCGACGCTGCCGGTGATCAGCGGCGTGCCCTCGCTGGGATAGACGATCTCGACGGGATCGCCGCTCTCCTTCAAGTGGATAAGGACATATTCGAGGCCGTCGGCCTCGACGGCACGCTCGCCCATTGCCAGCTTCTTGGGCGGTTCGGTAGCCGATTGCACCTGCATGACATGTTGCTGTCCGAGCTTCTCGAAATAGGTCCAGCCGAGATCCCGGCTGGTCTGGAACGTGGAGGTGACGATGCCGCCGCTGTAGCCCGGATGCGCCTTGACGATCTTGCCGCGCCATTTGGCATCGAGCAGGTCGGCAAAGCCCTGGGGCGCGTCCTCCGGCTTGACCAGGCGCGAATTGTAGGCGATCGGCATCAGCGTGAAACGCTCGTTGGCGAAATATCCCTCGGCGTTGCGTTGGTCGGCCGGCCACTTTGCCGCCACTTCCGCCGGCACGAAGGGTTCGAGCCAACCCAAGCGCTGCCAGGTGATGAACTGCGCCGTGTCCGAGGAGTCGAGCACGTCGACGGCGAATATGTTGCTCGCGCGCTCCTGGGCGATGCGTTGCGCGATGCGCTCGCCGCCGTTGCGCTCGACTTGCACAGCGATTCCGGGATAGGCCGCCTCGAAGGATTTCGCGATCTGCGCGGCGACGACGATGTCGATCGCGGTGTAGAACACGACCTTCCCTTCAGCCTCGGCGGCGGCGATCAGCGCCGGGGTCACCGCTGTCGGCTCGGGCGCGGCGGCGCGAGCGGGAAACGGCGCTAGCCCCAACTCCGCCGCGAGCGCCGCCAGCGCGAGGGCACACGCGGTAATCTTCATGCTTTCCTAACCTTGCAGCGACGGCGGCGTTCTTCATACGACGGTGCGACGTGTGTCATACGCTGCCCACCGCCCCCTCGGACATAAGATACTCCTTTTGCTGGAGAGAGCGTGATGGAAACGACACGACCCGTGCCGAAGTGTTCGCCTGCACGCCCGTGGGACATGGAGGCGATCCTCGTCGTTGCGGACGCCGGCTTGGCGCTCGAACCGATGTTGGGGCTGTGCCGGCGATTGGGTTTCGCCATCGCGCACCACCCGAACGATCCGACTGCCGTTCAGGTGTCGCTGGCCCTGCCCCCGCCGTGTGACTCTCGTGAGCGCGGAACCTGATTCGCAGCGGGGAACAAGTCGCAGTCGAGCCGCGGACGCGCTAAGCCCCGCTCTCGCGCACCAGCACGGCCAGCACCGATCGCCACGCCCGGGCGGCGAGGCTTTCTGCGCTGCCCTTGATCACGAGACGGCCGCGCAGCACGCGGGCCGGTGCCTCGGCGCCCTGCTCCGGTACGAGCACAATGCGGTAGACCGCGCGCTCCGGGACCAATTCGCCCTGCGGCGTCTCGCGGACCGGGATGGCCCCGCCGAAACGTGATGCGAGATAGGTATCCGCGAGGAGGCGCGTGTTGGCGCGATCGATCGTCGTCACCCGCGCCTCGAGCGATGAGAGGAAACTGCCATCCGGATAGAACGTCGCGGCGTTACCGACGGCAATGCGGTGCACATCGGACTCGTAGACATAGGCGTCGATCTCGCTCTCGCCGGCATCGACCACCGAGAGCAGCCGCGTCTTCGGTGCGACCCACAGGCCCGGCCGCAAATCGTCGGCAATGTCGACGACGCGGCCCGCCATGGGCGCCGCCACGTGAAGCCGCGCCGCCGTGTCCGCCAGCGCGCGATACTGCGCATAGGCGGCGTCGTATTCGTGCTCGGCGACGCGGCTGCGCGCCAGCAGATCGGGCGCCACACCTTGCGTTTGGATCTGCCACTGCAGCACCGCGACGTCGGTGCGCGCCTGCTCCAACTTGAAGGTCAGATCCGGCGATTCGAGCTCGATGAGCGACGCGCCCTTGGCGACGGTGGCGCCTTCGCGGACATTGATCGCGGCGATCCTCGTGCCCTGCTCCGGCGCGAAGACCTTTTCCTGATGGCTGCTGCGCAGCAGCGCCGGCGCCTCCACGGCCGAGTGCCACGGTGCGATCAGACCCAGCAGCAGCAACAGCACAGCCGCTGCGCTCAGCACCGGGCCCCGACCCGGGTGCAGCTTGCCGCGCAGCTTCCATACCGCCACGGCCTCGGTCCAGATGGGGCGGACGATGAAGTATCCGATTTCGACGGCCATCAATCCGATCCCGACGAGCTTGACGGTGAAGTGATAGACCAGGGCGGCGATGCCGAGGAACAGCGACAGGCGATAGACCCAGGTGCAGAAGGCGAAGGCGATGACGAAGGCGCGGCGGCCTGGCGGCAGGTCCTCCGGCGGCGGGTCGCCCAAGCCGAGCAGCCGTTCGCGCAGCCACCAGCGCGCCATGGCGAAGGCGCGTTGGTGAAGGTTCGGCATCTCGAGCCAGTCGGAGAAAACGAAATATCCGTCGAAGCGCATGAACGGGCTGAGGTTGATCAGCACGGTGCTTACCCAGGTGGTGGTGCTGACGAGGAAGGCGGCGCTGCGCATCGGTCCGTCCGGAAGAAAGCTCCAGGCGAGGGTGGCGAAGACGGCGCAAGTCAGCTCGGTCATGACCCCGGACACGCCGACGGCGAGCCGCTGCCCGCGCGATGCCAGCTTCCAGCTTTCGGTGACATCGGTGTAGAGCACCGGCCACAACACCAGGAAAGCGACCCCCATGCTCGGCACGCGGCAGCCAAAGCGCTTGGCCGTGAAAGCGTGACCGAGTTCGTGCACCACTTTGAGCGCGCTCAGCGTCAGCGCGAAATAGACCGCGCCCTCGATCGAGAAGAGATAGCTGAAGGTGTCGAGATACTCGTCCCAGCGTCGCGCCACCAGGTAAAGCGACAGCAATGCCACGAGCAGCACGGCGCGCCGAAAGGCGGGGGTGAAGACCCACCGGATCCAGGGGTAGGCCGCCGTGAGCCAGCGGTCCGGACGCACCAGCGGGATACGCAGGAAGAGGTAGTTCTTGAGCAGCCACATCGCCCAGTGCTGGCGCAGGCGCGCCGCCTTCGCGAGGAGCAAGATCGTGCCCTCGATGCCTGACGCGCGCGTCAGGTTATGGCCGACGAGGAACCGCGCGACGTCGCCGACATCCTCGCTCTCGAGATCGAGCGTGGTCTCGCCGCGTACGCGCTCCACCAGCGTCGCGGCATTGCCGGCATCCCAGCGCGACAGCATCTCGAATTCCGGCCAGCCGATGCGAAAGAACTGATTGCGCGCCGGATCATGCAGCGTCCAGGTCGGCGAGCCGTCGAGCGCGCGTGGCCCGGGATAGAGTGCGAGTTCCTCGCGCAGCGGCGGCAGCACGCCGCTTGAGGCGGTCGCCGCCGCCGCCATCAGAAGCCGACCATCTGACGCAGGGCGGCGAGCGGCCGGCGCATCAGGAAATAGAAAAGGCTCACGCGCTCGCCGTAAATCTTCGCTGTGCCTTTGAGACCGATGCGTGGCGGCGCCTGGCCATCACCGAAGCTCGCCTTCAGGCGATAAGAGAGGACCCCCTCGGGCGAAAGCGTCGCCTCGTAGCTGGCATAGCGCAGCACCGCGCTGTTCGACCGCTCCGGCGCGACATTGAGGAAGAAAGCGATAGGAGCGCCGGGCTTGAGCGTGATCGCATCCGGCACCGACAGGCGGATCTCGAGCTCGGCGCGGTCGGGATCGGCGATGGTCAGGATGCGCTCGCCGATCGTCACCGGACGGCCGGTCAAGTCGTTGCGATCCTCGAAGACGGCGATGCCGGCCCGGTCCGCCTTGACGCTGAGCCGGTCGAGCAGCGAGGCGACATAGGCGACTTCGGCGCGGCGCTGCTCCAGCCGACCTTGCAGCGCGGCGAGCTGCGAGCGACTCTTGTCGTCGAACAAGGACTGTTGCCCTGCTTGACGATACTCCGCCTCGGCGACCTCGAGCGCCTTGCGCGCGACCTCAAGGCGGTTCTGCACCGCGGTAGGGTCGAGCGTCAGCAGCAATTGGTCCACCTTCACGTCTTGATTGGGCTGCACGATGACCTGCTCGATCACCCCTTCGAGCGGCGCGCGCACCACCGCCGGCTCAAGCGGCACGACTTCGGCCGGCGCCAGCGCGGATTGCGTCACCGGCAGCCACAGCAGGCCGAACAATAAGGCGGCGATCGCCGCCTTGATGCGATAGTCGCTGCGCCACAGCGCCCGCCACGCGTGGCGACGGCCGCCGTGCAGCGCGGCCCAGGCATGGCCGTAGATGTCGGCGAGCTCGGCGAGCAGGCGCCCTTCGCCCTCCTGCCACGGCGGATCGCGCGCCAGGAACAAGGCGCCCAAGGGCGCCCCGTCTCGGCCGGGAAGCGTTAGCCACAGTCCGCGCGGCGGCAGCCAGTCGGCCCATTCCTCGCCGAGATCCTTGGGCAGGTCGGCGGCGCCAACCACGCGTCCGGGCGCGCCGGCGTCATCGCGATCGAGCGCCGCCAGCACGCGCGCGAGCCACAGGGCGAAGGGGGCGTCGTGCTCGATCGACGGTGCGCCGGACACGGCAATGACGGCACCGGCGCCTTTGACATCGCGCCGCCACAACGCCGCTTGGCGATAGGGCACCAGCGCATGGGTCTCGTTCACTGCGATGAAGCCGAGCTCTTCCGTCGTCGCGGCGCTGCGTGCGCGCTTGCCGAGCTGGACCAGTGTGCCCAGCCCAAGCAGCTCGTCGTCGACGATTTCGGCGCGGGCCTTCATGTTACTCCGGCGCGATCTCGATGCGCCCGCTCATGCCGGAGATGAGCTCGGGCGAGGCGTCGTTGAAGACGCCGGTGATCTTGATCGACTGGCTCACGGGATCGACGCGGGCGCCGAGCGCCGTGATATGCGCGGGGTAGCTCTTGCCCGTCTCGTCGATACGGATCGAAAAGCGATAGCCGGGCTTGAGCCAAGCCAGCCAGCGTGAGGGCGCGATGAACTCGACCTCAAGGTTGCGGTCGTCGAGCACTTCGAGCAAGGGTTGTCCGGGGGTGGTGTACTGGAATTCGCGAGCCTTCTGCTCGATGGCGACCCCCGAAAACGGCGCAACGATCGAGCATTTCGACACCGCGGCGTCGCTGATCGCCACATCTGCCTTCGCCTTCTCGATCTCGGCCTGCGAGACATCGAGCTCGAGCTGACCAACCGACTTGAGCGCGGCCAGGCGACGGTTGACGGCGTAGGTCTTCTCCGCCGCGAACAGCACGGCGCGCGCCTTGGCGGCCTGTGCCCGCTGCGCGACGCAGTCGAAGGTGACGAGCACGTCACCCTTCTTGAAATGCTCGCCGGCGCGGGTTGCGATGCGGTCGATTCGCGCTGCGATCTCGCTCGCCAGCGTCGTGTAGTCGCGCGGCGTCAGCTGGGCGCGGATCTCCTGTGGCGCAGCACTGTTGGGCGCGACGGCCCCGGGCAAGGCCGGCGTCTGCGCCAGGACAGCGCCACCCCCGCAGACGAGCAGCGCGCCCGTGCGCAGCGCCAGCATCCCCAGCGGCCATTTGGCCTCGATCATCCCGATGGTCCCCCCGCCCTCCATCAGCTCCGATCAGGCCTCGCGAGAGCCGCTGGATACCGAGGTGTCCTCTCGGCGCTGTCGTCGGTCGCTGGCGTCATCGTGGCGCCGACCGCTTGTGCAGGTCCTTGAGCAGGGCCTGGCGCTCGTGGATGAAGCCATGCCGTCCGGCGGCTTTGAGCTGCGTCAGCAGCCCGGGTTTGCCCGCCGCCGGCTTGTCGCCGTCTGGATCATGGCCATGGTCGACCGCAGGGTGACCCCGACGGGCTGCCAGAAGCTCGGCATCCGTGGCCAGGACCGCGTGGCGCAGGTCGACCGCCGCGCGATCATCGCGCTCGCCGGTCTGCTGTGCCCCCATCCAAGCCGGCACGGTCGTCGACGTGTCGTGCTCGTCCGCATAGGGCGAGGGCGCCGGCCCGAGATACGTAACCAGCTCGGCATCGCCGCGCATGATAGGCGCCGTCGCCGTCGACGCTTGAAGCGGTGACGCATGCCACCCGTGCGGCGCGTGGATCGTGCTCTGTCCCGGCGTGAGGTCGATGGTGCTGGTGACCGGAGCACTCAGGTTGTTCGACGCCGCGCCGTCATTCACCACCCAGCTGATGGTGCGTGTCGTATCCTTGTTGCCTTGCGACGGATTGTTGTCGGTGGAGCTGTAGGTCACCGACTCCAGCACCGACTGGTAATGGGCGATCGTGTCCTTGCCGGTAAGGGTGAGCACACCGGTGCTGGCATCGTAGCTCGCCTTGATGCCGGTGCCGGTGGTCACGGCGGCCAGCGTATCGCCGCCGAAGAAGCCGGAGCCGATCGTCACCGTCGCGCCGGTCAGGGTGCCGCCGCTGTCGGGGTCGTTCAGCGTCAGCGCACCGTCAACCACCACGGCGGGCCCCTGCTTCGTGTAGGTCACCGTGTTGCCGGCGCCGGCCACGCTCGGCGCCACATGCGTCGCATTCACGGTGCTGACCGTGCTGATTGCGCTGCTGGAGGTGGCGACGCCGTCATTCACCGCCCAGCTGATCGTCCGCAGCGTGTTGCCGCCTTGCGTCGGGTCGCCATTGCTCGGGGTGAAGCCGTAGGTGATCGACGCCAGCGCCGCCTGGTAGTTCACCAGGCTTGCCGTCCCGGTCAAGGTGAGCGTGCCGGTCGCGGCGTTGTAGCTGCCGGAGATGCCGTTCTGGTTGGCGAAGTTGAGCAAGTCGCCGTTGATGAAGCCGCCGCTGATCGACACCGTGGCGCCGGTCAGTGTGCCGCCGCTGTCGGGATCGCTCACGGTCACGCCACTGTCGAGCGGCACTGGCGAGCCGCCGCCGGTGAAGGTGGCTGTGCCGCTGGCGGCCACGCTCGGCGGCACATGCACGGTGGTCAGCGTGCTCGTCGCGCTGCTCGAGTTGGCGACGCCGTCATTGGCGACCCAGCTGATGGTGCGGCTGGTATGGCTGCCACCGCCCGTCGGGTCGCCGTTGGCGGGGCTGAAGCCGTAGGTGATGGAGTCGAGCGCCGCCTGATAGTTCGCCAGGCTCGCCGTCCCGGTCAGCGTCAGCACGCCGGTCGCGGCGTTGTAGCTGCCGGTGATGCCGTTCTGGTTGCCGAAGTTGAGCGTATCGCCGGCGATGAAGCCGCCGCTGATCGATACCGTGGCGCCGGCCAGGTTGCCGTTGCTGTCGACATCGCTCACCGTCAACGCGCCGTCGAGCGTTGCCGCCGGACCGCCGCCGGTGAAGGTTGCGCTGGCGCCCGCCGCCACGCTCGGCCCGACATGCACCGTGTCGAGGGTGCTGGTGGCGGCGCTCGAGCTGGCGACGCCATCATTGGCGACCCAGCTGATGGTGCGGCTGGTGTGGCTGCCGCCGCCGGTCGGATCGCCGTTGGCCGGGCTGAATTTGTAGGTGATCGAGTCGAGCGCCGCCTGGTAGTTCGCGAGGCTGGCGGTGCCGGTCAGCGTCAGCACGCCGGTCGCGGCGTTGTAGCTGCCGGTGATGCCGCTCTGGTTGGTGAAGTTGAGGGTATCGCCGGCGATGAAGCCGCCGCTGATCGACACGGTGGCGCCGGCCAGATTGCCGTTGCTGTCGACATCGCCGACCGTCAAGGCGCCGTCGAGCGTTACCGCCGGACCGCCGCCGATGAAGGTTGCTGTCGCGCCGCCCGCGATGCTCGGTGCCACATGCACGGTGTCGACCGTGGTCGTGGCCGGGCTCGAGTTGGCGACGCCGTCATTCGCCACCCAGCTGATGGTGCGGCTGGTATTGCCGCCACCGCCAGTCGGGTCGCCGTTGCCCGGGCTGAAGCTGTAGGTGACCGAGTTGAGCGCGGCCTGGTAGCTCGCGACGCTCGCGCTGCCGCTGAGGGTGAGGACGCCGGTGGCGGCGTCATAGCTGCCGGTGATGCCGTTCTGGTTGCCGAAGTTGAGCGTGTCGCCGGCGATGAAGCCGCCGCTGATCGATACCGTGGCGCCGGCCAGCACGCCGCTGCTGTCGGGATCGCTCAGCGTCAGAGCGCCATCGAGCGTTACCGGCGCGCCACCGCCGATGAAGGTTGCGTTGGCGTCGGGGACCACGCTCGGCGCGACATGCACGGTGTCGAGCGTGCTCGTGGCCGGGCTCGAGTTCGCGACGCCGTCATTCGCCACCCAGCTGATGGTGCGGCTGGTATGGCTGCCGCCGCCGGTCGGATCGCCGTTGCCGGGGCTGAAGCTGTAGGTGACCGAGTCGAGCGCCGCCTGGTAGCTCGCCACGCTCGCGGTGCCGCTCAGCGTCAGGACGCCGCTCGCGGCGTCATAGCTGCCGACGATGCCATTCTGGTTGGCGAAGTTGAGCGTGTCACCGAGGACGAAGCCGCTGTTGATAGACACCGTAGCGCTCGACAGATTGCCGCCGCTGTCGGGATCGCTCACCGTCAGCGTGCCATCGAGCGTTACCGGCGCACCGCCGCCGATGAAGGTTGCGTTCGCGTCGGGGACCACGCTCGGCGCGACATGCACGGTGTTGAGCGTGCTCGTGGCCAGGGTCGAGTTCGCGACACCGTCATTCGCCACCCAGCTGACGGTGCGACTCGTGTTGCTGCCGCCGCCCGTTGGGTCGCCGTTGCCGGGGCTGAAGCTGTAGGTGATCGAGTCGAGCGCCGCCTGGTAGCTCGCGACGGTGGCGGTGCCGCTCAGCGTCAGCACGCCGCTCATGGCGTCGTAGCTACCGGTTATCCCATTCTGGTTGCTGAAGGTGAGCGTATCGCCGGTGGTGAAGCCGCCGCTGATCGACACGGTGGCGCTGGTCAAATTGCCGCCGCTGTCGGGATCGCTCACCGTCAACGTGCCATCGAGGGTCACCGGCGCGCCGCCGCCGGTGAAGGTCGCCGTGGCGCCGGCGCCCACGCTCGGCGCGACGTGCACGGTATTCAGCGCGCTCGTGACGCTGTTCGAGTTGGCGGCGCCGTCATTGGCGACCCAACTGATGGTGCGGCTCGTGTTGGCGCCACCGCCTGTCGGATCGCCGTTACCGGGGCTGAAGCTGTAGGTGACCGAGTCGAGCGCGGCCTGGTAGCTTGCGAGGCTCGCCGTTCCGGCCAGCGTCAGGACGCCGGTCGCGGCGTCATAGCTGCCGGAGATGCCGTTCTGATCGGTGAAATTGAGCGAGTCGCCAGCGATGAAGCCGCCGCTGATCGACACGGTGGCCGCGGTCAGGTTGCCGGTGCCGTCGGGATCGCTCACCGTCAACGCGCCATCGAGCGTCACCGCCGGACCGCCGCCGGTAAACGTCGCCGTCGCGCCGGCTAGGACGCTCGGTGCCATGTGGACGGTCACCGTGCTCATCGCGGCATTGCTGCGCAGCACGCCGTCGCTGACCGTCCAGGTCAGGCTGCGCTGTCTATCGGCGCCGGAACTGGTCGGGTCGGCGCTGGTCGAGCTGAACGCCACCGTCTCCAGCACCTGTTGATAGTGCGCGGCCGTGTCGGCGCCGCTCAAGGTCAGCACGCCGGTCGTGCTGTCGTAGCTGGCGGTGATGGCGGTCCCCGCCGTATTTGCCGTAAGCGTGTCGCCGGCCAGGAAGGTGCCGCCGGTGATCGCCACGCTGGCGCTGGCGAGGTTCTGGCCGCTCGAATCCGCGGCGGCGGCGCCGGCATCGACGGCGACTGCAGCGCCATTCTGCGTGAAGACTGCGTCGCCGCCGGCGGTGACCGTCGGCGTGCTCTCGAAGAAGAGATTGGCGGGCTTGGTGGCGTTGGTGACGCCGGAAATCGTCGACGCCTCGAACACCGTCGTCAGCGGGTGGGATCCATCGAGATAGCCGACCTGGATGCTGCCGCTGACCGCGGAGGAGCTGTTCGGATTGTCCGTGGCATTCGCCACATAGAAGAGCCCGTCCGGCACATCGAGGACAATGTTCGCCGGCGCACCGCTGCTGCCCACGGTATAGAGAGTATTGATCGCGCCGAGCGTAGCCGTCGCGGTCGCGCCGGAGCCGGTGACGGTGAATGCAGAGCTGAAGATGAAATTATGGTTCTGGTGGCTGGTGTCGACGGTGGTGAAGTAAAGCATGCCGTGCGCCGGATCGACGGCGATGCCGCTGAGCAACCCGTTGTTGGTGCTGACGCCGGCGGCGGCAAGTTGGGTCGCGCTGAGGAAGCTGACCGCGCCGGTCGTGAGATTGGCGACGCCGAGATTATCGACCTTGCTTCCCTGACCCGCCTGGTCCGTGAAGAAGACCAAGTTGTCCTGCAAGTCCAGCGCGAAGTTCCGCGGCGCGTCGAGGGCCGTGCTCGGGAACGACACCACCTGCGTGAGGCCGGTGCCGGTCTCGCTGATCTTGAAGATGCCGGTCTGGGTGGCAAGGTTCTTGCCGGTGCTTGTGTCTCTGACGCCTTGGGCGAAGTAGAGTTCGCCGCTCGCAGCGTCGAGCTGGAGCCCGGATATGTAGGCGTTGTTGGCCCGAAACGTGGTCGCGTCGAAGGTCAGGGCCGGGCCGACATAGATCGGGGTCGGGTCCAAGGCGCCGGTGGCGGTACTGCCTTCCAAGATGACGTTGTTGCCGCTGGCATCCTGGTTGGCGACGAAGTATTTGCCGCGCGCCGCATCGACGACGATGCCCGTCACCGTCTCCAAGCCGGAGGTATTGGGCAGGGCGCCGTCGACCACATCGGTCTGAACGCTGCCGTCCACGCCGATCCGCTCGACGCGATTGCCGGGATCGTTGAAGAACCTGGAATCGGTGGTGAACCAGATCTGATCGGTGAGGATGTCGTTGAAGGCCGCGAGCGTCGCGGCGGTGAAGGGATTGCCGACGTCGATCGAGCCGAGCTGCACGTTGAGGTTCCAGCTGCCGCCCTGATCGGCGGCGCCGACGAGATGCGAGGCCGCGGCGATATGCGCGCCGCCGGTCGCCATCGACATCTCGACCATGAAGATGTCGCCCGCCGCGCCCTGGCCGACGTCGCAACCGTACAACAGGATGTCGCCACCGGGCTTCAGCGCAGCGCCGATGGCGGCGAGCGGCTGCGAGAACTGGTTTATGTCGTTGGCGGCGAGGATTGTGCTGCCGAGCCGAATGGTGCCGTCCTCGCCATGCGAGACGATGTGGATGGCATCGACATTGTGCTCGTCGTGGCTGGCGAGCCAATCGGCGATCTGCTTCACGCCGTCCGTGTTGGCATCGAGGACGACGACCTCCTCGCCCGGCTTCACGCCGGCGGCGAGGATCTGATAGTCCGGCACATGTGGATCGATGAAGACGATCTGATGGCCGCTCGAGCTGTCGGCGGGCGCGGCGCCGGTCACCGCCAGCGGCGCCAAGCCGGACACCGCCGTACTCGTCGTCGCGTTCATATCGGTGGGGTGCGAGACATCGGTCGCCGGCGGAACTACCGCGCTGACGGTCGTGCTGGTGGCGGTGGTCGAATCGGTCGCATGCGTCGGATCGATCACCGCGGTACCGACGACGGCGCCCGCCGCGGCGTCGTACATCACGCGCGGCTCGAGTGCCATGACGCCGACCGAGCGGCGACGCGCGCGCTTGGCGGCGTCCGCGACCTGCGGCTTGAACTCATTCGGATTTGCTGTTCCATCCGGCATCGCACTCTCCGCTCAACGCGCTAGACCTCTGGGGAGATTCCCACGTCAGCCCTAGTTCCGTTGCATCGAAGGATCTGGCCACGCCGCGACCGGCGCTGTTCTTGTTGCGCGATCAGCGGTCTGACCGCTCGGCGCCACAGATTGAGCGTGAGAGGCTGGTTTGGGTCAACGTGATTCGCTTTGCATTGCGCGCGGATTCTTCAGGCATTTAGCCGGTCTTGCTTGAATCGAGGAAGTTGGCGGGCTGGCGCTGCTGAAAGCGGGCATATATTTAACCGCGTGCTAACCGTCCACGACGCTGGCGCCGCACATTCCGCGAGAACGAAGCGCGCAGTCCCCGCTGCGACATCGTCGGCGTCTTCCATCGCGTTCTGTCGCCGAAAGGCCTCTCGGCGAGGCGGGCCAAAACCGGTCCACGTCCGCGCTCATCTCTGACCGCGAGGGGTCATGACGTAGAGGCTTCGCCTCAATCCTTCGAGGCCGGGCATGTCGCTGCCGTCGTCGTCGCCTGCGCCCTCTGGCGCAGCACGTTGCGCAGGGGTAGCGGCCGCCTGCTTCCAGCCCGACATGATATAGGCGACCGCGCTGCTCAGCGTGCTCACATCGAACGCCGCCAGATGCGCCGGCTCGGGATCGAGGCCCAGCGTCGCATAGATTCGACCAAGCGCGGCTTGCAGATCGGCATAAGTCTCGTATTGCCGCAACTCCGAGTTCGCCGCGTAGACCTCCGCCGCGACGCGCTCGAGCACGCTTTGCGCATCGGCGGCGGTCCGGTTCGACACTTGGGCGTAGATGCGCTGATCGACTCCGCTCAGCTCTCGCGCTCGCTTGTACTCCTTCCCGGTGTAGACGTATTGCTCGTAGGCGATATGCAATTTCGTCAGCACCGCCATCGCCACGGCCTGGCGGCGCAGCTCGGCGAGCTTCTCCGAATCTCCCCCCAGGCGCAGCACGGCCGGTGCCGACAGCAGATTGAGCAGGTTCCAGCTCACCCGCTCGGCGCCTTCCGCCCACCAATGGTGCACGAGGAAGCTGTTGCTGTCGAAATTCCCCGCATAGCTTAGATTGACGCCGGGCAGGAGCTTCAGCATCGATTTGTGCGTCTCGTCGACGCTGATCCGCGTCTCGTAGCTGAGTTCGCGCAGTTCGGGATTGCGCATCATCGCCACCTGCTCCAAAGCAGCGACGGATTGCTCCAGCGGCTCATAGGTCATCGCCGCCGCGGCGGGGATTCGCACAATGAAGTCTTGCCCCGGTGGCACGTTGATGAGCGCGGCGAGCTCGGTCTTCGCGAGCTGCAGCTTCTGGCGCACGCTTTCGAGCTGGCGCAGCAGATCGAGCAGCGTGCGCTGATAGCGCAGCGCATCGAGCGGCGCGCGAAGGCCTTCTCTCTCGACCCGCCTCGAGCGCCCGAGCGCCTCGTCGGCATCGTGGATGGCGGCGTCGATCTTGCCGCCGAGCGCTTGCGCGCTGGCCGCACGCCAGAAGGCGGCGCGCACGTCCTGCAGCAGGTTTTGCGCCACTTTGCGGCGGTGCTCCTCGGCGATGAGCGCGCGATTGGCCTGCTGGCGCGCGGCGAAATAGCTGACGCCGAAGTCGAGGATGTTCCAAGATAGGGTTAAATCCGCCACCACCCGGTTCTTGTCGAGCGCGGTCGACGGCACCAGCGATTGCGCGCCCGTCGCAATCGAGCGGCTTGAACTGGCTTCGGTATTGTTGCGGGTGAGATAGCCAGCATCGGCGGTTAGCTTCGGCAGCAGGTCGAAATTGCCGACTTCGAGACCATCATAGGCGACCGCCTGCTCCATCAGCTTGGCACGGCGATCGAGATTGTATTTGAGCGCCCGCGCATACGCTTCCTGCAGCGTTAGCGGATGGGTTAGCGGCTCTTGGCCGGCGAACATCGCCTGTCGATCAGCTGCCGCCTGCGCGATGATTTCAGCGTCGGTGATGGGATGGGGCTGCACGACGCAGCCCGCGACCAGGAAGGCCGCCGCGCCCGGCAAGAGCGCGACGCGCCGAATCCTGCGCACTCCTGCCGCGTCAGATCTTGCCAAGCTGCCCCCCAACGAGAACCGACCGCCCGCAGTCGGCGTCGCACGATGTCAAATCGGTCCAGTATGCGGGTGCTTCGTCGAAAGACGGTTAATGCGCTCGCCTGCCCACGCGGCGCTGCCGAGTTGCCACTGGCCGCCTTGTACGCGGCCTAAGTATTTGAGTTGTTTATTATTTTTACTGATTGTGAGGAAGCGCGATCAGCGTTACTTGCAGGGCTTGGGTGTCCGGGTCCCTCGCCTTCCCGAGCCGACCTAAAGTTCGCCGCAGGCCGCGGGACGAGGTTTCGACTTGAGACCCGTGCGGCGTGCCGCGCCGAGAAGGAGGACGTCGAGCATCGCCCAAGGGCGCAGGCGCTCTGATAACCTGAAGATTATCGCAAGGTGACGTGGCCGGCGGCCGGTGCCGATGCTCGCCAAAACATACGTACTTGCAGCGACGCGGAAGAGCGGTGCCGCAAACGACACCAGGAATACGAGAAAGGCGAGCGGCGAAAGGTCGTGATCAATCAGCCCGGCCACCCCCGATTCGATGAGCGCCGAGTGGCTCAGACCCTGCAGTTCGATTCCCATCAGGGGATAGCTTTGCGCAAGGGTGAAGAGCAGCACGGCAGTCACCGCCAAAGGCAGTACGGTTTCACAAGCTGCTCGGCCGTGTCCGAATGAGGCATGGCAGCGCCGGCACGCGCGGCGATGACCATCCGATGATGGGGACAGCAGCTGGAAGAGCCCGCAATCAGGGCATTCGATCCAATGAGTCGCCGGGTCATCATCCGGACTATCGGAACGAGGTGGCGGGCGAGAAAGCGCGCGTAGAGTCACGGCGGATGCGACGCGGTGAAAGTGATGCTATCCCCGACGATGCGCAGCGCGGCAATGGTCATTTTACTCTTCAGTCCAACTGGACCTGATGCCAGGGCGAGTACCACGCGAGTACCACGCGCGTCCCAGATCCGCCCCGCTGTGAGACCTAGATCTCGATGCGGATGTTGCAGCTTCCCCTGGGCTCAGCATCCGCAATCTTGCTAACATCGGTCGCGTGCTGGGCCGAGTGAAGTCTGCCAAATCCGGCCAAATCGTTGTGAAGCAGACGGTCTCCAACAATGAGGATGCTGCCGTGGGTACGACGGCGCAGCCTCTATGCCAGCACCCTGCATTCTCGCCAGCATGACACGGACATCGAATGGATCCAGCTCGACGAGGCTCGTTGAGGAGCCGTCTCGCGGATTGCAGGTGGGCAGTCTCAAACCCCGACTCACCAATCAGATCGCGTCAAGCAGATCGGTTGCGCGTCGCGATTTCTTCCGATGCGCGCGCTCGGCTCGCGGCAACGTGAACACGCGTGCTGACGGTCAGCTGAGCGACACTGCGACTAGATCCCGCTGCAGCGCGGTCTATCGATCGGGTGGTCTCGACAGGAAACGATGATGGTACCGCGATATCAGAAAAGCGCTGCGTGGCTTGTCGCCATGCTCGCGCTGCTGCTACAGCTAAGCCCGTTATCGGCACAGGAAGCTGCAGCCGCGCCGGCCGCTCGCGAGGCGACGCGGTCGATTGCGGAATCCGCGCAACGCCGGCCGCAGCCGATCATCGATGGTCACCGCGTGCAGCCGCGACGGGCAGCTTGGTGCTGCAAAAACAAGAACCCGCACATCCGAAGATGTACGGGTCTCGGTGGTTGCGGGGACCCGCAACCAGCGTTATTTGCAAGCGGTTGTGGCCAGAGTCCCTCGTGTAAACCGCCCTCTCACGGCGGCAACACCGGTTCGAATCCGGTAGGGGACGCCAACCTTGTCAAACAGTTAGAAACAACAGAGACGTTCCCTTCGGCGTCTTACGGAAAATATACGGAAAAGAGCGAGGCTGGACCTAGACTAGCGCCACGATCAGTTTGCTGGCTGCTGGTGAGGCAGCGCTCTCAATACGGAAATCAATCCTCATCGGCGCCGATCGCGCTGCGCGCTCGATCACGGATCTTGTCCAGTTCCTGCCAGCGTCCTCTGCCCTGTTGGATCAACCCTACGGCTGTCTGACATCCGGGCTAGAAGCTGATCACTCTGGTGTCGGCTCGCTTGGTGGCCGCGTGAAACTCGTTCATCCCGCCGAGCTTGATCCGCTTATCCAGCGACGAATGGGAAAGACCGCGAGCATCGACGCAAGGGCGGCACGCCCAAAGCGTTACATTGCGGTGGGCGGCCACTTCCTCGTAGCGGTTGGGCGGGCCAACCGGCACCAGCTTGGCTCCCGCCCCTTCCACAGCCATGAAAACGGCGTCGTGGAACAGCATCATCGTGACGGTGTCGCCGTCCTGGACCGCGGACGCGGCAAAGATGAATGGCAACATCGCTCGGGTCGGATCGGTTGGTCCCCAGGTATCAGAGAGGGCGAAATGCATAGCTCCCTCCTATGCTGAAATCTCGACGGATAAGGTCCTCGAGCGCTCACTCGCGCGAGCGCGGATCAGTTGTGGCGGCTAAACTGCCCGTGCTGCGTCCCGGCCGTAAGCTGAGCGAATTGGGCGCCCGTCATGTGAACGAGCGTTGCGTGATCACCACCCTCGAAATAGACGTCGGGCTGCATGGCGATGCTATCATCGACGATCATGTCCATCCCGTATGGCGCACCAATTGCCGGCACCGCACCGCGTGCGCAGTCCCGGAACAGGGCCTCGATCTCCTGCTCGGTTGCTAACTCGACGTGCCGATTCAGCCACGCCGTAACGTCGTCGAGGCGAAGGCGGTGTGACGCCGGGAGTACTACGAGTAGATAGCGAGCTTCTTGCTTCAGCACGACGGCTTTCGCCAGGCAGTCCCCCGGAACGTGGCTCGCTTCCGCAGTGCGCATTGACGAGAGAGTTGGGGCATGCGCCAGTACATCATATGTGACACCATGCTCGTCCAGGTATTGCTGGAGAGTGAGCGCGATTGCCATGGAGCTTCCTCCGATACGAGAGATAAGCCTTCTGCACCAGGGCAGGTAGATTGTCGCCGATCGCCAGCCAGGCGCATACGGTCGCCAACCAAACTGTCGCCAACCAAACTAGAGCCTACGCCTCTGATGGGCCAGACCGCAACGCGGCGCTGCTTGTCCTCAACGACGGCGCTGCTTAAGCTTTCTACATGCGAACTCTCCCGAGGGGCCCTTCGTTCATCTTGGCACGAGAGAGATAGGCGAATGAACGGGGGAGGTCGCCATGCCCCTCGACGGTACCGCGGTCGAGATCCCGTGGATGGCGCTTGAGAAGCTTGACCGGATCTTTGCACTCCTGCATGCCGCCGATCGATGGTGCCAGGGTGCCATGGAGCGCGATGGCGGAAGACGGTGCATTATCGGTGCGATGCGTGTGGCGCACGCTGAGTTGCTGTTGGAACGACCCATACTCCACGCCATTAAGCAGGTGACGGGACACAACTACCGGTGCATCGAAAGCTTCAACGATAGCAAGGCCACGACCAACGCCCTGGTCCTCGAGGTCCTCACGAAGGCAAGAGAGAATCTCAGCCACGGCGCCGATAGAGGCTGTTGCCTGCACCCGGCTTGAACTGCCATATCGGCTTTGCCATCTCTCAGCCAGAGAATGAGCGCCCTCTGGAAGGGTCGCCGCCTTAGCCAGGGAAGTCTCGGAAAGACTAGCAGAGCCGATGTCACAGCGCATTGCCCTCCGCTGTCCAAGCTGTCAGAAGCTATCCTACCGTCCCGTTGGCTTCGTGATGGCCAGATCTCATTTTGTGTGCAAGTACTGCCACGAACTCGGGAAAATCGATCGGCGCGAGCTCATTCTTGCGCAAACGCGCCATCGGGTGATCGTGGAAGTAGAGGCTGACGCTCTCGATCCGGAGACCGCGGCCAAGAAGCATGGGCATGCTTCGATGCGCTGACTAGCGGGTCGAATGAGACGGGAGTTGGCGAGACGGCGGTGTCCGTGGTCGTGACCAAAGGGTCTGCCGCACTACATTGACAGTCGCCGCGGCGTTATCACGAACGGAGCCAGTCATGGCCCCTGAATACACGGTCGGGCTCAGGCTTCAAACCCGTTCCGAGGTGCTCACGATCGAGGCTGAGGACGCACTCATCGCTGCCCTCAAGGCTAAGCATGAGCATCCCGAGGCGGCGATTACGTATGTCCGGAAGGCCAATCGGCGAGGCGATCGCCGCCACCCTCATGGGGGCTTATCGGAGAAGGCAA
>Ga0209701_10000016_pt1 | contig 61089 bp, 58 predicted proteins | sample CZO8metaG_4_FD_188356 | JGI IMG/M metagenome (GOLD analysis project Ga0209701, IMG submission 188356) | Vadose zone soil microbial communities from the Eel River Critical Zone Observatory, Northern California, USA - CZOApr15con2H3.8 metaG... | ecosystem: Environmental > Terrestrial > Soil >... | reverse complement strand
AGCCGTGCAGCGAAGGGGGAGTAAAAAGGTAGTGCAAGCTGAGGGCAAAAAATTTCACGGATCTGGCCTAAGTCACGGACGCCTCGCAGGAGAGCTTCCGCCGGGTCTTAAGCGGTTCGAAGAAAAGCATGGCGGCCACCTTCCTCCTGGTCTAGAGAAGCAACTTGCTGAGACGGGCCACCTGCCCCCCGGCTTAGAAAAGGGTGGGAGAAGGTAAATACGACTCTCAAAAGAGTGGGATTTGGGGTCTACCATGAGTATTGGTGTGTCCAGATGGAATCGCTGTCGGTGTCGAGGATGTCAGGCTTCAGATAATTGATTTTATGGACTGCTGCAACAATTTTCGTGTTGCTGGTTGGTACAGGTGATTCACTAGCTGTTTTGCCAGCAGTGAGATGGTGTTGGGTTTACGATTTACTAAGACGAAGCCTGACACGACCTTGTTGCACGAACAAAAAAGGGGCGCTCTTTAGCGCCCCTTTCGCAATCATCCTCCAAAAAGCTCGAAGCCTAGCAGTTCGCCCAGAAGATGTAGCCGATGTCGTCGTTCGCGAGCTGGGTGACTGCCATCCGGTCATGTGAGGTAGGGTTTGTATTCCGCAATTTCGATATTGAGCACGTCTCTTCTCTTGTCCCACGCTTGATTGAGCAACCGATCGGCCTCGCCTAAGAGTTCAGCCATGGTACCGGGGGCCTGGGTAAAAGTCAGAGCGCAAGTGCAAAATGTTACGGGGTGCCCGTGCTGACGCCTTTGTTCCTGTAGATTCATGTGGAGTTTTTCGAGAATTTGACGTGCGGCATTCAGATTGGTTTTTGGAAGCAGGATTGCAAACCCTGTGCTGCGAACACGTGCAACTAAACTCTGGCTTGGGACGTTCTTCTCAATGGTCCGGGCGGTCGTACAAAGGATTTGATCGCCAGCTGCCGGACCGAGTCGGAGATTGATCTCTTTAACACCATCCGCATCGACTTGAACCAACGTGAACGGCTGCTTCTGCTGGGAAGCGCGTTCTCTTTCAACGGCCACGAGCTCGTGAAAATAGCGGTTGTTCGGGAGGCCTGTCAGAAAATCTCGCCTGGCCAACTCTCCTTCACGCTCCAACTGGGCCTTCAGTTGCGCCAGGCCGGAGCTAGCAATCGAAAAATAGGCGAACCGGACTAGCATATTCCAATATGGAACAAGAAAGTACGAGTACGGATGTCCGTCCGCGAAATCTGCTAACAGCCAAACAAGCGCGCAAAGCGCGGAGAACCAGAGTCCGGTCCGCCTGTTGATGTACCAGGTAACTAAAGCAATCGGAACTAAATAGAAAATCGAGACGTTCAGTTCGTAGCCGCTGGCTACATCGATGCCTCCGATGGCGAGCACGAGGATAAAGCCGATGACTAAGAGCGACGGCTTAGATGCGGCATCCAGATAGAGCAGGATGGTTTGCCACATGCTGTTCAACCAATCCTAAGGTGGCCGACGAGGAGTTGATCTCCAAAGAACTCCCAAACTAGGACAATCACGCACCTATCCTAGGCCGCTTCTGATAGCGGGGGTTCTCGGAGTGGCCTAGCAGTTCGTGCAGAAGATATAGCCGATGTCATCGCCGACAAGCTGCGTCGCCGTCGGCGCGGTGTCGAGGTTCCCGTCCGGCCCTGCGGAGATGATCCACCCTCTGGCGCCAGCAGTGGGCGTCGTACAAGCCGGTGGAGCGCCCGTGGAATTGACCGGACAGCCGCTCTTTTGCATGGCGCCAACATGGATGATGTACGCATGACCCCAGGGATCGGGTCCTAAATTGTTTATGTAGGGCCCTTTATATTTGGTGGTTGTGTAATCTATGTTAGCCTCATCAGTCGTAGCGTTGGCGTTTGGGTTGTTGACGACAAGGTGATTAAAAGCGTTGTTCCTTGCCGGGGTGGCCGACTTGTTGGCTGCGCCCGCGATATTCCATAGACTGCCGGTATCCGACGGTAGCTCTGCGGTCGGATCCCCCGCTCCTGTCCCTACGGCTAGAAATCTCAGGTTGTTGGCTGCATCGTTCAAGGGATCGCAATCGGCTGAATCGCACGAGGGGAAGTTGCCCGCATAGCTGTAAAAGTTGGTGAGGGCCGCGGCGAGCGCGTCGATATCCGCCTGCGCCTTCGCGGTCTTTGATTGAGATAATTTGTCCATCGCCAGCGGGGCGAATATGGCGACGAGTGTCAGGATGATTGCCAGGACGAAGATCATCTCGATCAGAGTAAAACCTCGCTGTCCGAATTTTTTGGTTTTCATCACTAGGGTCCTTTCAGTCTAAAATGGTGTCCCCTGATTCGTTCCGTTACTTTATCCTCACCCCTATGTCGTCACTGCCGGCGGCAAGGGTGGTGGCGTTAGTAGCTGTCTGGAAAGTTCCGTCTGGCCCCGCGGAGATAACCCAGGTTGGCGTTGTATCGCCACTTACCAGAGTGCTGACATTGATTTCATATGCGTTACCCCATGGGTCTGTGTTTACGCTCTGGGCATAGGGTCCTTTCCACCTGAAGTTACCTGTGGTTGCGTAATCGCCAGCGGCACCTGCTCCACCGGCCTCATTGGGGTCATTAGCAACCAAATGGTTCGCTAAGCTGTTTGGTGAAGCGAAAACCCCGGTGCCTGTCGTGCAAGGAGTGGCACTAGCTGCCCAGCTAGTGGTGCCGACAGCTGCGATATTCCCCGGTCCGCAAAGAAAGGTCTTGCCGGCTGGCATCATGCTTCCCGGATATTTTCCTGTATCTCTGATCAAGTCATTGACTACTGCCTGGAGCGTGTTGATGTCTGCCTGTGCCCTGGCTGTCTGCGCGTCAGCTACGTATTTGAGGACCGATGGAGTGAGAAAGGCCACTAATATAGAGATAACCGCCAGGATGACGATAATCTCTATAAGAGTGAAACCACCAGACGCACGACGGGCAGTTCCTTTGGTCAATTCTTCTGATCTCATATGGTTCTCCTTTAAGTTTGATCGAGCCGAGATGATTCTCGGCCTTCTCAAACAGCAAGCCTTGTGCCAGCCTGCGCCCCAAAAATCGGGATGTTGATCCTGGGTGATGAAAAGTTCGGAGAAAACGGGAGGTTATATATCTTAGGGTTTATTAAGCGAGGCTAAAATCTTGTCGAGAAAGAGTCTAGCATTTTTAGATTTCCAGCGACTCCCTAACAAAAATGCGGGACTAAATTGGTTCAACCATTCTCTCTCAGTTCGCTTATATCGATCTTATGTTTCTTGATCTTGTGCCAGAGATTTTTGTGGTTGAGACCTAATAGCTTGGCGGCTTCAACCTGGACTCCCTGACTCTTCTTTAGTGCGTCGATAATTAGCCCTTTCTCAACTGACTCCAGGGTCTCGTTCAGTGAAGCGCCTTTCTCCGTCGAGTCCTTCTCAACCCCATCGGCTCCGGCCTCTGCAGGAGAGGTTTTTGGTATGGGAAGGTCTTCAGGTTCTATCAAGGTGCCGCTGCAGAGCAAGGAGGCCCTTTCCAAGGTGTTCTCCAATTCCCGGATGTTGCCTGGCCAGGAGTGGGCCATGAGGCAATCGAGAGCGCTGCGCGAGAGCGACTTGGGTGGGTTGTTGTTTTTGTGGGCCGTTATTTCTAGGAAATGATCGGCTAAGAATGGAATGTCTGCTTTTCGCTCCCTCAGCGGAGGAATGCTGATCGTTACGACGTTTAGACGGTAGAAGAGATCTTCCCGAAATTTTCCCTGCACCATCTCCTGGAAGAGATCTTTGTTCGTAGCCGCTATGATCCTCACGTTTGCTCGGATCATCTGACTTCCGCCCACCGGAGTGAACTCTCTTTGCTGCAGGACGCGAAGAACCTTAGCTTGAATGGAAGGCGCCATGTCGGCGATTTCGTCAAGGAAGATCGTCCCTTCGTCTGCCAACTCGAATTGCCCCGATTTCTTGCTGACTGCGCCGGTAAAGGCTCCCTTTTCATGACCAAAGAGCTCGCTCTCCAAAAGAGCCTCGGGGATCGCCGCACAGTTAAGCTTAACGTAAGGTTTGTCTTTACGCGGGCTCAGACAGTGGATCGCATTGGCTATCAACTCTTTTCCCGTGCCGCTCTCCCCGATCAAGAGAACGGTGGAATCGGTCGGGGCTACCTTCACGACCAGATTCAGGAGATCCATTAACTGTTCGCTTTGGCCTATGATGTCCTGCACCTCTGGGAACCTGCTTGTTTGTTCCTTGAAAATGACAACGGCCCCAAGAAGCTTGTCTGGCTCCGTCTTGAGTCTTAAAGGAGAAACTTTAACGGAGAGTAGGATTTCTTTGCCTGAAGGGGAGGAAAAGGAAACGTGGTTGTGGACCCTCTCTTCTCCCTCACGGAGGACGCTCCGGGTCATACCCAACAGAACTCCGCTTGCGCTCGTTGAACGTAAGAGATCACGGAAAGCTTTGTGACGCGCGTCGGCAAAGGAAATTCCGAGTATCTCTTGCGCCCTCAAGTTTATGCCTGCGACCTTTCCGTCCTTGTCGACAGCCACTATCCCTTCATTCACGCTGTCGAGCATCTCTCGGGCCTGGACAAGTTCAACGAAGGAGACGAAGGCCTGTTCAAAGAGGCTTGAAAGGGCCCCGACTTCGTCTGCGGCTTTGATCGGGCCGGGATCGGCTTCCGCGTACCGGATCATTTTCCTTGCCTCAAGAATGGCCTTTCTCACGGGCTTGGTGATGCCGTATGCCAAGTAGGCGCCCAGAAGGCCGGCCAGGAGTGAGGAGCCGACAATCCAGGCATGTAGGATGAGAAGACTCTTGGAATTTGCCGCCGGGGGATGAAGGACGACTCGGGTCAGAGTTGTGGCCATCAGGCCTACAGCAAGGGAGACAAGAATGAAAATCGCTGGGATGAAGACGATGAGCCGGAGATCCAAATGATCATTGGAGGAAGCAACAGGATTTTCCGCCTGTGCCTCCTTCATTTGCCAAGACTGTGACAGATCAGTTGTCAGAGCCGATAGGTTTTTCATACGTTATTTTTGTTAAAACAATATTGATAAAATTAAAATGGAACCAGGCTATAGTTTTATAATTGCATTTTGAAACGATCACTAGTATAATTCGACACTTATGCGAGTGTCAACTAAAACTTTTCCTTCTTTTTGAGGACCGAACATAGGAATAAGCCATTTAGGTGAACATGGAGATGGCGGCAGACGAAGAGGGACTGAGGAGGAGTGCCTTGGCTCAAGAGGCTCAACCATCCTCTAAAAGGAAGGGTGTGGGGAGGCTCGCCGTAGAGGCAGGGCTCATCACGGATGAACAGTTGCAAGCAGCTCTCCGCGAGCAGAAAAAGAGCAGAAAGCTACTCCCCGATCTGTTGCAGGAACTTTACCGTTTAAGCCCGGAGACTGTTCAGTATCTATTGGCCGAAGACGCAGGGATCGAAAGGGTCGACGTTGATCGTGTGAAAGTAGACCCGGAAGCCCTGAAAAAAGTCCCGAGCCAATTTGCCGTTCAACACAAACTCCTTCCCATCTCACTGTCACAGAACCGTCTCACGGTGGCCATGGCGAATCCCTTCGAGCTGGCCACTCTCGACCAACTTCAATTCATGACCCGCCTCTATATTGACGCCCGCTATGCTCCAGAATCAAAGATCATGGAGGCCATAGAGAGATATTACAGAGGAGACCAGGACAGCTCCTCTGCCCAGGCGAGGGAAAAGGAGAGCAAAGGGGCCGCTGTCAGCATTGAAGAAGGAGAAGGGACCGAGGGGTTGCCGGTGGTTCGGCTGGTGGATGCGTTGATGAGCCGCGCTATCCGGGATGAGGCGACAGATATCCACATCGAGCCCGAGGAGAAAAACGTCAAGGTCCGTTTCAGGATCGACGGCATGCTCCACGCCCACCTCACCATCAACAAGGCCCTTCAGCCGGCTTTGATCGCGCGCATCAAGATCATGGCCAATATGGATATCTCAGAGAGTCGAATTCCCCAAGACGGCCGCATCAGTTTTTCCTTCGACGGAAAGACCTATGATCAACGCATCTCAAGCTTCCCCACGATTCACGGAGAAAAGATTGTCCTCAGGATCCTCGATAAAGAGCGGGTGATCCTTGGCTTGGAGCAGCTCGGTTTTTCTCGGTCGGCGCTGGCCGTCTTTGAAAAGGGCATTAAGAGACCCCATGGGATTATCCTGGTCACCGGGCCCACGGGATCGGGGAAGACGACGACTCTCTATTCCACTTTGGCCTATGTGAATTCGGCTGAGAAGAACATCATGACGCTGGAAGATCCCGTCGAATATGAGGTCCCGCATATTCATCAGTCGCAGATTAATCCGAAGGCGGGGCTCACCTTTGCCTCCGGTTTGCGAGCGATGCTGCGTCAGGATCCGGATATCATCTTTGTGGGCGAGATGCGGGACGCGGAAACCGTGGACGTGGCGATCCGCTCCGCCCTAACCGGCCACCTTGTTTTCAGCACTCTTCATACCAATGATGCGGTCGGAGCGATTCCCCGGTTGTTGGATATGGAGGTTAACCCGTCACTCATGGCCTCCACCTTTGTGGCGATTGTCGGGCAGAGATTAGTGCGCAAGATTTGTCCCAACTGTAGAGAGGCGATCGAGCCTGATAGCTCGCTGCTGCAACTGGTGGGTTTGGACCGGAAGAAACAGGAAAGCTCACGCCTGGCCGCCTGGCCTTCCCCTTTTGAAGAGCAGGCAGGTGGCCCGGATCGGGAAAAACAGAAAAAAGCCTTCTATCGGGGGAAAGGTTGCAGCCGCTGTTTCGAGACCGGATATCGCGGACGCATCGGCATCTTTGAGATCCTTCCCGTTTCTCCGTCCATTGCCCAGATGATTGTTCAGCGCAGCGCAGCCCAGTCGATTCTGGACAAGGCGAGAGAAGAGGGGATGACGACATTGGTGGAAGACGGGGTCGAAAAGGCCCGTCAGGGCATTACGACGCTCGATGAGGTCGTTCGCGTTGCCTATACGGTCTAAGAAGGGCCGAGATGCCTCGCTTCACGTACAGGGCAAGGAGCCGGTCGGGTCAGAAAGTGGAGGGGATCATGCTTGCGGATAATGAGGAGCAACTGGCATTAACTCTCCGCGAGATGGATCTCTACCTGGTCGATACGAAGCCGGAGAAGGCTTCTGCCCCTTCTCTCTTCAGCCGACCGGTCCAACGAAGGGAGATCATCAATTTCACAGTGCATCTGTCCGCATCCATAGGAGCCGGCATTCCGATTCTTCAGGCCTTCGAGGACCTGGAGCGCCAAACGACGAATCGGAGTATGAAAAAGGCCATTCAAGTTGTCATGGAGGATCTGCGCGGCGGCAGCTCCCTCTCTATGGCCCTGTCGCGCCATCCGCTCATTTTTTCCGACATTTATTCCAATATGGTCAAGGCAGGAGAGAGCAGCGGAAGCCTGGTTCGGGTGCTTCAGCATCTGACTAGTTTTCTAGAGTGGCAAGAGGGTTTGGCCTCTGAGATCAAGCGAGCGGCGATTTATCCTGTCATCGTTCTCGTGGCTGTATTGGGATTCCTCGGAGTTCTTCTAGGGTTCGTCTTTCCAAGGATCATGCCTGTGATCCAAGCCTTCAAGGTGCCTCTACCTTTCATTACTCTAGCCATCATGGCCATCTCCGACTTCATTCAGCACGGTTGGTACTTCATCCTTTTGGGGGTTGCGGGTCTTGTGGTCCTTTTCCGTGTTCTCAAGGCCAGCGAGGGCGGTCAATTGGTCGTGGACGCGATGAAGTTGAGGCTGCCGGTCATCGGCGGGCTGATAGAGAAAATCTGTCTTTCACGTTTCGCCCACCATCTGGGGCTCCTTCTCAGGACAGGGGTAGATATCACCCAGAGTCTCTCCATCACTGAGCGAGTCGTAGGTAACAGAGTCGTTGCCCGAGCGGTGAGCGAGGCTCGGGAGAAGGTTGTCCAAGGCGGTCCTCTCTGGCGTTCACTCCAGGAGACGGGCGTTTTTCCGCCGCTGGTTATACGCATGATTTTTGTTGGGGAAACCACGGGAACCATCGACAACACCCTGGAAAAAGTCACGGAATTTTACGATCGGGAGGTCCCCAATACGGTCAAGAAAGTGTTTACGATCATGGAACCTCTGGTTGTCGTTATGCTGGCAGCGATGGTTCTCCTGATCGCGCTCTCTATCTTTATCCCTTTTTACAACGCCTTGGGCAGAATAGGTCGGAGGTAAGCGGGCATGGCTTTTGGCGCGTCGGGTGTTCTGGCGATCGAGTTGGGTTCAGATCATCTTCGCATCCTGCACGGTGCTTTATCAGGGCGCCGGCTTAATGTGAATGATTTCGCCGCCGAACAGATGCTTGGGGACAACCTGGAGAACACCGCTCAACAATTGCAGGCCCTAGTTGCGCGCAAAAGACTTGAGGCCTCTGCCGCAGCGCTGGCTCTCTCCGGTCCCGGGGTATTGCACCGTCTTCTGGAATTTCCGCCCATGCCGAAAAGCGAACTGGGACTTGTTGTGGAGCGAGAGATAAAAACGATGGGAGGGGGTGCCGAGAAGGACGTGGTCTTCGACTGGGAAGTTATCGAAGAAAGTGCCTCGGGCAATTTCAAGCAGATCCGAGTCCTGGTGGCTTTGGCCCCTAGGTCTCAGGTGGAAATCGTGCAGCAACTGTTAGACCAATGTCATCTTGAATTGGCTCTATTGACCACGGCGCCCATCTCGTTACTCCGTTCACTCAAATTTGTTCAAGGCGAGGGAATAGGATTACGTGGGGTGCTTTATCTTGGGGGAAACCAAGGCTACCTCTTAGGGGCCAGAAATGGGATCTGGAATTTCTATCGCGAGTTTTCCAGTCAGGCATCCGATCAAAGAGGAGGTCTCCTCGTGGAAGAAGCTCTCAAAGAGGTCCATCGGGTCCTCCTCTACCGACGGCAGCATTACCAGTCCGAGGGGGAGATGAGCTTTCTTCTCGGAGGGGATAGAGAGTTGAATGATCTCCAGAGACGACTCCAAGAGGAAATGGGCGTGACAGCGGAGGTGGTGCAACCCGGTCCCTTGTTGGATTTGGATTCGCTGGGAGGGCGGGCAGACGCATTCAGACAGCTATTCCCCTCGTTTATGATCTCGCTTGGCCTGGTGGCCGCTGTTGATCTCGAACATGGAATCAATTTGACACCGAGGGCCGTCCGCAAGTCAATTCGCCGAAGACCTCAGATCAATCTCTCCTTTATTCGTAGGCCGGTTTGGGCCGTCGCTCTTTTGCTGGTTTTTATCGCTATACATCTCTTTCTCACCCAAACGGAGCGCCGCTATCAAAGGCTATTGCAAGAGCGGGCGGCTCTATACAACCAGTGGCTCCCGAGCATAGAAGCGGCTGAAAAGAGCCGTAGCCTTCGCGGCGACGAAAACCTGTTGATGCAATCGCTGGGATCCGCGCACATTACTGAGCCGGCGTGGGTTGCCTTTTTTAAGGCATTGAGCCGCCAGACCCCTGCGGAGCTGGTCCTACAGTCGACGATTCTACGGAGGGATAAAGAAGAGTGGTCGATCACCTTAAAGGGGCAAGTCGTTTCGCCTGACTCCTACGCAGCGCAGGCTGCATTCAACCGCTTCTATCAGGCTTTGAGAGGCTTGCCCCAGTTGGAGCAGATCGAATTGCTTCCACTGAACGTGGCGACCTTTAAGGAAAAGGTTGCAACTCCCGAGAGGAAGGTCTCTGAAGCGCCCTCTGAGGCAAGAGTTCCTGAGAGTCAAACAGGGGAGATGGAGATTAAGAAGACCAAGGTTGAGTTTGAGATTCGAGGTCATTCCAAGGGGATCTAGATGGCTTGGCGGATTTTTTCGGCTGGTTCGCGCTACTTGGGCTCGGTGACTGGAGCCGTTGTTCTAGCTCTGATTCTAATTTGGGTTGTGAAAATTCGCGACATCCAGCGCCTTCGAGTGGAAATCTCGCAGTTGGAGAGCAAGATCGGACAAGGACAAGAGCTTTGGAGAAGCTATCCTCCTTTGGGTCTGGAACAGACGAAAAGATTCCAACAAACTCAGGAACGGCTGTTCCACGCGCTGCCCAAAGATAGGGATATCCCTTCACTGCTCCAAGAAGTTAGTCGTTTAGCCCAGGAATACAACGTGACGGATGTCACCTTTAGCTTGGGCGACGGCGCGTCTCCGGGAGCAGGCCCGTCTGTGCCGCTGGGCGCTCCTTCCTCTCAAGGCGTTGCTCCTGCACCTTCTCCGAGCGGCTCTCCGGGAGTCTCCGAGGCTTCCGGCCCTGTGGCTTCATTCCCTATCAAAATGGGTTTTGCCGGAGACTACCGGGAAATTGCCTATTTTCTTGAAGCACTGCAGAAGCTGCCGCGACTAGTGACCGTTCAGTCCCTGCAGTTGCAGAGGAGCGCACCTCTGGTGGCAGGAGAACTGGTGGTGCATGCTTACTACCAGAAGGGGAATCTCTCGGAGGCGGGAAAATGAACCGAGAGCGATGGCTGCTTTTAATTTCGATCATAATTTTTTTGGGTCTGGCCGCATATTACATTCGTCCTGGGTGGCTAAATTTCCTCACGGGAGGAACCAAGTCGAGTGTTGCTGTCAGATCTAATATTGGAAATTCTGGACCGGAAAAAATTCCTGCCCCGAACTTTCCAGTAGCGAGTGTAAGAGGTGAGGTTGATGCGAGCGCTGCGTGGGGCCGCAATCCCTTTTTAACGGAGGAGGAGGCTAAGCAAGTTGGAGTTGAAAGGTTGAGAGTCAATACCATCATCGTCGGGCCGCCGAAAGCCGTAGCTATCATTGATGGTCACGCCGTTATGGTAGGAGAAAAGGTCAATGAAGAGAAGGTTGTGGAAATCCGTCCGAACGCTGTGATCTTGGAGAGAGAAGGAAGGAAGAAAATTCTCAATCTTGATGAACCGACTCTCTCCGTCGCAGTCGAAGAGAGAAAAAAATGAAACAGAAAAAACTTTCTACATTTGGACTTACAACTCTCGTGGGTGGGCTCACGAGCGTAGTTCTAATGAACCTCATAGGATGTGCGCCGCTGAAGAGGCCCGTAAACGTTAGCCCGCCACCGGCACAAGCGGTCGCGAAGTCTTCCGAAACATCCCCCCAAGAGCCGCTGCCCGGTCTCATTGTGACGGATATCGAAGGAAAGAAGGAGCCAAAAAAGTTGTACAGCTTCTCGCTCCGGGACGCGGATGTTCGTGATGTCTTCATGGCGGTTGCCAAGCAAACGGACTTCAGTATTGTCGTGGCCCCAGATGTTCAGGGCAGGGTAACGGTCGAACTCAAAAACGTCACCCTGCCGGAAGCCATGGATACGATTACCGATCATCTCAATTTGACCTACAGTGTTAGGCGAAATATCATCCGCGTTTCCAAACCCGCCCCGGAGACTAGAATTTTTTCTCTTCAATACGTCAACCTTAGGCGCACAGGCGCCTCGTTCACTTCGGCTCAGATCGGAGCTGCTGGAGGAGTAACCGGCGGTACTACGGGGAGCGCCAGCGCCACGCCGGCAGTGGTTTCACCTGGAGCCACAGGAGGCGGCTCTACCGGCACTATAGGCGGCAGCGGGCAAACTGCGGTAACGACGTCGACCGATACCGATCTATGGAAGGATATCGAAGCCGCCTTGACAAAGCTACTCTCCCCGGTCGGGAAGATGGTCCTGGACAGGCAAGGCAGCAATATTTTGGTCACCGATCTTCCCAAGTCTTTGGATCGCATCGCAGCATATTTAGAGACCGTTGAGGGGTCGATACAGCGTCAGGTTCTGATCGAGGCTAGGATCATTGAAGTTACCCTTACCGGAGATTACCAATTTGGTCTTGATTGGGGAGCTATCGCTAAGGCGGGTGCTTTGCGTGGGAGCACTACGCTTTCGCCGAGTAGAATTCTAGGGCAGGGGCTGATCCAATCGTTGCCTTCGGGCGCATCGGGACCTTCATTCCAGATCGGCGTAACGAGTACCGATTTTTCCGCCCTGCTGCAACTTCTAAGCACGCAAGGGGAGGTCAATGTCCTTTCCAGCCCCAAACTTGCGACCTTGAACAATCAGACTGCGATCATTCGTTCCGCAACCGATAAGGTCTTTTTTGAGACTCACGTCGTGACGATTCCCACAAGCACGGGCACATTGGTGGGTACGACCCCCTTGGTGTCGACGGACGTCACTACGCGCACGGTTACGATCGGGGTCGTCTTGTCCGTAACCCCTCAGATTAGCTCTGACGGCAGTGTCATTCTCCATATCCGACCGACGGTGACTGATGATTCGGCCAATCCTGCGGTCGATGTGCCGGTGCCGATTATCTCGGGTTTAACGGGTTCGTCCTTGTCGAATAAGGTCCCGGTCGTCGATGTGCGCGAGGCGGACGTCATAGTGCGGGCCAGAGAGGGGCAGGTGGTCGTGATCGGCGGGTTGATGCAGGAAAGAAAGACCGATCAAGAAAGAAAGGTGCCTCTCCTCGGAGACCTGCCGGGTATCGGCCGCCTCTTCCGCTCCACAAGCCAGGAGCGGAAGAAGACCGAGCTGGTAGTTTTATTGAGTCCGACCGTGATGGTGGGCAAAAAGGTCGACGAGATAACTTCCAAGGAGATGGAACGGGTCAACAAAATAAAAGGGGCCTCTCCCTGGTAAGAAGAGGCGAGGTCGAGCAGCCCCATGTACGAGGAGTTTTACGGTCTTAAGGAAAAGCCTTTTAGCCTGACCCCGGATCCCCGCTTTTTTTTCTTGAGCGAGAATCACCGGGAAGCCTTTGAACATCTCCTTTACGGGATCAAGGAAAAGGAAGGGTTCATTCTCATAACCGGAGAGGTGGGAACGGGAAAGACGACTCTCTGTCGTGCGCTGTTGGAAAAGATCGAGTCGAGCGCGACAGACAGCGCCCTGATCCTGAATCCTATGTTGTCCGGCTATGAACTTCTCCAAAGCATTCTAAATGACTTTGGAATACAGAGTCGGGCTATCACGAAGAAAGGGCTTTTGGATGATCTCAACCAGTTTCTTCTCCTCCAGCAAGCATCCAATCGAAATTCCATTCTGATCATTGACGAGGCGCAGAATTTACCTCCTTTTCTGTTGGAGGAGATCCGTATCCTCTCGAATCTCGAAACTGAGAAGGAGAAGCTCTTACAAATCATTCTAATGGGTCAGGTTGAGCTGAAGGAAAAACTTTCTCTTCCTGAACTGCGTCAGCTTAATCAGCGGATCTCCATCCGGTACCACCTGCAGAATCTAAGCAAGGAAGAGGTGGCGCGCTATATCCAGCACCGTTTGATGGTAGCGGGTTCGCCAGGAGATATCCATTTCAGCTCTGGAGCGCTGCGGGAGATATACGATTATTGCCGAGGGATCCCGCGCCTCACAAATCTGGCCGCGGATCGCGCGCTGCTGGCAGGCTACGCTGAACAGACTCGGGAGATTGGCCGTGCCGCTGTAGTCAAGGGTTTAAAGAGCCTGGAGGGGGAGGTGATCAGCCTTTCTCGTGGCTTCTTCAGGCGGATGCTGACGGAGGGATTAGCAGCGGTGCTGATTTTCTTCTTGGGTCTCATCGCGGCAGCGCTTTTTCTTGATTCGGACAGAAACCTCTCGAAAAGGATTTGGGGTCTGCATCTCTCGGACTCTTCTCCCTCACTCGCTGAGGCCAAAGCCCGGCTGGCCGTGGTGCAGGGCAGTTCCTTCTATACCCTCCAGGTGGGTTCTTATAAAAGTAAGGACGAGGCCTTGGATATTGCGCAGAGAATCAAGGCTACCGGCTATCCGATTTTTATCGCGAAGCCAGAGGCGTCAGATGGACAAAATTTCCATCGCCTCTATTTGGGAAAGTTTACCGACAAGACAAAAGCGGAAGAATTGGAGAGGGCCTTCAAGAAAGTCGACGCTTTTTCTGAAGTTCGTGTCGTGTTAGCCTCTTCCGATGCTTCGCAGGCCGCGCCATGAGTTTAATCGCGGACGCACTGAAGAGAGCGCAATCGGGCAAGTTCGGGAGACGCTACCTGAGCCCTGAGCCCTCCGGGGTGTTGCCTGTAGCCAGGGAAAACCAGCGAAGGACTGAAGCGGGATCTTCTGTTTGGAGCGCGTTCCGCCTATCACCGACGCTTCTGATTGGACTCGGTTCGGGCCTTTTTTTCTTTCTTTTGCTTTTTGTCTATTTCTTCTATGGAACGCCGGCTAAAATGAAGTCGCCGGCCCCTGTCTCCTCCGCGCCAACCTCCAAAGCATTGATCCTTTCTCCTCCTCCTGCGGTCCCTTTGGTTGAACCTCTGCCCTTGGAAAAGGAAGCTGCCTTAGCTCAAGAGCCCGTAAAGTCGGGAGAGCAGTTAACGCCTCGCGGTCGTACAGCCCCAGCGGAGAAAGAGTTGGCCCAATTGCCCGCAGAGAAGAGACCATCGACTCGGGCCGTAGAGGAATCGAAAACTGGGAGATCTTCAAAGCGAAATGACAGGACCGAGTTGACTGTGGTCTCCAATCTTTCTCAAGAAGTCCGTTATCATTTTAACCTGGGGCTGTCGTATCAAGAGGAAAAGAATTTTTCCCGGGCCAGAAGGGAATATGAAAGAGCCCTTGAGCTGTGGCCCCTTTACGGCGAGGCCCATAATAACTTAGGCGTAGTCTACAAGGAGTTGGGCCTCTACGATGAGGCCATAAGGGAGTTTAAAAAGGCTTCAGCCTTGGATCCGAGCTATGCCAAGGCCTACCATAACTTGGGAGTCATTTATCAGATGAAAGGCGATTGGAAGCAGGCTGCCAAGAATTATGAAACGGCACTCTCCCTGGATCGCAATCATATAGGCGCCTACAACAACCTTGGGTTGGTCTACCGCTCTCAGAACCAACCTCACGAGGCGCGCGAGATTCTGGAGAAGGCCCTGGCTGTTAATCCGAGTTTTCCGCAAACCCACTACAATCTTGCATTGGTGTTGGAGGAGATAGGAGAAATGGAGCAGGCGCGGTCTCATTATCAGAAGTTCATCGATCTATCCGGAGGGGAAAACAGGGAACTCGTCGAGAGGGTTCGATTCCATCTCCGGAAGCTGATCGAAAAAAAATAATTCTATGTCCAGAGTGATTCTCTATAGCAAGAACTACTGCTCCTTTTGTGGGCGGGCCAAGGCCCTTCTCCATTCCAAGAACATTGAATTCGAAGAAATTGATGTCACCGATGATGGGCGGCTCCAAGAGAAGATGCAGCGATTGTCTGGCCGCAGAACTGTCCCGCAAATATTCATTGATGAGATGCCTGTGGGCGGGTTTGAAGAGCTTAAAGAGCTTGATACGGAGGGGGAGCTGGACCGGCTTTTGGGAAGACCTGCTTAGCTTTTGAGCAGATCTTCTGAGCGTTTTTTTCTTCTTCGGCTGTTAAGAAAGTAAACAATAAGCAAGCCCGCAAGCACCAGGATAAAGCCAATCTCTGCCAGCTTGACCCCTTTGGCAATAACCCCGATACTCCGTCCAAAGAGGTATCCTATCCAGCCCAGAGCGGCGGCCCAAGCGAAGGAGCCGATCAAGTTGAAGAGGAAAAACCGCATAAACCCCATTCCAAGGTATCCTGCGGTCATGGCCCCGGCAAAACGGAGTCCGTAGAAAAACCGGACGAAGAAAATCGATTTGCCACCGTGTCGGCGCAGGAACTCTTCTCCCTTGAAAAGACGGTGTTCTCCGACGAAGTTTAAAAACCGGTCTGCCCACGGGTGTCGGGATCCGACCCTCTGGCTTCGCCCCAGCCAGAAGAAAAAGTTGTCTCCAGTGATTGCCGCGAGCGTGGCAATGAGCACCAGGATGAGAAAGTTCAAGTGACCCTCGGAGACAAGAAATCCGCCAGCGATAAGGATGATTTCCCCTTCGATGAAGGTTCCGAAGAATATGACCAGGTAGTGGTATTGAATGAAATATTGGAGGAGGGTTTCCATGATCAAAGTGAACGTCTCTCAATAAATTTTTTTCTGCGTGTCTAGCGTCCTGAAATCGATCTGACGAACGGAAAATAGTTGGCGGCGAGTATGGTAGGAAGAAGCCGAATAATGGAGGCGGCGAGCGGATTCGAACCGCTGCATCGAGGTTTTGCAGACCTCTCCCTTAACCACTTGGGTACGCCGCCCTTCCGCCAGATGTAACACACATTTTCTTGCAGTTTCAAGCTCGGTTCAAATCATTGACAACCCTAGAGGAAACAAGTAATTACTGAGCAGATTATAGTAAAGAAAGAAATCTTCTATGGCTACGATGATCACCAGCGACTGCATCAACTGTGGGGCATGCGAACCGGAGTGCCCTAACAACGCGATCAGTCAGGGTGAGGAGCTTTACGTCATCGATCCTCTTCTGTGCACCGAATGTGTAGGCTTTCACGACTACGAGGCTTGCGCCGCTGTTTGTCCTGTGGACTGTTGCGTAACCGACCCCAACAACATTGAAGCCGAAGAGGTTTTGATTGCCCGGGCGCGAGACCTGCACAAGGGTGTTCAGTTTACCGAAAGTTTTGACTCGAGGTTCCACAAAAAAGAAGGGGAAAAACCAACTGAAGTTGCGCGGCCCTCCGTCCCTGAGCCACCTGGCACAAAGTCTCCAGTCTCTCCCGCACCGTCCGTGACGGGGCAGCCGGTTGCTCCTCAATCCGCAGCGGCGAAACCTCAAAGCAAACAGCCGTCATCGAAACCTTCGGTTCAGGTCCCGAACGTCGTCAGGCCCCCAAAGCATTTCCCAGGGGAACTATCTGCGAACTTTCAGGAAGTGCTGCTCCAATTTCAGAGACGGAGTCCTTTGAGCAGAACTCTTCCGCGAATTCTGATTTTTCTCTCTCAGCCTGCTCTCGGCGCCTTACCGCACCAGGCAAAAAAAGATTTGGAGAGAGCAGTGCAGAGCCCGGCTTGCTTTAGCGCGGCGGGAGCAACGGGTCTGAACATTTTGACCAATATGGTTCTCTATCCTCTGATCCTGACGGGCATTGTCGTGGGATCCAAGGGATTAGGTTTTCTCTTTAGTCAGGGCATCAACATCTATATTCTCCTGGGGGTTTTCTTCGGTTTCCTCGAAGGCATTTACCGTCTCAGAGAGGGTATCTTCTATGCAAGACCAGCGAATGAGATGACTTTCCCGTCTGCCTTCTATGGGACTCCTTTGTTCTACGCCGTCAGGCCTCTCCTCAGCTCGAGAGCGGGAGTTATCCGGACAGCCCCTATCCCGGTGGATGGGTTTTATGAAAAAGGTTTTGTTGAGAAATTGGAACGGGAGAGACGTTACGGGAATGTTTACACCGTCGAGGATTGGGGGAATGCTTATTTCTTGCGAGTCGAGTTTCCCAGGAAAATTCCAAACATCGGTCTTGCGACGAGAGAAGATCTTCCCGCTGAGATGCCTGATTACGATTATGATCTCCTTTTAAAAGACGGTCATGTCGTCGTTAGGGGAAAGTGCGTGGATGAAAAGGTAAGAAAAATCACTTCTGGTGTTGGAGCTTTCCCCCCCGAATTTACTTCAGTCATTCCTTTGAAGGAAAAGGTCCAAGGGTTTTCTCACCGCTTTGAGAATAAGCTCTTGGAGGTCCTTCTCTTGAAGGAGTCAGCGAAGACGTGAGGGCGTGTAAAGTGGCCATATCTAAAACCAAAGACAAGATAGAAGTGCCGCCAGAGCGAGTGGATGGAGTTCGGCAGTCCGTAAACTCCATTGGCTTTGGGATAAATCTTCAATTTAAGCAGATGAAGCTGTTGCATCTTGAAGAGATCATGAGAATTGAAAGGGCCTCTTTCGCGTATCCTTGGAGCGCTCAATTCTTCTCGCAGGAGCTCAGCGTTCCTTGCTCCCGGTCGCTGCTTGCCGTTGCTCACGCGAGGACTGTCGGATACGCCATTTTCTGGATCCTGGCAACCGAAATCGATATCCACAACTTGGCGGTAGATCCGGCCTACCGCCGGCAGGGAATCGGCAGTTCTTTGCTCCGTGAAGTCATTGATGAAGCGAGATATCACGGATTGTGTCAGGTCACACTGGAAGTAAGAAAATCGAACGAAGCAGCGCAGCGGCTTTACGAGTCATTAGGCTTTGTGATCCAGGGCGTGCGTAGAGGCTACTATTCGGACAACGGAGAGGACGCGTTAGCCATGGCCCTTGAGATCAAGGCAAAAAACTCCACTGTGTCAGTGCACCCCTCATCGATAATCAAGTGAAGCTTTTATAATAAAGTCTATCCTATGGTAATTTATAGTATTTTATTTTAAGGATGGCGCTCTTGACGGGGGAGTCATTCATGGTGTATGGTAAAGATGATTCAAATAGCGGTCTGAAGTTTAAGGCCGCTAATTTTTTTTGCGCTCCTCAACAGGGTACGACGGACCCTAGGCGTGCTGACTCCGCATTTAGAACGATCGACGATCCCCTTGCAAGTTCTCCTCATTCTAATTCCGAAGTTAACAGCCTTTCCGTGCGTTTTTCCTAGACATAGAATTCGTTACCCTGGAGCAAGGTTTTGGGGAGCCGATTCCTTTCTTTAGGAGGTGTCTATGTTCAAGGTCGGTGAGAAGGTTGTGTATCCCGCCCATGGGGTGGGAGAGATCGAAGGGATTCGCAGCCAGGTCATCTCGGGGACGGAAAAGAGATTTTATATGCTGCGTATCCTAGACACCGATATGAAGATTATGATCCCAGTCGACAATGTGGAGCTGGTCGGACTCAGGAAGGTTATTGACAGAAATATGGTGTCTCAGGTCTACAAGATTTTACGCCAAAAGAAAGTGGAAGCTGATCAGCAAACTTGGAATCGGCGCTATCGAGAATACACGGAGAAAATCAAAACCGGCTCGATTTTGGAAATTGCCAAGGTGCTGCGCGACCTTTTTGTTCTCAAGGGAGACAAGGAGCTTTCCTTCGGGGAGCGCAAAATGCTCGATACCGCGCGGAATCTTTTGGTCAAGGAGCTTTCCATTGCCCGCTCCCACTCTGAAGAAAAGATTTTGGAAGAGTTGCGTCATATCTTCACTCACTGAGTACGGCGATCTTTTAACTACAGGATAGGGGCCGAGAGCCAAACTCTCGGCCCTTGTCTTTTTTGGCATGTTGATGCGTGTGAATGCAGTCATTGTTGCAGCGGGTGAGGGAAAAAGGATCGGCGGAGAGATTTCCAAGCCCTTTTTGCCTATCTCGGGCCGGCCACTGATTCTCCACACCCTGAGTCGTTTTGCTGAATCCCGGACCGTGCGCAGAGTAATTCTCGTAGTCGCAGAGAAGGATATGTCCAGGTGCAAAGAATTGATCCGGTCGGATTCGAAAATCAGCTGTCTTGAGTGTGCCTTGCAAGCGGGAGGTCTCAGACGACAAGACTCGGTCCGCCAAGGACTAGAACATTTGGATCCGGATTGCGAGGTCGTGGTCATTCACGATGGGGCGCGTCCTTTCGTCCCGCCTCGTCTCGTTGACCACTGCGTGGAGGTTGCGGTCCGGGAAGGTGCCGTTGTCGTTGGGATTCCCGTTCGAAGCACGATCAAGGTAGTCTCAGCAAGGCGACAAGTTCAAGAGACTCCCCTCCGGGACTCCCTGTGGGAGATTCAGACGCCTCAGGTTTTCCAAAGTAAAATCATCTGCGAGGCGTATCGGCGTGCAGCCCAAGAAGACATCGAGGCTACTGACGATGCCATGCTCGTGGAGCGATTGGGCAAGAAGGTCGCAGTCCTTGAGGGGCACCCGGCCAACATCAAAATAACGTTCCCCGAGGATTTTCTATTGGCGGAGGTCTTGCTGCGGGAAGGGCGAGTTCCTTAACAACAGCACGAAGGATTCTCTCTGCCGAGGCAAGGATGTTCCTAGAGTGCTCTGTTCGCCAAGGACTCGTTCATGCTTCCTGTCCGATAACCCTGAAGATCCACGCTGATGAAAGTAAAACCGATCTCCTTGAATCTTTGGACGATCGCCTCTCTTGTGGTGGGGTCGAATACTCGGTTGATTTCCTCCGGGGCCAGCTCGATCCGCACTAGATCTCCGTGATATCGAACGCGAAACTCCCTGAACCGGAGTTCCTGTAGAAAGCGCTCGCAAGCAGCTATTTTTTCTAATTTCTCCACGTTGATTTCAATGCCGTAAGGAATACGAGAGGAGAGACAGGCGATGGCCGGCTTGTTCCAAGAAGGGAGGTTAAGTTCGCGGCTGTGGCGCCGGATATCCTCTTTAGTCATCTGGGCCTCGACCAGCGGATGGCGGACACGCCATTCCTTTGCCGCTTTGAGTCCCGGACGATGGTCTTTAAGATCATCCAGATTGGTCCCATCAACCACCGTGCTTATTCCGAGTCGATCAGCCTGCAGACGAGAGATCCGATAAAGCTCGTCCTTGCAGAAGTAACAGCGGTTCACAGGATTCTGGGCAAAGGAAGGATTTTCCAACTCATGAGAAGAGAGGATCATGTGCTGGCATCCTATGAGCTTGGCTAACTTCTCAGCAGCCTCCAGCTCTCCGGGTGGAGCGGTGGGAGATGAAGTGGTGAGGGCGATGGCTTGTTCTCCCAAAACCATGTGCGCGACTTTAAGGAGAAAAGTAGAATCCACTCCCCCGGAAAAGGCCACCAGGATTCCTTCCGTTTCTCTTAATAGCTCTTTCAATTTTTCCAATTTTGCATCCATTACCGATTGCTAAAGACCTCCGTGCTCAAATAATGTTCTCCTTTGTCCGGAAATAGGGTGACGACTACATGCCCCTTACCCAAGGTCTTTGCGACCTTAAGCGCAGCGCAGCATGCGGCTCCTGAGGAGATGCCAACTAAGATTCCTTCCTCTAGGGCGAGTCTCCTAGTATAAAGGATAGCATCTTCATCGGTGACCGTGATTATTTCGTCATAAACCTGAGTGTTCAGAACCGCCGGAATGAAACCAGCGCCGATCCCTTGGATCTTATGGTATCCGGGTTCCCCACCTGAAAGCACGGGGGATGCCTGGGGTTCTACTGCGCAGATCCGGATCCCTTTCATCTTTTCCTTCAGAACCTCGCCCACACCGGTAATCGTTCCTCCGGTTCCCACGCCTGCGACAAAGGTATCAATCCGTTTGAACTGCTGCAGGAGTTCCAAGGCTGTCGTGCGCCGATGGATCTCAGGGTTTGCCGGGTTGTTGAACTGCTGCGGCATGAAGTACTCGGAGTGCTCCAAGAGAAGTTCCTCGGCCTTGCGAATCGCGCCGCCCATCCCTTTCGTGTCTGGGGTGAGAATGAGGCGCGCGCCGTACGCCGTAAGGAGACTCCGCCGCTCTTCGCTCATGGTATCCGGCATCGTGAGGATCAATCGGTAGCCTTTGACGGCGGCGATTAAGGCAAGACCAATACCGGTATTCCCGCTCGTCGGCTCGACGATCGTGGCTCCGGGTTTGAGCTTGTTCTCTCGTTCCGCGGCTTCGACCATGCTGAGGCAGATGCGATCTTTTACCGATCCGCCAGGATTGAAAGATTCCAATTTTCCCCAAATCTCGGCATCGTTTTTACCAGGGAGGTTTCTTAATCTGACAACTGGCGTGGAACCAATCAGGTCAAGGACGGATCGGGCGCCGTTTAAGTTGCTCACAGTCTGAGTTCTTCTCCCGAGCTTAGGAGCGAGATTCGAGCTGAAGACAATCGTATGCTATATACTTGGTCCCGGAAAGTCAATTGAAAGAATCGTCCGAGCACCAGTCATGAAGGAAAAAGTTCTTGTCATCTTTCCCGGAGCACTAGGAGATTTCGTTTGCTTTCTTCCGGCGCTCCGGAAATTGGCGGAAGATAGAGAACTGGATCTGTTGGCCCGAACGGAGTTCGGAGAATTGCTCCCGGCGAGCGTCGGGACACGATCCCTGGAGCGTTATGAGATCTCTCGTCTTTTTGCTCCGGGGGCGGACCGGGATCAAAGACTGAGGAGTTTTTTTTCATCCTATGCGATGGTCTGGTCGTGGATGGGAAGCCGTCAGCCTGATTTCATTAACTATCTCTCAGCCGTATCCGAGGGTCGAGCGCGAATTTTTCCGTTTTGGCCTCCGGACTCGGGGAGCCATCCAACGGATTACTATCTCTCGTGTCTAGGAGAAAACTATCCAAAAGAGATCGCCCCAATGGTCCCGTTGAGACCGGAGGCCCTTGGTTGGAGTCGTGGTTTTTGGCGAGAAAATCAGCTTGAGAAGAAAAGGGTTCTCGTCTTGACTCCAGGGAGCGGCGCCAAGGAAAAGAATTGGCCAGAGGAGTTCTATAAAGTAGTGGCTGAGTGGTGGGAGAAAGAATTGGGGGGCAAAATCGTGGTTGTTCTCGGGCCTGTGGAAGAGGAAAAGACAAATCTGGTCCAATTTTGGAATGCCAGGCTCACAGCGCGCGGTCTTAGTCTTGCACAGTTAGCTACTTTATTAAGCCAGTGCGATATTTATTTAGGTAACGATAGTGGCGTCACCCATCTGGCAGCGATGCTTGGTGTTGCGACTGTTGCGCTCTTCGGGCCGACGGACCCGGTTCGGTGGGAGCCGCGTGGCGAGAGGGTTGCCGTAGTGACTCGGTCGGTTGAATGCTCACCCTGCATTCCGCCGGTGATGAAGGCTTGCCCACACAGAAAGTGTTTGACGGCACTCAATCCGAGCGATGTGATTAAAGTATTACAAGAGATTTCTTCGGATTTTGCCAATGGTGATCTGGCTGAGACAGCCTTCTTGACAAGGGGGGGGGCAGAGATTAAAGTTCAAATTGAAAAAACCGCAAGTGGGCGCGGCGGATTTACCTCGAATGAGGAGGAACGGAAATGTCGAACTCCCTTAAGACTACGCTGCTTTTAGGTCTGATGACCGGAATCATCCTGGGCATCGGGCAACTCTTTGGCGGCTCACAAGGCTTGGTGATAGCATTTGTCTTCGCGCTGCTGCTTAACTTTGGCAGCTACTGGTTCTCCGACAAGATTGTCCTTGCGATGTATCAGGCCCGCGAGGTAGGTCTCGATGAAGCCCCTGAGCTCTACCGCATCGTTCAAAATCTTGCCTTGCGCTCTCAGCTTCCTATGCCTCGGCTCTATATCATTCCGTCTGAATCCCCCAATGCCTTCGCGACCGGCAGAGATCCGGACCACGCGGTTGTGGCGGCGACCGAGGGGATCTTGCGGATCATGAGTCGAGAAGAGCTCGAGGGGGTTATCGCCCATGAGCTCTCCCATGTAAAGAATCGAGACATTCTGGTAAGCAGCATCGCGGCCACTCTTGCCGGCGTCATTATGATGCTTGCCAATATGGCGCGGTGGGCGGCCATTTTTGGAGCGGGAAGGAGCGATCGAGACGATGAGGGTGGGGGGGGAATTCTTGGGTTGATCGTCATGTCTGTGTTGGCTCCTATAGCTGCAATGGTTATTCAGATGGCGATCTCCCGTTCGCGAGAATATCTCGCCGATGCCACGGGCGCGAGAGTTTCCGGAAATCCCTTGGGGTTAGCTTCGGCGTTGGAGAAACTTGAGCGATCCAGCCAACTCGTCCCACTCGAGGGGGCGCACCCTGAGAGCGCCCATATGTTTATTGTGAACCCATTATCAGGAGGAGCTCTGATTAACCTATTTAGTACGCATCCTCCGATCGAAGAAAGGATTAAGCGACTTCGGGCCATGATCGCTTAAAAACCAAGATCGCTTTTAAAGCATGCCTGGAACTGCATGCGGCGTCTTAGGGCGGCGACATTTCCAGGCATTTTTCTCTCTAGTTATACTCGGAGGTCCTATGGCTGAAGAGGGAGGAAGAGGAAAAGGAGAAGAAAGAGGCTTCAAGGTAGAGGATCGGAGGCGATTTTCACCAGAAACAGGAGAGCCTCGAGAGTCCGCTGAAAGAGCGGGCACATCCGGAGATCACGCCAATGAAACGGCCGGTGAAGAATCCGTTGCTCAAGACGTGCCTGAGATCACCTTTTCCGCCTTCATTATCAGTCTCAGCACCCAGGCCCTCATGCACTTAGGGGAGATTCCGAACCCTTTAAGCGGCGAGGTAGAGAAAGAAATTTCAGTGGCCAAGCAGATGATCGATATCATTGGACTGTTACAGGACAAGACGCGCGGAAATTTAGATCAGGGAGAGAGCAAGCTCATCGAAGACATTCTCTTTGATTTGCGCATGCGCTACGTCGAGGCCGTAAAGACAAAATAGGAGAATCTAATGGAAGAAAGAGGTCTATGGGGTACGAAGGTCGGGATGAAGGGTGTGGTCGCCATCGCACTCGTCTCGTTGTTTGTGGGATTGGGACTCAGTGGGCATTTGGACTGGATTGGGACCGGCCGGAGCACGAACTTGTTGGGAGCAACTCAGAATGCGGAAGTCCGTCCCGTCGCCGCCGAAGGTCAGGGATTACCTGACTTTATTACTTTAGCGAAAAAGTTGAAGCCCGTAGTCGTGAACATTTCCACGACTCAGGTCAGTGAAGGAGGCCAAGGGTTTGCGAGCCCATTTGGCGAGGAGGATCCGTTTGGTGATTTTTGGAAGAGGTTTTTTGGCGGGCCAATTCCGCGCGGGCCCCAGCAGCAGAAGAGTTTAGGTTCGGGATTCATCATCGATAGTGATGGTTCCATCCTGACGAACAATCACGTGGTTGAAAACGCTCAGAAGATCGTCGTGAAGCTCTCCGACGAGCGGGAATTTGAGGCCAAAGTGGTGGGGAAAGATTCGAAGACGGATATAGCGGTAGTCAAGATCGACGCGCGAGGAAGCCTCTCTGTGGCGCCCTTGGGCGACTCGGACCGCCTGGAGGTAGGCGAGTGGGTTATGGCCATTGGCAATCCCTTCGGATTGGACAGCACGATAACCGCGGGGATTGTGAGTGCCAAGGGAAGGCACATCGGGGCAGGGCCTTACGACGACTTTATCCAGACGGACGCATCCATCAATCCGGGGAATTCCGGAGGGCCGCTGATCAACTTGCACGGGGAAGTTGTGGGAATTAACTCGGCGATCTTTAGTAGATCGGGAGGCAATATCGGGATTGGTTTTGCCATTCCGATTAACCTGGTTAAGGAGCTTCTGCCCCAACTTAAGGGAAAGGGGAAAATTACCCGGGGCTATCTTGGGGTGTTGATTCAAAAAGTCACTCCCGACATTGCAGAATCTTTAGGCCTGGAAAAGGTCCGGGGGGCACTGGTGGCCAACGTTTCCAAAGATGGGCCGGCCGACCGCGCGGGGATCAAAGTCGGAGATGTCATCGTCGAGTTTGACGGCAAAGAAATCAAAGACTCCAATGAACTTCCGATTATCGTGGCGCGTACGGCTGTCAATAAGCAGGTTCGACTGAAGGTGGTGCGGGACAAGAAACAGGTTACTCTCACAGTCGCGGTTGGCGAGCTCAAGGATGAAGAAGTCGTTGCCTCCACCGAGGAGAAGGGGGAGTTGGGATTAGCGGTTCAGACGGTTACGCCAGAAATGGCTGAGAGCTTGGGGTTGGAAAGGGCTCAGGGAGTGGTGATTACTTCCGTTGCGGCGGGAGGTCCGGCTGACGAGGCCGGCCTTCGCCGTGGCGATGTCATTTTGGAGATCGATCGCAAACCGGTTCGCAATCTGGCCGACTACCGAAAGGCGATGGGAGAGACTAAGAAAGGAAAAGGGATGCTGTTTCTTGTGCGCCGGGGCGATAACACTCTCTTTCTTGCCTTAAAGCCTCGCCGGTGAACATCTCGGATTCTGCTCCTGATTCGAGGAGGGCCAGGTGGTTCTATCTGGCCCTCTTTTTTTTCTCTTTTTGACAGAGCCACAGCTCAATGTTAACTTGAATGAGGGAGTTCTTAGCTTGAAGAAGTCTCGCTTTAAGACTCTCAAGATTGCCTTACTCTTTTTAGTTCTCTTCCTCTCCAGCGGCATCCTCCTCGGCGCATGGTATGTAAGAAGTCTTGAGGGAATTGTCACGGAGAAATTTGAAGGGCAAAAGTGGCAATTCCCGTCCAAAATTTATTCCGATACCCATCTGCTCTATGTCGGGATGAATCTGCGAACGGAGGAGCTCTCGGAAAAGCTCCGTCGTCTGGGGTACCACGAGGTCCGCAACGCGCCGCAGGCGAGGGGAGAATACCGCTTCCTCAAACGGGAGGGTCTTCTGGAAATTTATCTGCAGGATTTTGCCTATCCCCTGGAAAAGTTTAAGGGCTTTCCTGTCCGGATCACCTCGCCAGGTAACACGATCGTCAAGATGGCGAATCGGGATACCGGGGAAGAGCTTTTTTCCCTTGAACTGGAGCCCGAACTCATCACAGGCCTTTACAATCGCATCTGGGAAGAAAGAAGACTGGTCAAACTATCGGATGTTCCTCCGTTGCTGATCAAGGCGATCCTCTCCATCGAGGACGAGAGATTCTACAGTCACCGCGGCATCGATCCCGTCGCTATCCTTCGCGCCTCTTGGGTCAATTTGCGCAGCGGCGGGATCGTTCAAGGCGGGAGCACCTTGACCCAGCAGTTGATGAAGAACTTTTTCCTCGCTGATGAGCGGACCATGCAGCGCAAATTCAAAGAGGCCCTGATGGCGCTCATAGCGGAGCGGAAATATTCTAAGGACGAAATCCTCGAGAACTACTTGAATGAGATTTACCTCGGGCAGAAAGGGGCGCAGGGCATTTTTGGCGTCTGGGAAGCTTCACAGTTTTATTTCTCCAAGGAGCCTCAAGAACTCGCCCTCGGCGAGACTGCGCTCCTGGCGGGGCTCATCCGGGCGCCTGGCCGCTATTCCCCTTACCGCAGTGTTGAGGCTGCGACCCGAAGAAGGAATGTTGTGCTGGCGAAAATGTTGGAGGAAAAATTCATCACTCGCAGTCAGTATGAAGCAGGGTTGCGGGAGGTCGTTCAACGTCGTGAACTAATAAAAGTAGCCAATGACGCGCCTTTCTATATCGATTTTCTGAGGCGCGATCTCGCGGAAAATTATTCCAACGAGGTGCTCACGGAAGAGGGACTGAGAATCTTCACGTCTCTAGATCTCCATCTCCAACGCATGGCTGAAAGGGCGTTGGCAGACGGACTAAAGCGATTGGAGGAAACGTATCCTTACCTGCGGCGGCGCGGCGAGGCGGATCATCTCGAAGGAGCCATCATTGTTGTCAAACCTCAGACAGGCGAAATCAAGGCAATGGTGGGGGGAAGGGATTACCAAAAATCCCAGTTCAATCGAGTTTTTCAAGCACGTCGTCAACCCGGGTCAACCTTTAAGCCGTTCACCTATTTAGCGGCTGTTATGTACGGGTCAGAAGAAGGAGGGAAAAAGTTTACGCCAGCCACATTAGTGGAAGATTCTCCGTTTACCTGGAGTTATGAGGGGCAAGAGTGGTCGCCGCGGAACTACAAGGAAGAATATTTTGGCACCGTGACGTTCCGAACGGCCCTGGAGAAATCTCTCAACTCGGCTACTGTCCGCATCGCCAGGGAGGTAGGGATAAACAAGATTCGGGACTTGGCCTATCGTCTTGGAATTGAGAGCTCCCTTCCGGCACTGCCATCTCTGGTCTTGGGTGGTGTTGAGGTTACCCCACTCGAGTTGGCAACAGCATTTTCCACGTTGGCCAATAATGGGGTGCGAACCCACCCGCTCACCGTTAAGCAGGTTATGGATCAAGAGGCGCGGGTTTTGGAGAAAAGGGATATCCAGGTAAGAAGAGTGATATCGCCTCAGATGGCTTTCATGATCAATTATTTGCTCAAGGGGGTTTTAGATCGTGGTACGGGGTACGGGGCGAGGCTCCAAGGATTTGATCGGCCAGCGGCGGGAAAAACGGGGACTACCAATGACCTCAAGGATGCATGGTTTGCGGGCTACACGCCTGACCTTCTGGCGGTCGTGTGGGTCGGATTCGATAACCAGACGAAGCTCGATCTATCTGGTGCCCAGGCTGCGCTTCCCATCTGGACCGACTTCATGAAGAAGGCTACAGCCGGGACTCCAATCACTGATTTTGTTCCGCCACCAGGTATCAAGATGGTGAATATCGATCCCCTAAGCGGTTACCTCGCGACTCCCAATTGTCCCAAGGTGATTCTTGAGGCGTTTCCCGAGGGAGAGGAGCCGACCGGTTATTGCCCGCTCCACCCTGCTCCGCTGGCCCAACTGCTTCGAGGGCCAGCAAATCTTCTGTCTTGGCTTTTCTCTCCTTTCTTGGGAAAATAGACGTGTAACGAAGGAACGGCCTTGCGTCTCCCTCTAAATCAAAATTTCGCCTGGAAGGTTTTACGCCTGTTAGTGATTTTTCTCCTGTTGGTCTTTATCCAGGCCTGCGCTCCCCGGCAGGTTTATCGTCCACCTTTGCCTCCGAGGAGTCCCGTTGTTTCTAATCCATCTTCTCCTCAAACTTCGCTTCCTACTGCTAGGCCTCCTCAAGTGAACCAGCCGAGACCTTTGGTGGAAGAATCCAAAATCAGAGAGCAAGATCTCAAAGAAAGGCGCCCAACGACGCAGGAAAGAGATCGAGATCAACCGGCGGCCACCGTTCCGGGGCGTGAGGCACCTCCTCTGCCTGATGATAGTTCCCTTATCGCAAAAATCACTCCGAGGAGTTCCCCCCAGCGCGCCGCGTCGTTGCGCCTGACCGAAGAAGGAAGAAAACTGCTTGAGGCTGGAGACTACCCCAAGGCTTTGGCCAGGCTGGAAAAAACCATCTCTATCGATTCGACGAATCCCTACGGATATTACTATTTGGCCAAAGCCCACTATCATTTGGGCCACTATAAGGAGTCGCTCAACTTTCTCGATGTGGCCGAGTCGCTTCTTGGCGGCGAACCTTTTTGGTTGGCAGAGGTCTTCGCCATGAAGGGGGAGAATTTCCGGGCCTTAGGTCTTTCCCAGAAGGCCGATTCCAGTTACTCGCAGGCCCTTCGTTTGAACTCGGGGAATCGAGCGGCTTCAGAGGGATTGAGTCGCATGGGGGCTGAAACTCAACCCTCATCCTATTGATAGCTGACAACTTCCAGCGCAGGGTCCGATGATCGTTTTGGGTGTAGAGACGTCGTGTGATGATACGGCTGCCGCGGTTCTTTCCGACGGTCGCACTGTCCTTGCAAATCTAGTTTCGTCTCAGGATGCCATCCATGGCCCCTACGGCGGCGTCGTTCCTGAACTGGCCTCGCGCCAGCATGTGCGCCACATCCTGCCGATCGTAGAGGGAGCTCTGCAAAAAGCGGGAGTCGCTCTGAGAGACTTGGACGGCATCGCCGTGACTCGCGGCCCGGGACTGGTAGGTTCTCTCCTGGTCGGACTTTCTGTTGCGAAAGGGATCTCTTTCCGTTGGGGAATTCCCTATGTCGGCGTCAACCATCTGGAGGCCCATCTCCTCGCTATCTTTCTCGAACGTGAAATTGATTTTCCATACATCGCTTTAATTGCCTCCGGCGGCCATACGCTTTTGTACCGGGTTCGCGATTTCGGCGACTACCTTTATTTAGGCGGCACGCGCGACGACGCTGCCGGCGAGGCCTACGATAAGGTGGCGAAGATGATGGGCTTGGGTTACCCGGGAGGAAGGGTAATCGATCAGTTGGCCAAGAGTGGCAACGCCAAGGCTATTCCTTTTCCTCGCGCGCGGCTGAAAAAGGGCACTTGCGATTTCAGCTTCAGCGGGTTAAAGACCGCTGTCTGGCACTATCTCAAGGCGCAAGGCGATGGATGGGAGGCTCGAAAGGCCGATATCGCGGCCAGCTTTCAAGAGGCGGTGGTGGATATGCTCGTCGCCCCTACGCTGCGGGCGGCGAGAGAGCTTGGGGTGGATCGGATTGTCTTGGCAGGCGGAGTTGCCGCCAACAGCCGTCTCCGTGAAAAAATGAGGGAGGAAACAGATAGAGGTGGCGTGGAAGTTTTTTTCCCTTCTCCCGCCCTTTGCACCGACAATGGCGCGATGATCGCGCTCTGCGGTTATCACCGGCTCAAGCGGGGACATAGAGATGATTATCGCCTCAACGCCGACGCCGATCTGACCCTTTAGTAGAAAGTTGCACAGTTTAAGGGTTAAAGGGATGAAGGGATAACCAATTTTGGATTGCCGATTTTGGATTCAATCTAAAATCGAAAATCTAAAATCGCAAATGGAGAAGGGGATGAGGGGTTATGGGGACTCTCTACCAGGAGGCACGTGAAGCGCTTCGTACTTCGGCCTTCCATCCCAAAAAGAGACTCGGTCAAAACTTTCTAATCCATGAAGGTGTGATTGAGGCGATCCTCCGGCTGGTCGATCTATCACAGGACGATGAGATCGTTGAGATCGGCCCGGGTCTGGGGTTTTTGACGCGGCGGCTTGTAGAGGTCGCGCGCAAGGTCTGGGCCGTTGAAGTCGATCCTTTTCTAGTCGAATGGTTGGCGAGAAGTCCGCTGCAAAATCACGCCGCCTTTCATCTGATTCACGATGATATCCTCAAGGTCCGTCTAACCGATTTCCTCCCCAGTCACAAGGTCAAACTGGTGGCCAATCTTCCTTATAGCATCTCCACCCCTGTTCTCTTTCGTCTTTTTGAGTTTCGCGGCTGTTTTTCGCTGCTGGTTTTGATGGTGCAAAGGGAAGTGGCGGAGCGGATGACCGCCTCTCCAGGCACGAAATCATACGGAACCTTGTCAGTCTGGTGTCAGATTCACGGGCAGATCTTGGATAAAGTTGCTGCCTCGCCCGAAGCTTTTTTCCCCCGTCCAAAGGTGAAGTCCACTGTCTTGAAGATCGGGCTATATCCAGAACCTTTGGCTCCTCTGGAGGATCTTCCGTTTCTCCGCAAGGTCGTGCGCGCCGCCTTCGGGCAGAGGCGCAAAACCTTAGCCAACGCCCTGGGTAGGCTGTTGAATAGGGGTAAAGAACAAACTGAAAGATACTTTAGGCAGGAAGGGATCGATCCTCGGCGTCGAGGCGAAACCCTGAGTGTGGATGAGTTCATCCGCTTAGCCCGTGCTTTAAAACGATCTGCAGCCGAGAGCTGAGAACGGAAAGGGTCAAGCATCCTATGCCGGAACTTCCGGAAGTCGAAACTATCTGCCGCGGCCTGAGAGCTTTTCTTCCAGGAAGAAGGATCACGAAGGTAGAGGTCCGCGAGGTTCGTCTTCGAAGCAGGGTCAACGGCGATTTTAGCTCCCAGCTTCTAGGCAAGACCATACTGGACGTGGGGCGGAGAGGGAAGTATCTGTTGGTTTTTCTGGAAGGGGGGCAGGTCTGGATGTCTCACCTGGGGATGTCGGGAAAACTGATTTACGTGGAGGCGGGGCGACCCAGGGAAAAACATGATCATATCATTGTTAAACTAGACGGGGAGAATGAACTTCGTTTTCATGATCCCCGTCGTTTTGGTCTCTCGACCGTCATCCCTCATGCAGAACTAGGTTCGATGGCTCAGATGAAAAATTTAGGGCCAGAGCCCTTCGATCGCCGGTTCAATGGCGATTATCTCTATTCCGTTGCCCGCAACTCTCGGCGCAGGATCAGAGACCTTCTCATAGACCAGACGGCGATTGCCGGCCTGGGGAATATCTATGCCAACGAGATTCTATATCACGCCGGTATCCGGCCGACGACAAGAGCATGGAAACTAGCACGCAACAGGGTGGAGCGGATCGCTAAGATGGTGCCGAAGATCCTGAGGGAAGCGATCCGCTGGTGCGGCACTTCTTTTTCAGACTATCGAGATGCCGAGGACCGCTTTGGAGGGTTCCAGAACCATCTCAGGGTTTATGATCGGGAAGGGGAGAAGTGTAGAGTTTGTTCTTTCAGGATCAAAAGAGTTTCTATCGGCAACCGCAGCGCGTTTTACTGTCCGACGTGTCAGAGGTAGGGGACTTACCTAAGCTCTTCTGTTTTCGTTCACTCCGTTTATGAGATCAAGCCAGACCCTCTAAGTCCCCTTGGCTAAAAGCGGGGACCTTTGTGGGTTTGACCCGCACAGCTAGGAAGCATAAAATATAAATAGTTATGCGGAAATTCATCGATAGGATTACAAAGGATGAGGCTGTCTGCGGCGGCGAGCCGGTCATCCGAGGAACCCGGATCACTGTCCGAGATGTAGTGGAGTATATGGCCATCTACGGCTCTGAGGAGCGCGTTCTCCAGGCGTTGCCTGACCTGACCTTAGAAGACCTGCGCGCCGCGTTAGAGTATTTTCGGGGACACAGAGAGGAAATCGAAGAGTACAGCCGGGCCGAAGAAGAGTCTGAACATTGGAGCGACCTTCCCAATGTCTTCAGACCCAAGGCCAGCTGAATGTCCCTTCCTCGGTTTTACCTCGACCAAGATGTGGATGTGGCACTGGCTGTCAGGCTCAGAGCCCATGGCTGCGATGTCCTCACGACCCGCGATGCGGGCAATCAAATCTGTCGAATGCGACGCAGCTAGAGTATGCCGCCAAAGGCGGCCGCAGCCTTTTGACCCACAACCGGCGGCACTTCCGGAGGTTGCACCGCGACTGGGTAAATCAGGGCAAACATCATTGTGGAATCATCGTCTCGACCCACCTCTCCCTGGATGAGTTGGAAAGACGCGTCCTAAACCTGCTCCAAAACGTCTCCCAGGACCAAGCCACCGATCAGTTGTTCTCGCTGGCCGACTTCTGATAAGTTCGCCTTATTTTTATTTGTTCGGCTATCGAAGATTGAGGCAGTCCATATCATCGAAGTGAAGATGTGAATGTTCGCATGACTGTCCAGAGATGATCTTTTTCTTGTTTGCTTCTGTCAATTCGATGACCTCCCATACTTTTTCGTCGATCTTCTTAACGGCAATGAAAAATCTTTCTTGCCCAAGATCAAATAGAGACCCTGACTTTAGTTTTTTAAATGCTTCACGGCGATTTTGCAGTTCCTCTTCTTTACTAAGAACTCTCAGCATGTGAGCCTCCATGATTATAATGACTGGTGCGGGCCGCTGTTTCTGTGTTGTCAGGTCAGTAAAGGGAAATGGGACAAGGACTACATCCGCGCGATTAAAGCTCATCGTAGATTTGATCGTCTGGGTTGTCCCAGAAGCTAAAGGTCGGCTCGGCAAGCCGTGCCCATAACAGGTCCTCAGAGGTTACTCTCAATGCCTTTGGAAGAAGAGAGAGAAGCTCCGGTTGCTGATCCTCGGAGAGACTTTTAATCTCGATTCGTGACGCCTAACGCTGAAGCTCAGGCGCGCTCATGTGCAGCGTCGGCTGAAGCGAAAGTTAGGCCTATAAAGTAGAATGTCCCTCTTTTTTCACCTCAATCTGTAGTTACAAGACCTAGCCGTGCTTCACTCACGTTCTGATCTTAGCACGAGTTCTTGAAAGATAATTGGGTAGACAGCGTTCTCAAATTCAGTCCGCGTCATCTGTTCCAGAGGCTTACTGAGTTTGCCTTCTGCAGTGAGCTGCGACATTGTTCGCTTAACAAGTTCCTGCCATTGTAGCTCGCTCATAGCACGCAGTTGTCGTACCGCAGCATTCCGAAAGTAGCTAGGTTTGGAGTCATTCAATAAATCCGCGTAGTTCAGCCAGCCCGAGGTATTGCCATCTCGGCTCCCAGCGTGTGGTGCCTCAAGTAAAGCTGACCAGATCGATTGCATTTCCTGGGTCCGGTGCCAAGCATCACGAAAATGCCTGAGGCCTCGCTGTTGGTCACGGGGACTCTTGATATGAGAAGCGACTTTCCTTCGCAGGCGGTGCGCCGCTAAGAGCAACCTACGGCCATGCTCGAAGATCTCCCAGAAGCACATATCACGGGCAAACGGCAATGTGGACTCAATGAGACCGGGACCACCGAATGGATTGTGGTAAGGCGAGACGTGCAGAAACATGCTGTGAGCCTGGTAGTCGGACGCTTCTCCCAGATTCTGAGGTTGCTTCCCAAGTCTCGCTGCATGTCGCTGCCGTAAGATGGCCGGCCGAAATCTATTGTTGCGCTCCTTTGGAATGCATTCTAGCCATTGCTGAATGTGCTGCGGCTCGTGGTAGAAGTCCCGAAGGAGAAACTCAATCTCCATCACGTCGCGCATCGCGTCGTGAACGAGGGAATGAAAACCCGAGAGGGTGGCAGCCAACGCCGTCTGAAAGTCCTCTCGTCCGCGGACGATAAGGAATGAGATGCCACGGAGCTTACGGCTTTTTTTGAAGACCGGCTCGAGCTTCTCAAGGTGGTCAATCAACTCCTCGTACCCCTGAAGCCGTGCGCCCCCTAGATATTGCGAGAGGCGTTCCTTAAGATTTGACTGAGCCTGGGACAGGTGAGCCGCCGTCTTTGGATGGGTCTTTGCGAGCCTGTAGAGTAGTGTTGGTAAGCGAAGCTGATTTCGAATCTTATTGGAAGGAAGCTTTGTCATGTGCCCCCTGCCTAGCTAGTAAGCATTGGTCATCTCACCGCATAACACCAAGCTCAGCCGTCGCTCCTAGCGATCGGTCGGAAGCGCCGAGTTGGGCAAATAGCAATAACGCAAGCCTGGCACCGAGCTCCTTTTGTAGACAGTGAAGGGCCGAGCGATCTGGGCCGTGTCTCTGAGTTCTCCGTCTCGATATAGCCTGAACTGGAAAAAATTGGTAAGGATGAGATTTGGAAATGTGCGGAGGTAGCGCTTGAGCTGCTCCGAGGTCTCGATAACTTCGAGGTTTTCCTGAGTGGGTGGCTTGGCTTCAATGTAGCCGATGATGTGTTGTTTACCATCCCAGACTCGGAAGTCAGGGTTTCCGGCTTCGGTTTTCTTGGGCTGCGCAGTGACTTGCGCTTTGCCATGACCTGATGTTTTGGCAAACGCTTCGAGAAGGTCTTTTAGGGTTGGATAGTAACTCGGCTCGGTGGCATCGCCCTTTTGGGCCGTCTTGGATATTCCCTTTAGATATTCTTCCAGCATCGAGCTGCCCAACTTTCGCTACATGATAAGGATTTTGTGGACTTTTTGCCAGAAGATTTTAGGCTGCCCTATGAGGATGCTCAATTATCTCTGATTACCTGGAGCACAAGCCAGACAGTTACCGCCGCCAAAATAATCCAGATGACTATGTTGAACGCGGCAGTCTAAAACTGTTCGGAGATTAGGTCAGGGACGCGGGCGCAGGAACTTCGGATTCCCAACGTAAGTCTCGCATCCAATTTCCTTATCGGCTGAGACCACGCGAACTCTCTTGCGATAGTAGAGTCGTCCTTCATTTTCGTATCCGTCCAACTTTTGCATTGATTGTGGATCGATATTTCTAATGAGTAGGCCTTTTACCACGGAGCCCTTCTCAGGGACAATATAAGGGTAACCGAGATGGGAGGTGAGCTTCTTGAAGTCTTTGAGGGTGGCTGGGGATGTTGGGAATGACTTGGCGGTTATTTCATAGACGCAGGATTTGTCCATCAAGGTTCCATAGACAAAAAGGTTAGTCACCTAACTTTACCCGATGATTTTGTAGTCACCTCGCAGATAGCTTCGGCATAAGTTAACATAGGTTGAGGAGCCAATTTTGATGTCTCGACTCAGGCTTGAAATTAGCCACCGGCCGTCATGGGCTCGCCCAGCGGTTTGGGTTCGGAACGCGGAGCTGACTCCCATGCAATCATCGCTCGCTTGCGCAACGAGTCCCAGCGGTACTCGCCGACTGCACCGGTCTCTTGAATCACGCGGTGACATGGGATCAGGAACGCGAGCGGATTCTGCCCAAGCGCGCCCCCGACCGCACGTGCGGCTCCGGGCTGCTCAATGGCTGTGGCCAGCCGACCGTAAGTCACGAGATGCCCTGCAGGCACACGCAGCAGCGCGCGCCACACGCGCAGTTGAAATACGGTGCCTTTCACGAACGCGCGCAGCTTCGGACGCCCCGCGTTGTGATTGGGCCGGACAAAAATCTTCGACGCCAATCGCGCTGCTCCCTTGTTATCCGATGCGAGCCGGGCTTTCGGCCACTCCGAGCGCAGATCGGCGTGCGCAGCATCGAGCCCTTTTCCGTCGACAAAAGAAAAATAGCAAATCCCGCGTTGGCTCTCGCCAATTAAGCACTTGCCGAAGGGCGTATCGGCAAAGCCAAAAGCGATTTTCAGTCCCTCGCCGCCGCGTTTGACTTCTCCTGGCGAAGCCGACTCCAGGCTCACGCACAAATCGTGCAGCCGCCCAGGGCCGGACAGCCCTGCGTCCAGCGCCACCTCCAGCACACTGTCGCCTTTGTGCAGGAGGGTTTTGACATGTTCCAGCGTGAGGCATTGCAGAAAATCTTTCGGTGTCACACCTGCCCACGCCGAAAACAACCTGTGAAAATGGAACTGGCTCAAGCCCGCGTAGTCGGCCAGCTCCGCGAGGTTGGGTTGCTCCGCGTGATGTGCGTCGAGATACCGAATGACGCGCGCGATCCGTTCGTAATCGTTCATGCCCAGATTCTGCCATTCCTGAGGTATAGCTTCCACCCGCTTCTTGCTGCATCTTTACACCGCGCTATATGATTGGTGCCAATTCTCATCGCGGTGCACGGAGACGCCTGGCGTTGAAACTCAGCCGTCGTTGTCAGTTGCTCCGGGTTTTTCGAAGGAAGAAAGGAATGCTTGCAAAAAGAGAGCTACCTTAGCCAAGTTAGGGAAGACATCCTAACGTGATGACAAGCCTGTTTACTAGCGTTCCGTTTCTTCAAGCCGGGCAACGTCGGCAAGATCTTGAGGGCGACCGACCGTTTTTTTGTTAGCGATCAGATGCGATCGCCCGATGACGTGAACAGGAAGACCATCGACCTCCACCGCCAACCGCTCTTTCCATGCCTCACTGAACTCAACGCCGTCAATGGATGTAAGAATATCAATCCTGGAGGGCGCGATACCAATCTGGAAAACTAATCCGGGGCTGCTGAGGTCTGTTTCTTTCAGCTCCGATAGCGGCGCTCCGAATCTTACCAGAGCGCGCCAGACCCGGCGAGCATTGGCCGGATCACAGCGGACCCATATATCAATGTCTCCAGTCGCCCTCGGCAAGCCGTGAGCTGCCAAGGCGTAGGCTCCGACTACCAAATAGTTAACGTTCTCTTCGTTGAATGCGGACAATATCTCTCTGTAGTCGGGATTCAGCAAAGTGTTCCCCTTTAAAGATCCACGCGTTTAAAGTAAGTGGCCAGACCATGCCTAGCCTGTCTCCCGGGTTAGTCCCGGCCATATCGTTCTCTTTGTCTTGATCTTTGATATGACTTTTTCGGGTTCTTAGATTCCGCATCCTCATAGCTATATTCTAGCATGTTTAAATGTCGTACTGCATCTTTTTTATGTCAAAATATGACTTGTCAAAGACGCCTGGGGTGGAGGATGCAGGATGCTTGCAAAAACAGTGGTAGAATAGTTAAAGTTAGTGCCAAGATCTTAAAAGGCGGGAGCGAGGATTAGTTATGGCACAGGATTTAAAACCCCGTAGCTCAGTGATTACCAATGGCCCGGATCGGGCGCCATCGCGGTCGATGTTCAAGGCGGTAGGCTTTACGGACGAAGATTTGTCCCGCCCGATCGTCGGAGTCGCCAACACCTGGATCGAGATCGGGCCGTGCAATTTCCACCTGCGGCGTTTGGCGGCCAAAGTGAAGGAGGGCATCCGGGCGGCGGGAGGGACGCCGATGGAATTCAACACGGTCTCCATCTCCGACGGCATCAGTATGGGCGCGGAGGGGATGAAGTGCTCGCTCGTCAGCCGCGAGGTGATCGCCGACTCGGTCGAGCTGGTCGCGCGCGGCAATCACTTCGACGCGCTGGTCTGCATCTCAGGCTGTGACAAAACCAACCCCGGCGTGGTGATGGCTCTGGCCCGACTCAATATTCCCGGTCTGGTGCTCTACGGCGGCTCCATTGCACCCGGGCATCTCAACGATCGCGATCTCACCATCCAAGATGTGTTCGAGGCGGTGGGCGCGTACGGCCGCGGCAAGATCAACGCCGAGCAACTCAAGGCGATCGAAGACACGGCCTGTCCGGGCGCGGGCGCGTGCGGCGGGCAGTTCACCGCCAATACTATGTCCACGGTGATGGAATTCCTCGGCATCTCGCCGCTGGGGAGCAACGGCATCCCGGCGATGGTGGGGGAGAAGGACGAAGCCGCCCTCACCGCCGGTAAACTCGTTATGGAGTTGCTGCGCCGCGACATCCGCCCTTTGCAGATCCTTACCCGCAAGGCTGTCGAAAACGCCATCGCCGCCGTCGCCGCGACGGGCGGCTCCACCAACGCGGTCCTGCACTTGCTGGCCATCGCCCGCGAAGCAGGAGTCGAATTGAAGATCGACGACTTCGACCGCATCAGCTCGCGCACGCCTCTGATCGCCGACCTCAAGCCGGGCGGGCGCTTCGTGGCGAGCGATCTGTACAAGGCGGGCGGCATTCAACTCGTCGCCAAACGATTGCTCGAAGCCGGCCTGGTTCACGCCGACGCGATGACTGTCACCTGCAAGACCATCGGCGAGGCGGCGCGGAGCGCGGGCGAGACAGCAGGGCAGGAAGTGGTGCGTCCGCTTTCGAACCCGCTTAAGTCAACCGGGGGACTCGTGATCCTAAAAGGCAATCTGGCTCCCGAAGGTTGCGTGGTGAAAGTCGCTGGCCATGAACGAATGACGCATCGCGGCCCGGCCCGCGTCTTCGACCGGGAGGAGGATGCATTCCAAGCAGTGCAGCGTCAGGAGATCAAGGCCAACGACGTAGTCGTCATTCGTTACGAAGGACCCAAGGGTGGTCCTGGCATGCGCGAGATGCTCGCGGTTACCGCCGCGCTCGTGGGCGCTGGCCTGGGCGATTCAGTCGCGCTGCTCACGGACGGCCGCTTTTCCGGCGCGACTCACGGCCTCATGGCCGGCCACGTGGCGCCAGAGGCGGCCAATGGGGGCCCCATCGCTGCCGTGCGCGACGGCGACACGATCGTCTTCGATGTGAAGAACCGCAGGCTCGACGTTGACCTGTCCGAACAGGAAATCCGCTCGCGTCTGAGCCAGTGGAAAGCTCCAAAGCCTCGCTACGAGAGCGGCGTCATGGCGAAGTATGCCAAGCTGGTCTCCTCGGCCTCCGAGGGAGCTGTGACTCGCTAAGCCACTCCAACGAATTCCCATCTTCCTATCCCTTAAGTTTCAGGCTCTGAAGGCCGATGAGTGCTTTTGAGCGGTCTAACCCTGAAAGGATCTGGCAAAATATGGTATTTTTAGATAGTATCTGGAATAGACTGGCATCTTCTAATTCTATTTGCTTTCTTCGTCCAAAAGGGATAAAAGAGGCACGGTTTAGGACAACTTTCCTGGGTATGACAATAAAAGGAATGCGAAGCTACTTGGTAACCCGTGAATAAATATGGACTATCGATATAGATGCAGGAGGGATAGGGCTCAAGATGGTTGTGATTGAATTTAATCAAGGTCGCCCGAGAAAAAAAGGAGGAACTGTCATGGATCCAGAACTATCAAATACAAATGAGAAAAAGACATTTGAGCATCTGGGTTTACTGGCCAACGAAGTCATTAAAGTGCGGGAAACCCTTCAGAAGGTTTCCTCTCGGGAGTCCGACTTAAAAGGCCTCCTGGGCGAGTTAGCCGATTGCTTGGAAAATCTTACGAACCGAGTAAGCAAATTGGAATCGATTGTCAGGGAGGCGTCGCAGTCGGCAGTTGCAGAAGCCCAACGCGACCAGGAAATTCAGGAGAGCCTTGAGGCTGAGAAGGCAGCAGCAGAAGCTCAGCTGCAGGAAAAGGAGGAGATCCTCCAGGCCAGAGAGACTTGCATCAAACAATTGGAGGGAAACCTGGCAGCGAACATCCAAGATCTGGAAAGACGGATCATGGAGCAAGAAAAGCTCATGGAGATTCGCGATTCAGCGCTCAAGGATCTGAAGTCTGCGATGGGCGCACTGGGTGCTTTGGCCGAAGAGCTAAGCTCGCTTGACGGAGGGCGTGTAGTTGTCCTTCAAGAGACGGAAGAGCAGCAGAACGAGAAAGCGAGCGCGGAAATAAAGGAGGAGGAAATCGAGGACGCTAAAGAGCGGATGGGGGCGGAGATAGAAAAGCTAAGGGCTGAGATTCGGGAGAAAGATACCATGCTGACGGCGAAAGGGGTGGAAGTCGAAATAATCAAGCAAAAAGCAGGAAGCAGAATTAGGGAGCTTGAGGAGCAGCTTAGGAACAAGAGCGGCCGCAAAAGAGCCCGATTTATATCCTTCCTTCCTCATGGCGGAGAAAGGGGCTGAGCAGAATACATTACGCCCAGCTGAAGGAAGAAGAGATTATGGCCAATCAAATCGTTTGGGTTGATATTCCAGTCAAAGATCTCGACCGGGCAATACGATTCTATTCCGCGGTTCTTGGGGCTCCGGTCAAGAAGGAAGAGTTTCCGGGAATGACAATTGGGATTTTGCCTCACCAAGAGGGCGAAGTAGGCGGTTGTCTTTTCAAAAGCGAAGAGGAGGAACCTTCGAACAAGGGTCCGCTTCTCTATCTGAATGCGAACGGACGGCTCGACCAGGCTATCGCGGCCGTCGGAGCCAATGGCGGCAAAATCGTTAAGCCCAAACATCAAATCGGCCCTTACGGTTCCAGAGCCGTCATCCAAGACAGCGAAGGCAACCGCGTGGCGCTGCACTCGGATTGAAGCGGCCTTCAGTTTCTCTTCCGCAGGCTTTCGATCAAGGCCGTGACTTCCTGAAGGCGCCGGAACATCTCCTTCTCGGCCTTGGAGAGTTGGTCCGATGGCGCACCCTTTTCAAGGGCATCTTCGTAGTCTGTCACCGCGATGCCGAATGCCTTAAGGATGCCGCGGGTCTCGTCGGTCGCCATCATTCTCTCCTCAAGTGCCGGTTAAGTTCAATTCCACTTTTGTGTAGCCGTTCTCCTGGGCCCAGAGGTCGAGGGCTGGGGTGGCAATGTCATCGACAAGCGGAACCGCCAAGCCGTCTTTGGTCAGGTCTACTCCCTTTATATAGTATTTGCAGGTGTCACATGCCTCCACCCGCACCGCGGGGATCTGCTCGGTCTGGTAGTAGGGGAGTTTGTAGGGATTGACCTCGCGGCATTGGACGCAGGAGATCCGGTTGATCGGCCAATCGGTGAAGCAGAGAGAACAGATCAGATATCTTCCGGCTCCTTCGGAACCTGCGCCTGCGGATGACGGTGGGCTTTGGAGGTAAGACGTCTGAGGCGCGCCGCCGCAGGATGGGCAAGAGCCTTTTTCAATATTCCGGTCTTGGATCGTCTTTTCGTGCGAGGCAAGAGAGGCGGCGTAAGGCTGAAGAAAGGCTTTCGGGAAGAAATTGCCGCCCGCAATTTCCTCCCCTCGCCAATAAGAGAGGAGCAAGTCTTGCTGTTTTCTTTTCTCCCACTGTGAGATCTCTCGTGCCTGAGAGCCAAGGAGGGTAGTGCCCTTTTCTGAGGTCCAATCGAGAAACAGGTCGAAGTAGCGCATGAGGATGGGAAGGTCCTGGGAAAGAACGGCTGAAAGGTCGGTTTCTTCCAAAGAGTCGAAAAGGCTTCTCTGGAAGACTAGGAGAGCCTGGTAAAAGGAGAGAACCTCACCGGCCTGGGGATGTAGGCCCAGGAGGTGCTCAGCTCTATCGGGCCCGTTTTCCCACGGAGGTTCCATTGGAACGAAAAACGCGTTCAAGGGTTTCAGGGTTCAAGGGATAAAGGGATAAAGAATTTTCGATTTTAGATTTTGGATTTTAGATTCAATCGAAAATCGGCAATCGAAAATCTAAAATTGTTAAACCCTTTAACGGTCATCAACGATTAACCCTTGCGGCTGGTCTCCCGATACCAACGAGGGTGGTGGCTCTGAGCCCAATGTTTTGTGACCGTTCCCCGGGTCATGGCCCGCAGCGTCCCGCCCAGAGCGAAGAGGGTGATATAGAGGTGGTAGATGATGGCCAGGGCGAATAGGATGAATAGGAGCTCGTGTAATGGGTAGGAGAGGTAACGGATCCAGAGAGGGAACGAGGTGGGGAACCACATCACGACGCCCGTAAGGAGCAACACCAAGCCTCCTAGGCAGGCTGCCCAGAAGAAAAACTTTTGCCCGCCATTGAACTTCCCCACGTCCGGAATTTCTTCGTAGCGCATGTAGCGCTTAAAATTCTTGAGCCAATTTGAATCCGCGGCTTCCCACTGCATCCGGCTGGACCAGCGCAGGAACAAGCAAAACAACCCTAAGGAGAAAAGCAAAGAGAACCACGGATGCAACTGACGGGCGCTGTAACCGCCGCCAAAGATGTTGGCCAGAAAATAAAAACGAGGTGAAAAAAGCGCCGCACCCGAGAGAAAAGCGAGAATAAAGAAGAGGGCGACACACCAGTGCGTGACCCGCACATAGAGGGAATGGCGCACTACGACATCTCCCTGAATAAGATCTTCTCTGTCTCCCATAGCCATGGGCTCGGCCGCTTGTCCCGCAACTGTCTGACTGTCGCTCATCTTCTCTCCCCCCTTTCTACTCTCCTTTATCTTCCCGCTTTCCGTAGCGGGAAAAGTGAGCAAAGGCTCCTACTACGCCTAAAAGCATGAGGAGGTTGCCCAGCGGCCTGAGGATGGTCTTCATGAAGCCAAGATAGAGCGGCACCTTTGGATTCTTAGGCAGTCCGCCGTAAAGTTCCGGCCTGTCGCCGTAGGCGAGAATCGTGATGACGTGGGTGCCGCCGACGCCTGGTGGATCATAGAGGGCGGCGTTCTTAAATCCCTGCGATTTCAGTTGCTCGACTCTTTTTTGTGCGATGTCGAGCAGGTTGCCCTTCGTGCCGAACTGCAGACATCCCGTGGGACAAGCTTTGATACAGGCAGGTTCCAGTCCTACGGAAACCCGGTCGGAGCAGAGCGTGCATTTGTAGACCTTGCCTGATTTTGCATTAATCTTCGGGACATCGAAGGGGCAGCCGCTGATGCAAAAGCCGCAGCCGATGCAGTTGGCCTGATTGAAGTCCACGATGCCGTTATTGTACTGGACGATGGCCCCCGGAGCCGGGCAGGCTTTGAGACAGCCCGGATCTTCGCAATGCATGCATTGGTCTTTGCGCATGAGCCAGGCGAACTGCCCGTCTTCTTCGTGTTCGTTAAAGCGGATGAGATTCCAGAAATTGGGAGTGAGATCGGGGAGGGTCTGGTAGGTGCCGAACTGAGAAGTCTCCTCGGACTGGAGATCGTTCCATTCCTGGCAGGCCACCTCACATGCCTTACAGCCGATGCACGTCGTCGTGTCGATCAGCTTGGCGACCTTCGGGGCCTCGCGCACGCCCGTGGGAGGGCCCAGAGTTGCTGAGATTCTTTGAATTTCCATGTTACTCGGCATAGCTCCTCCTTTCTAAGCCTTTTCCAGGTTGACCAGGAAGGTCTTGTATTCGGGCATGGAAGAGTTCGCGTCCAGGACGGTCGGCGTCAAAAGGTTTGCCAACGGGCCTGTGCTTTGGCCCGCGAATCCCCAATGGATCGGGAAGCCGATCTGATAGACCTTCTTCCCGTTGATCATCATCGATTTGATCCGCTTCGTGACCATCGCCTTGCCCGTGATGGTGCCGCGCGCGGAGCTTACTTTGACCAACTGTTCGTTCTTGATGCCCTTTTCCTTGGCCAAATCTTCGGGGATCTCGACGAAGAATTCCGGCTGGGTCTCATTGAGCCGACGGATGTGTTTGGTCCAGTAGTGAAAGTGCTCGGTCAAGCGGTAAGTCGTACAAACAATCGGGAACTTGTCCGCCTTGCCGAAGACATCCTTGTCCGTGCTCATGACCTTCGCCGTCGGATTGGCGCTTACCTTCGGGTGGAACGGATTTTCTACCGGAGCTTCATAGGCTTCATAATGTTCCGGGAAAGGCCCCTCGGCGAAATCGATCGCGTAAAGCTTCGCGACGCCTTCGCCGAGCATGATGAATGCGCCCAACCCCTCTTTGGGATCACTGTCGACTTTGTAATCCGGGACGTCGCCCACCCAGCGCTCGCCATTCCATTTGATGCCCGCCCGCTTCGGATCCCACGGTTTTCCGTTCGCATCCGCCGAAGCGCGGTTGTACATGACGCGCCGGTTGGCCGGCCAACTGAAGCCCCAGTTGTGGTACATCCCAAGACCTGTCGGGTCGGCCGTGCTGCGCCGCGCCGCGTTGTTGCCGGCCTCGTTGAAACAGCCCGAGTGCAACCAGTTGCCGCAAGCGGTCGTGCCGTCATCCTTGAGAGCCCCAAAGCCGGGAACCAATTGACCGGCCTTGAGCGTCACCTGTTTGGTCTTGTCGTCGATCTGATCCGCGGACGTCTTCCCGTTGATCTCGCGCGCGACCTCCTCGGACGTTGGGTTCAATGGGTTGCCGTACTCCCACGTGAGTTGAAGGACCGGATCCGGGAACTTGCCGCCGTCCTTCTGGTAAAGCTCGCGGACCTTGAGGAAGATGCGGGCGAGAATCTCCATGTCGGGCTTCGCCTGTCCGGGCGGCTCGATGGCCTTATACTTCCACTGGAGCCAGCGGGCGGAGTTCGTGAAGGTGCCGTCTTTCTCAGCGAAGTTCGCTGCGGGAAGCTGGAAAACTTCAGTCTTCACCTGCTCCGGCGGAAGGCCGCCCATCTCCTTCGGCGCTTTCCAAAAGATGGCGCCTTCATTTTCAAAGTTCTCCACCATCACCATCCAGTCGAGCTTCGCCATGGCGGCAAGGGTCTTGGCCGAGTTCGGCAGATTGTTCACCGGGTTCATGCCGAAAGAGACCAGACCTTTGACGCCCCCTTTGTACATGTCGTCGAAGGCGTAGACGTAGCTGTGGTTGCCGGTCATCTTCGGCAGGTAAGAGTAGGCGAAGTCGTTCTCCTTGGTCGCGTTGCGGCCGTACATCGCCTTTAGGAAGCTTACCATGAACTTGGGCGTGTTCTGCCAGTAGTTCATGACGTTGGGGCGCAGCGCCTTCGGCGTCGTCGCCTCGTTAAATTCCTTGAGCGTTTGCCAGTCGGGCACCGGCATCTTTAGGTAGCCCGGAAGCGTATGGGTCTGATTCATGTCCGTGGCGCCCTGGATGTTCGAGTGGCCGCGCAGAGCGTCCATGCCGCCGCCGGGGCGACCGATGTTTCCCAGGACAAGCTGCATCATCGCGGCCGCGCGAATCATCTGCACGCCGGTCGAGTGATGCGTCCATCCGAGCGCGTATATGACCGTGCCGGCGCGGTCCGGAGTGTAGGTGGAGGTGATGATCTCCGCGACCTTTTTGAAGGCTTCGACCGAGCAGCCGGTGACCTTGGAGACCATTTCCGGTGTGTAGCGGGAGTAGTGCTTCTTCAGGAGCTGAAAGACACAACGCGGGTGCTCGAGAGTCGGATCGACCTTGGCGTATTCCTTGTCCAATTCATAAGCCCAGCTCGCCTTGTCGTAGACTTTCTTCTTCTCATCGAAGCCGGAAAAGAGGCCGTCCTCTTCGGGCAGCTTCAGCCCTTCCTTGATGATGAACGGGGCGTTGGTGTAGAGCTTTAAATACTCTTCGTGGTAGCGCTTATTCTCTAAAGCGTAATTGATTAACCCGCCCAGGAAGGCGATATCCGTTCCGGCGCGGATCTGGACGAATTGGTCCGCCACCGCCGCGGTGCGGTTAAAGCGAGGGTCTACGACGACGAGCTTAGCGTTGCGATGTTTCTTTGCCTCGATGACCCATTTGAATCCACAGGGATGGTTCTCAGCCGGATTTCCGCCCATGACCAGGGCGACATCGGTGTTGCCGATGTCCACCCAGCCGTTCGTCATTGCGCCGCGTCCGAAGGTGGGGCCCAAACTGGCCACCGTTGGACCGTGTCATATCCGCGCTTGGTTGTCGGTGTAGACCACCCCCAGGGATCTGAGGACTTTCACGTAGAGGAAGTTGAACTCGTTGGTGTCGGTGCAGCCGCCTACCATGGCGATGCCGGGAGTCTGGTTGATCAACTTCCCATCAGCATTTTTTTCTTTGAAGGTGTCGTCGCGCGTCTTCTTGATGTTCTTGGCGATGCGCTCGATGGCGTCGTCCCAGGAGATCTCTTTCCACTCTTTGGCGCCCGGCGCGCGGTAGAGCGGCTTCTTCAGCCTGCCTTCATTGACGATGTCTTCTTTGAGCGTGATCCCTTTGGGGCAAAGCGTGCCGCGGTTGATCGGGTGATCGGGATCACCCTCCACGTGGACAACGGTCGGGCCGGTGACGTTTTTCGCCCGGTCGCCGGTCGTGTGGATGATGACGCCGCAACTTACCGCGCAGTAGGGACAGGTCGAGCGAGTCTCTGTGGTGCGGGCAATCTTGAACTCTCGGAGCTGGCCGTAAGCCGGCCTGAGATCAAAGCCGAACGCAGACACACCAAGACCGCCAAGGGCACTTGCCTTTAAGAAAGTCCGCCTCGATATCTCCATGGCACCCTCCTTTGGGTTAGGAGAAAAGTCAAATGTTAATTATATCGACCGAGCGAAAGATAGGATCTCAACTTGGCTATTGCTTATTGCGTTTCCTCTTGTCTGTCAAGGGAAAAAAGGCTCTTCGTCAAAATATGTGGTGAAAAGTTACTTGGAGCCTTGTCCGATACAGGCAAACTGCTCGACTGACATGGACCTCCCCACAGAGGGGCTTCGGGGCTCCCTTCGCTCCACGGCCTCCCGCAGCGACCCTTCCAGGACTTGCTTGGACAAGCTCCCTCGGGGAGCGCGCTCTCGGCTGCGGCCGATAAGCCAGTGCCTTGAGGACCAGCACCCAAAGCCCCATCTCTGCTGACTTTTTCTGTAAGGGCCTGCACCAAACCTTCTCGTCTCCACGTCCGCAGTCTCACTTCCGCCTGAGGCGGATCAGCCAACGCTTTGTGGCCGCCGCGCTCCCCTCGGACTCTCCCCGCTGCTCCGTCCCGCATCTGCCAGAGGCAGAGGTTACAATAGTTCCGCTCAGGTAACGCACTCAGCCGCCCTCTCCATCCCCGGGGAACCTCCCTGTCCCTAAGTGAAGATGGACTCCGAGTCGTTGGAAGTCTCTGCAAAGCTGAGGATAAGCAGCATCGATGTCTGATCCGCCACCGTTCTTTGGCGGAGAGTTTCGATGCTGCCCGGGGCGAGCAGTCCAGACTTCCCGACTCAGCCTAAGGCTGATCCGCCTCTGGCAGAGAGGAGGCACTGAAGCGTAGGGATAGAAGGTTCCCGTGTGAAAGACGGTTTAACCCTTGGCGGATCTATCTCTTTGGGTTCATGCCACCACACTTTTCGCAATACAGCCGAGAAAAAAGATCATTCAAGGAGATCTTCAAGGGTATGTTCGTTCTGAAATTCCATCAGAGCCGCCTCAAAGTCTGGATCAAAGCCGCCGCCGAGCCGGGAGCTCGTGAGATTTTTTTTGATGTTTTCTATGATACGGGAAACTTCCTCGCGCTGGACTGCGGACCATGACAACGAGACGTCTACACCTTCCTGGACATCTTCGTTCAGGAATAGGATAGGAAAGGTTTGCTGGTTGGATAACCTTGAAAGAAGTTCGTAATCCCTCGATTGGCGAGGGTTTAGGTAAGCGGCAGCCACTAGCGTACCCTGGGGAAGTTCCATGACACGGAGGGCCAGACAAATGACCCAGGTGTCCTGTTCGCTCTGGTAGGCTACCAACTTAAGGGCCACTGGGAGTTCTGGGTTATGGAAGGGGGCGAGATCCTTCACGCGCATTAAGAGACCAGTCCCTTCGCCTCCCTCCAGACCGAAGATTCGCGGCTTGTATAGCTCCCTCTTAAGGAGATCCGCGCGCTGCTGTTCAAGGATCATCGTGATCGGAATTCCTGGACTCATGGGTGGACGCTACTTGATGTGTGGCGACGGTGTCAATCGTTGGTTGGATTAGCAAGGGAGAATGAGATATATGTCCCTGTCAGTGGGGAGGATAGGCCGTGGCCAATCCCACATTTATTTCAGGAGAAATCACCCGCGCCAAAGAAAAAGAGATCACAAGCGCTGAGGACTGTTTGGCCGTCGAGGAGCCGCTGGAGATCCGGCTGGCCAACACGCCCATAGCCGTGACCATGCGGACCCCTGGCCATGATCAAGAATTAGCTGCCGGGTTCCTCTTTACCGAAGGCATCGTCCGCAAGTATGAGGATATCGCAACGATATCCGGCCCGAGCCGCGACCTTCCGAACATCGTCTCTATCAAACTTAAGCCGGGCGTCCGCTTTGACCGGAATCGGCTGAAACGGCACTTTTACACCACCTCAAGCTGTGGCGTGTGCGGGAAGACGACCCTGCAGGCGATTCGGGTCAAAACCGAGCCGATATCCTCCGGTCTCACGATTCCTTTGTCCCTGTTGTATTCGCTGCCGGAGAGGCTGCGGGAGGAGCAAGAGACATTTGAAGAAACCGGCGGGCTCCATGCCTCTGCCGTTTTTGATGTTGGGGGGAATCTTCTCTACCTGCGAGAAGATGTCGGCAGGCATAATGCGCTGGATAAGGTGGTGGGCGCCGCGCTGCTCGATGGAAAGATTCCTTTGGACCGTCACGCTCTCATGGTAAGCGGGCGCACGAGCTTCGAGATCATGCAGAAGGCGCTCGTAGCTCGGATTCCTATCGTGGCGGCGGTGTCCGCGCCGTCGAGCTTAGCTGTGGCTCTCGCCCGTGAGTTCAAGATGACCCTGGTCGGGTTCCTGAGAGGCCGAAAGTGCAATATTTATGCGGGGAGAGAGCGCATTGTTTCCGACAGCCTCGATGAAAAGTAGGAGAGTTTGCCGTTGAAGGCTTTTTTCAAAGTCGTTGCTCCGAGAGAGGCGCTGAGGATTCTCCTGGAGAATGATCCCGTAGGCACAGAAATGGTCCCGACCGTTCGGGCTCGAGCCCGGGTCCTTGCCGAAGATCTCTATTCTCAGGTTGACCTTCCCCACTTTCCCCGCGCGGCGATGGACGGCTACGCGGTCAAGGCGCGCGACACCTTCGGGGCGAGCGCGAGTCAGCCCGCTTATTTGAAACTCGTCGGCACAGTCGAGATGGGGAAGGAAGCGACCCGGCCGTTAGCTAAGGGGGAGGCGATCCGCATCTCTACCGGTGGCATGCTGCCGCCCGAGAGCGACGGCGTCGTGATGGTCGAATATACCGAAGAGGTCGGCGACAAGATGGTGGAGATCCACCGGGGAGTCTCGCCCTGGCAGAATGTGATCCAGGTCGGCGATGACATCAAAAAGGGAGAACCCGTCTTCCGGCGCGGCCGGCGACTTCGAGCCCACGATCTCGGTGCCCTAACGGGCATCGGCATATCCTCGCTCTCCGTCTTTAAGAAGCCGCGCGTCGCGCTCATCTCCACAGGCGACGAAATTGTCGATGCGGAAACGGAGCCTCGCCCCGGCCAGGTGCGCAACATCAACCAGCACTCGCTTGCGGGTCTCATCGAAGAATGCGGTGCTGAACTCAACGATCTGGGAGTGGTGCGCGATGACCGCGAGGCCTTGATTCAAACTTTGAGGAGAGCAATCGATTGGGGCGATCTCGTTCTCCTGTCCGGCGGCAGCTCAGTGGGCGCCAGGGATATCGCCATGGATGCCATTCTCTCTCTGCCGAATGCTGAGATGGTTTTTCATGGGATCTCGGTTAGCCCGGGCAAACCCACCATCTTTGCGAAAGCCGCTGGAAAGCCGCTCTTAGGTCTTCCGGGCTATCCGGTCTCCGCCCTGGTGATCTATGATCTTTTCGCCGCGCCCCTGATCCGGATCCTCGGCGGCGAAGATCCCAAGACCGCTTCCCAGTTTGAAAAAACCACTCGAGCCGTTCTCAAAATCAACGTTGCCTCTCAAATAGGACGCGAAGATTACATTCGGGTGAGTCTTGTAGAGGACAACGGTAAGCTCTACGCCACGCCCCTTCCCAGCAAATCCGGCGCTATCTTCACACTCGTGAAGGCCGACGGCATGATCAGGATCGATCTCAACCAAGAAGGGATCGAGCAGGGGGAAGAAGTGGAAGTCATACTTTTTTAGTTTTGAGTATCGAGCTTTGAGTTTCGAGGCCCCTCCTCCCCTCATTACTCAGAGCTCGTTACTGTGAATCATGGCGCGCAAGAGGTATCTCAAGAAAACCCCGCTCAAAGAGGCGCAAGAGCTTTTGTTGCATAGGGTCGATCCGTCGCATTTGGAAAACGTGACGGTTCGGGTTAGCGATGCGCTCCACCGCATCACGGCCGAGCCAGTCTTCGCCCGGATCTCGTCGCCTCATTATCATGCCGCTGCCATGGATGGGATCTGCGTCCGCGCAGAGGATACCTTCGGCGCGACGGAATTCTCGCCAAGGCGGCTTAAGCGGATTACCGAAGGTGGCCCTGTCGAAGGGCGCTTTGCCTATCTCGACACGGGTAACGCGCTGCCGCTCTGGGCCAATGCCGTCATTATGATCGAGAAGGTCCGGCAAGTGGATGAGGAGACGGTCGAGATTTTCGAGTCGGTCGCGCCGTGGAATCATGTGCGTCTCGTGGGAGAGGACGTAGTGGCGACGGATCTGCTGCTTTCCCGCTCCCATCGCCTACGGCCGTACGACCTCGGCGCTCTCCTTGCGGCCGGCCACACAACGGTTTCGGTCAAGGCCCGGCCGCGGGTCGCGATCATTCCCACGGGGGACGAGTTGATCGAGCCCGAAGAGGAGGCTCGGCCCGGCGCTGTCATCGAGTTCAATTCCACTGTCCTGGCCGCCTTTGTTCAGGAATGGGGCGGAGAGCCGCTCAAACAATCGAAGGTGGGAGATGATCCAGCCCGACTGAAGCAGGCATTGCGACGGGCGCTCGAACAGAGCCACGTGGTCGCAATCATTGCCGGCTCATCTGCTGGGGAGCACGACTTCACGGCGGAGATCATCGCCGAGGAAGGCGAACTGCTGGTCCACGGGATCGATGTCATGCCGGGGAAGCCGGCGGTTTTGGGTTTCGTCGGAGGAAAGCCTGTCATCGGTATCCCCGGATATCCGGTGTCGGCGATCGTCGTGGCCCGGGAGATTCTCCGGCCAGTCGTGGAAAAATTTCTTGGTGCCGGGTCTCAATCCAGACCCATGGTTCGCGCCGTGGTGCCCAAGAAGATTCCATCTCACCTCGGCTTGGAAGAGTTTGTTCGCGTCACCCTCGGCCGTGTAGGGCCGAGACTCGTTGCCGTGCCGCTCGGCCGGGGCGCCGGAGTGATTACCACTATGGTCCACGCCGATGGTTTTTTGCGCATTCCCTCTTTGATCGAGGGGATAAACTCAGGCGAAGAGGCGGAGATCGAGCTTTTGCGTCCTTTGGATGAGATTGACCATACGGTTCTCTGCACCGGCAGCCATGATCTCTCTATCGGTGTTCTCGAGGATCGGCTGAAGCTCCGCTATCCGGAATTGAAGATCGCGGCAACCAATGTCGGGAGCCTCGGCGGGCTGCTCGCGCTCCAAAGGGGGGAGACGCATATCGCGGGCACCCATCTGCTGGATCCGGACACCGGTGCCTACAACATCCCAGACATCAGGCGGACGATCCCCAGTCTCCCGGTCGTGCTGGTTCATCTTGCTAAACGGGAGCAAGGTTTGCTCGTCTGTCCCCGGAATCCCAAGGGAGTCGCTCATCTCAAGGACTTGGCGCGGCCAGATGTGACCTTTATCAATCGTCAGCCTGGCTCGGGCACGCGGGTGCTGCTCGATTTCGAACTCAAGCGGCTTGGAATCGATCCGCAAGCGATCCGAGGCTATGAGCGAGAGGAATTTACCCACATGGCTGTCGGTGTGGCTGTTGTCAGCGGTTTGGCCGATGTGGGGTTGGGTGTGCGCTCTGCGGCGAACGCGCTCGGACTCGATTTTATCCCCGTTGGCAAGGAGCAGTATGACCTTCTCTTTCTGCGCTCCTTCTTCGAGTCGGAAAAGGGAGAGAAGCTATTGGAAGTTATTTGCTCCAATGACTTCAGGAGGGCAGTAGAAGCCCTCGGGGGCTATGCAGCCCGCTCCTCAGGAGAGATTCTTTACCAGCAGTAAGTCCTTAAGGTTCATCGCAGAAACGATGTCGCTTTCCCCAGTGCTTGAGAGCTTCTTGATAGTCTTCCGGAGTGTTCATGTTGAGGAAGCTCAAGCCCTTGGGATCAAAATGGCGGATTTCGTCCTCATTGATCTTGTGAGTCCGGACTTTATCGAAAAGATAGACAGGCCGCAGCTCTCCGCGGTCGAGCTGCTCTTTAAGAAAAGGCAGCACGCTCTTCCGGTAGGCCGCATGCAAGGGCTGAAAACGTTCCTGCCAATAGGGCACCACCACGTCGCAGTCTGAGATTTGCAAAAGGAGGTGTGAAATCAGAGGAAGGTTGAGAAAGGCGACATCGCACGAAGTTACAAAAGCGATCCTCCCGCTTGCCGCTTTCAGTCCGTGGTAGATTCCGGCTGCAGGTCCCTGATACGCCACTTCGTCTCGCACTAAGGTTGCCGGCAACGGCGGCAGCTCCTGCCCGGGTGCTGCCACGATGAGGATCTCGGCAAACATACCTTTCAACGCGCGCACGATGTGGACGATGAGAGGCTCGTTATCAAAAAGCAGCAACGCTTTGGGCTGCCCCATGCGCGAGCTTTTGCCTCCGGCCAAAATGATGGCAGAGGTATCTGTCATGGATTGCTCTTCAAGCATCGGAAACTCAGGGATGCGAGGTATATAAACTCAGGCGACCGAGGGAGTCAACATAGGTCGAGGCTCCTTGTCGCGCTTGTCGTTTCCAGGTCATTTTGAAATTACCCCTTGCTCGGTTAGAATAAGAGTATGCCAACCAACCCAAGCAAACAGCTTGAAACCTTTCCCAATCCCCGATCTGAGAGGGACTACGAGATCAGCATGGAGTGTCCCGAGTTTACCTGCGTTTGCCCGCGCACCGGCCAGCCGGACTTTGCGACGATCCGGATTCGCTATGTTCCGGATCAACTCTGCATCGAGCTTAAATCCCTGAAGCTCTACCTTTGGTCTTTCCGAGAAGAGGGCGCCTTCCACGAGGACATCATCAATCGCATTCTGGACGCCTTGGTCGCAGCCTGTCATCCGAGGAGCATGACGGTGGTCGGGGATTTTAACGTGCGCGGCGGGATCCACACGGTCGTCACGGCAGAGCATCATAAGACCAAATAACTTCTTAAAAGCTATTAGCTTTCAGTCTTCAGTTTCTAGCTCGCGGTTTTTTTGCTGATCGCTGACCCTTGATTGCTTTATGTCTGACATCAGCATTCTAAGAGAGCTTGTCATCGTTCTCACCGCTGTCGTCTCCATTGTCTTTCTGTTTCAGAAATTGCGCTTGCCCTCCATAGTCGGTTTTCTCCTGGCTGGGGTCATTGTGGGTCCACACGGATTTGGATTGATCCGCGACCTGGCGCAGGTGGAGACATTGGCGGAGATCGGCTTAGTCCTGCTGCTTTTTACTATCGGTCTCGAATTCTCGCTGGCGGAACTTCGTCCGATCGGCCGCCATCTGATTTGGGCCGGGACCCTGCAGGTTCTTCTAACGGTTTTGGTAGTTTTAGCGGTTTTCCTTTTTCTCGGATACGCCCCCCAGGTGGGTATTTTTTACGGTTTTCTGGTCTCTTTGAGCAGTACTGCTATCGTCCTTAAGATTTACAACGATAGGCAAGAAATGAATGCCCTTCATGGCCGGCTGGCGACCGGAATTCTGCTTTTCCAGGACCTCTGTCTCGTGCCGATGATGCTTTTGCTTCCGGTCCTGGGACAGACGAGCGGAGTTTCTTTTTTCCTCATCGGATGGACTCTGATCAAAGCTGTTCTGGTGATCCTGATCATCATGGTGACTGCAAAAGCCGTCTTGCCGTGGTTCTTGCGCCAAGTCGCCCTTTTGCGGAACCGGGAGGCATTTACCCTCTTCGTCGTGTTTGTTTGCCTGGGAACCGCCTGGTTGACCTTAGAGTCGGGCCTTTCTCTGGCCCTGGGCGCCTTCATCGCGGGGCTGGTGATCTCCGAATCGGAATTCAGCCACCAGATCGTGGCGGACATCCTGCCGCTGCGCGACTGCTTTAGCGGTATCTTCTTCATTTCCATCGGCATGCTGCTCAACCTGGAGTTTCTGATGCGGGATGTCTTCACGCCATTGCTTCGTCTCATGCTGATTGTCAGTGTCAAAGGCGCTGTCCTCTTCGCGCTCTTTTGGTGGCTCTATTGCTCCCCCAGGCTCGGCGTGGTGTTGGCCTTAAGCTTGGCCCAGATCGGAGAATTCTCGTTCATCCTTGCCAGGGCGGGACAGGGTTACGGGCTGTTGACCGCGGCTGGAGAACAAACTTTTCTGGCCGCCTCGATCCTTAGCATGATCGCCACGCCGTTTCTCATTCAATCGGTCCACGGTTTGGGCTTCGGTCTGGACACCGTCTTCAAAGGGGCCATGGAGCCATCGCCTGTGGGGAGCGGAGAGACAGAGGATCAAATCGCAGGGCATGTGATTGTCGTAGGCTATGGACTGAATGGGCAGAACCTCACACGGGTACTTAAGGAGGTCGGAATACCTTATAGGATCTTAGATATGGATCCATCTTTAGTGCGATCAGCAAGCGACGAGGGGGAGGCCATTCATTTTGGCGATGGAACTCGACCGGAGGTCTTGCACAGGATGGGCATCGGCCAGGCTCGTGTTCTTGTCGTCGCCGTTTCGGATCCAGTTGCCACCGCGCGCATCGTGTCGCAGGCGCGCCGGCTCAAACCTGAACTCTATATCGTCGTGCGCACTCGCTATGTGGCGGAGATCGAACGCCTCTATCGTTTGGGCGCGAATCAGGTGATTCCGGAAGAGTTTGAGACATCCGTAGAGATTTTTGCCCGCGTTCTGCAACAGTATCATGTTCCGCGCAACGTGATTAGCCTCCAGGTCGATCTGATTCGGAAGGAGCACTATGGGACGCTGAGGGGACTCCACCTTCAGGGAAAGCGGTTGGATGAGCTGAGCCAGTTCTTGGAGGGAACAACGACCGACATCTTCCTGCTTACCGAGAACTCCCCGGCCATTGGAAGGAGTCTTGACGAGATCGAACTTCGTTCACGAACCGGAGTCACCGTGATTGCGATTGTGCGCGGGGGACAATCCACCTATAACCCGGGGCCGGACTTTTCCCTTGCGACTGGTGATGTGCTGGTGCTACTAGGAAGCCACAAAGGATTGGACGAAGCCTCGCGGATTCTGAGCCCGCCGAAGGAGTCTGAAGGTTCTGTCTAGGATTGATTTCTGAAGGCATTTAGCATATTCATTTCCTTAGGTCTTTTCTCCAAGGACATTAACAGAAGAAGTCGAAATAGTTAAATTTTCATAACTTTCGGGGCTTAAGATATTGCCGAGGCAGGCCGAGTTTACACAAGGAAGTGATCTCTATGGGCTATGAAGTGAAGAACAAGAACTTGAACAACTGGGTTCGCGAAGTGGCGAGCCTGTGCAAACCCGACGCGATCTATTGGTGCGACGGGAGTAAGCAGGAATATGACCGGTTGATGGCTCAAATGGTCGTGGGCGGCGTCGGTATTTCTCTGAAGAAGCGTCCCGACTGTTTTCTGTTCCGTTCGGATGCGAGCGATGTGGCGAGGACTGAAGAGCGCACTTACGTCGCCGCTCCAAGCAAAGAAGAGGCGGGCCCCACCAATAATTGGATCGACCCTGATGAGCTCAAACAGACGATGACGCGCCTATACGACGGTTCCATGCAGGGCCGCACCATGTACGTCATCCCCTTTTCCATGGGGCCTATCGGGTCGCCGATAGCGAAGATTGGCGTGGAGATCACGGACAGTCCTTATGTCGTTTGCAACATGCACATCATGACGCGCGTCGGCGCCAGAGTGATCGAAGCGCTAGGTTCCGATGGCGACTTTATCCCTTGTCTGCACTCTAGCGGCGCCCCTTTAGCAAAAGGGCAAAAGGACTCTTCGTGGCCCTGCGCGCCGATGGACAAAAAGTACATCAGCCATTTTCCACAAGAAAATCTGATCTGGTCTTTTGGCTCCGGCTACGGCGGCAACGCCCTGCTGGGAAAGAAATGCTTGGCATTACGCATCGCGTCAGCGATGGCGCGGCGTGAAGGTTGGCTGGCGGAGCATATGCTCATCATGCGGCTCACCAACCCCCGAGGGAAACAATATCATGTCGCCGCCGCTTTTCCTTCCGCCTGCGGCAAGACCAATCTGGCGATGCTCGTGCCGACCATCCCGGGGTGGAAATGTGAGACGGTCGGCGAAGATATCTGTTGGATGAAAATCGGCCCTGACGGTCGCCTCAGGGCCATCAATCCGGAGACGGGCTTTTTCGGCGTGGCTCCAGGCACTTCACATCAGTCTAATCCGATGGCGATGGAGTCGCTGAAGGAGAACGTGATATTCACCAACTGCGCCCTGACCGACGACGGGGATGTTTGGTGGGAGGGGATGAGCGGCGCTCCGCCGAAGCATCTGATCGACTGGAAGGGGCGCGACTGGACTCCGGAGAGTAAGGAACTAGCGGCCCACCCGAATGCGCGCTTTACAACTCCCGCGGTTCAGTGTCCGGCCATCTGCAGCGACTGGGAAAAACCGGAGGGAGTCCCCATCGACATCTTTATCTTCGGCGGCCGCAGGTCCAACCTGGTCCCGTTGGTGACCGAGTCATTTAACTGGGACCACGGAGTCTTTCTCGGAGCAACGGCTGCCTCCGAAACGACAGCCGCCATTATCGGCAAGGTTGGCGTGCTGCGGCGGGATCCGTTCGCCATGATGCCGTTCTGCGGTTATAACATGGCGGACTATTTTCAGCACTGGTTTAAGATGGGGGATCGACTGGCCGCAAAAGCGCCGCGAATTTTCTACGTCGACTGGTTCCGCAAGAGCCCGGAGGGAAAATGGTTGTGGCCCGGGTTTGGGGATAACAGCCGCGTGCTGAAGTGGATGTGCGAACGCCTCGAAGGCTCGGTCGGGGCGAGAAAAACCCCCATCGGTTTCTTGCCTAATGATGACGACCTCGATCTCAAGGGTCTTAGGGTGCAGGGCGAAGACGTTAGAGAGCTGCTGAAGGCCGACCCTGGGCCGTGGAAGCCCGAGGTTCCGGTTATCGAAAAATTCTTCGGCCGGTTTGGTGCTCGGCTCCCTGACCGTCTGAAGGAACAACTCGGCGGGATGGCAACACGCCTGGAACAATAACAGTTGTGAGTTTTGAGTGCTGAGTTATGAGTTTCAACTTAAGACTCAAAATTTAAAACTCAAAACTTTTCTTGGAAAAAACTCCACATACGCTGGTTTTGTTCGACATCGACGGCACGCTGGTGGATTGCGGCGTGGCCGCGGGAAAGTGTTTCTCCGCTGCTTTTCAAGAAGTGTTCGGTGTTTCCTGTCCCATCTTTGCTCCCGAGGAGGTTTCCGGCCTTACGGATTCGGCGATTCTGACGAAGGTCGTCCGGAGGCTCAATTTCCAATGTGAGGATTTTGACCGGCGCCGGGCTCTCGCCTTCGAGATCTATGCGCGCAACCTGGCGTTGGAGTTGGGACATCAACCGGCCCGTCAGATTCCGGGAGCTTGCCTTGCTGTCCAGGCCGCCCGTTCCATGCCTGGCTGCGAGGTTGGACTGCTCACCGGCTCAACCCAAGCGACAGCGAGGATCAAGCTGGAGTCCGCCGGTTTGGAATTTGGCCAGTTCGCATGCGGCGCTTTCTCCGAGGATGGGGAATTGAGGACGGCCCTGCCTCCTGCGGCCCGTCTCCGCTTCGCTCGGCTTTTCGGCCGGGAGCCTAAGGTCACGATTCTGATCGGCGACACTCCCAGAGATGCGCAGGCAGCCCTAGCGACGGGCTGCGAATTTATCGGTGTGACCACGGGTCCCTATGGACGATCCGCTCTGGAGCAGGCCGGTGCCCGCATCATATTGAATGATCTCAGCGACACCGAATCTCTTCGTACCGCAATCGGGACTGTACGACCGCAGGCGTAGAATCTGGGTAGTCTATCCAGCTCGGCAGAAGCTCTCGTCTCCTTGGCGGATTTTCTCTGTTGTAGTGATCACTCTTTTTGAGCTATGGTAAAACCTGATGAGTTCTCCAACCACCTATGCCGACACACTGCGCACGATAGGCCAGGCGATAGATCTGTGGCGTCTTGAGGATTTTGACTTGGAGAACTACGACAATTCTTTTTTCGTGCGGGGAAGAGTAGGGTCACCTCGGCAAAAGTTGAGTCTTCTTCAGGCGCTGCTTGGGAAGGCGCACGGCGAAGACGCTAAGTTTCTCGAATTCCGTTACACCTCGGCCGATGTGGCGCGATTGGAAGAGGAGGGCCAGGCGCAGCGTCGCGATCCAAATGGGATGCCCGATTTTTATAACCTGTCCCAGCTCTTGCGCACGGTTGGCGCCTATGTCGATGGCAAGCCCAAGCGCTTGCGTAAGCTGTGCAGGCGCGGGACGAGGCTCACCTTGGAGTTCGAAACCCCACAGGGTCAACCCGACATCGAAGAGCACACGATATCTTCATTCTACAACTTGTTTGTGCACCGGTACTTGCGCAGAAGCGGTCACTCAGCTACAACATAAAAAGCTCATTGTTCGACCACGGATCGGAGCGCGTTGCTGACCTCCCCGTCAGAGCCGCTCGAATTGGCCAGGGCCGGCTACTTCAGTCAAAACGCTATTTGGGTGGGTCGAAGCGTCAAGCCATCCGAGGACGGACCGGCTCCGTTGTACTCGGCTCCGAGCTTTCTACGAATAGTCTGTCGAGAGGATTGGACAGGTGAATGTAGTTGAGCGTTCTCTGACCGTCGAACAGGATTCCCTGCCCGGATATTTGGCCTTTCCGGAACGGTCCGAACGCGGACCCGCCTTGCTGCTCGTCCACCAGAATACCGGCGTTACCGATTACATTAAGATCGAGGCCCTGAAGTTCGCCAAGCTCGGCTACACCACGGTTGTTCCCAACATTTATGCGCTGCTTGGTTTCCCGGCGGCGACGCATATCCACACAGGAAGAGAGATCCAGGCTAGGACCTCTGACGCCGATTTTGTCCGCTTCATTGATGAAGGGTGGCGCTATTTGCTCTCACGGCCGGATGCGGATCCCTCACGCGTGGCAGTGGTTGGCTACTGTATGGGGGGTCGGATTGGCATTCATTTTGTAGCCGCGACACCCGCGGTGCGCGCTTTCGTGGGTTACTACCCGACCGTTCGCGCTGAACCCGTGACCCAACTGAGACCCCGCCCTCCCTGGGAGGCGGCTCGTTTGATTCAGTGCCCTTCGATTGTTCTCTACGGCGCCCACGACTGGGTGACTACGATTCCCGTTCAGGAGCGTATGTGGGAGGCCTTTCAAGCCAACGGCCAAAAACTGGAATGGCATTTCTTTCCCTTTGGGGGCCATGGCTTCGTCGATCCCGGCACCCCGGGTTATCAGCCGCACATCGCCGAGCTCACATGGCCGCTCGTTGTTGACTTTTTGGCCCGCGAGTTAAGCGGCCCGGCCCGATAGATTCGCTCCGGCGACAGTTTCCAGAAAGCAGTCCTACCGCTTCCCGTACAGGGAGTCGATGAACCCTGAGCTTTGTATCCTTTGGACAAACGAGTTGTCGAAAAATTCTTCGGGCCGCATCTGCTTGGCCTTGGGATTCTTCGCCACATCGAGCACGGCTTTGATTTCTGCAGCGGTCATCAGGGGGGCTTGAGGAAAAACTTCTCTGGTTTGCACTGACGGCGTTATAGATTCCGTGCAACCCCAGCTCCTGTGCCGGCAAGGATCGCCAACAGAGTAGCAAGGTGCTTGCAACAAGCATAGAGATTACAAATTCTCTAAGATTTTGGCTGCCTCTCAGTTTCCTGCGCATAGGATCGCTCCTTTAAGCTCGTTCACCCATCTTGCGAATGCTTTTATTAGGGCGTTGATCCAAAAAACTTCAAATGATTTTCTAAATGAAAAAAATTTTCCTTGCTTTTTTTAAATTAAACTTTAAAGTGGACTCGACTCATTTCATCTCCCTTGTGAACTCTCGATTCAAAGCATGGCAGGTCTAGACGACAATCTGCGCAAGGTCCCGCCGCAAAACCTGGAGGCCGAATCCTGTGTGCTGGGCGCGATCTTGCTGGACAACGACGCCATCAATCGGGCCCTCGAGCTCTTGACGTCCGAGGATTTCTATCGGGAATCTCACCGCAAGATTTTTCGGGCTATGTTTGAGCTGTCGGATCGCAGCGAGCCGGTCGATCTCATCACGTTGAGCGATTTTATCAAGGCCAAGGGCGAACTGGATGCGGTGGGAGGGTCGGCTTACCTCGCCTCGCTTGCCAATTTAGTTCCCACCGCTGCCAACATCGCTCACTACGCCCGCATCGTGAGGGAAAAGGCGATCTTGAGGCATCTCATCAACGCCGCCACGCAGATCGCCACCCGAGGATTCGAAGAGCAAGGCAATGTGGATGAGTTTTTGGACGCAGCGGAGAAAGTCATCTTCGACATCTCCGAAAAGAAGGTTAAGGCCTCCTTTGTCGCCATCGGCGACATGATCAAGGACTCCCTCAAGACCGTCGAGAGACTCTATGAGCGAAAGGAGATGGTGACCGGGGTCCCGACAGGATTCAAGGATTTGGATAAGCTGACCGCCGGTTTCCAGCCCGCGGAGCTCATCGTCATCGCCGGAAGGCCCAGCATGGGCAAGACCGCTTTTTGCCTCAATATCGCAAGCTATGCGGCCTTTGCCGGTGTGGGCGTTGCGGTTTTTTCCTTGGAGATGGCCAAGGAGCAGTTGGTGCTCAGGATGTTGTGTTCCGAGGCAAGGGTGGACAACTCCAAAGTCCGGGCCGGATATTTGGGCGAGCGTGACTTTCCCAAACTGGCTAACGCGGCGGCCCGGCTGCATGAGGCCCCTATCTATATTGATGACACGCCCGCAATATCGGTTCTTGAACTTCGGGCCAAGGCCCGCCGCTTGGTCAAGGACAGAGAAAAGAAGGTTGGCCTCGTGATGGTCGATTATCTCCAGTTGATGCGGGGCATGGGGAATGCGGCTAACAGAGAACAGGAGATCTCGGAAATCTCCCGCTCCTTGAAAGCCCTGGCCAAAGAGCTGAGCGTGCCGGTCGTGGCCATCTCGCAGCTCAATCGCCGCGTGGAAGACCGCGGGGACAAGCGGCCGATGATGGCGGACTTGAGAGAGTCCGGCGCTATCGAGCAGGACGCCGACGTGATCGGCTTTATCTATCGGGATGAAGTCTATAACCAGAAATCTCCCGACAAGGGGATTGCGGAGATCATCGTAGCCAAACAGCGAAACGGGCCGATCGATACCGTTCGATTGACCTTCATCAATGAAATTACCCGCTTCGAGGACCTCTCCGAGCGCGAAGAGTTCAGGTATGAAGAGGTGGAGGAGGGGTGAGAAGTGTCCGTGCCTCTAGCCCACAAGCTTATC